>OLGH01002403.1_pt1 | contig 14852 bp, 10 predicted proteins | sample 1604851 | NCBI WGS metagenome assembly OLGH01 (sample SAMEA3888894, study PRJEB22519) | human gut metagenome | biome: human gut; feature: human-associated habitat; material: faeces | place: Denmark | collected 2010 | reverse complement strand
CTTCTTCATCTGGAAAAAGAGAAATCCATTCTGGTGGTAGGACTGGGCAACCGGGAGATCACACCGGATGCACTGGGGCCACAGGTGATTCAGAATCTGAAGATCACCAGACACATTATTAAAGAATATGGAAAGGCAGGTATGGGAAAGGAAAAAGTACATCAGATCAGCAGTCTGGTTCCCGGTGTTATGGCACAGACCGGGATGGAAACAATGGAGATTATCCGTGGTGTGATCCGGGAGACGGATCCGGATGAAGTGATCGCCATCGATGCACTGGCGGCACGCAGTGTACGGAGATTAAACTGTACGATTCAGATAACGGATACGGGAATCAATCCGGGATCCGGTGTCTGTAATCACAGATGCGGATTGAATGAAGAAACACTTGGGATACCGGTGATCGGTATCGGTGTGCCGACTGTAGTAGACGGCGCCACGATTGTTCATGATGCCATCGCTCATCTGCTGGAAAATCTGGAAGAGGCGGAGATGGAAGAGTTTTTGCAGGAACTGATCACGCCGCGGCTGCACAGAATGTTTGTTACGCCCAAAGATGTGGATGAGACAGTAAAATACCTGAGTTTCACAATCTCAGAAGGACTGAACATGGCGTTTGAGGAAATAGGCGGCTGACCGGAAAATTGTTCCGCCAGTGTGAACCGGGTATAAATGGGAAAACATGGACATAGGATAAGTCAAGAGGTGATCCATGTGACAAACTTTCAGAAAGCGTTCTGCATTCTGCTTAGCATGTGCTTTTTTGCCACTCTGGCAGTATTGCCGGGGACATTTTTTACAGGAGAAAATGTGTACAGGCATCTACCCCTGTACCGCTTTCTGGAAAAAAGAGCTCATATGAGTTCCTGTGAAGATATTGAAACCTATAAAAAAATAGCAGGAGAAAACGGAAAATATCTGGGAGAGCGTGCACAGTCCGAACAATTGCTGGCAGAAAAAAACGAATCTGAAGAATTACAGACACCAGAATCTACACCGGTACCGAAAGAAACAGCAATTCCTTCGAAAACAGTAAAATCAGCGAAAATATCAGAGTCAGCGAAAATATCAGAATCAGAACAAACTTCAAAAAAATCAGACAAGACACCTAAACCGAAAAAGATAACTGCGTCACCGGAAAATCATGAAACGGACAAATCACAGAAGCCGCAAGAGTCAGCAGCGCAGAATGACCAAAATATTCAGAACAGCACAGAAACCATTGCTGCTGCAGTTCCTCATCCAATAATCGACCTGTCCCCCGAAAAACTGGCAGATTATAATTATCTTCTGGGACAATTCTATATCGTAGATTCCAACACAGAAGCAGATGCCGTACAGATTAATGCCGGGGATTTTCTGAAACAGGACTTAAAAATTACCAAAGAAACCGATACCCCTCAGATTCTGATCTATCACAGCCATTCGCAGGAAACCTTTGCAGATTCCAGAGAAGGGGAAGAATCCGACACGATTGTAGGAGTAGGAGATTATCTGACACAGCTTCTCACAGAAAACTACGGTTATCAGGTAGTCCATCTCAAAGAGCAGTTTGACATGGCAGGCGGTGAACTGGACCGCAGCGCCGCTTATGATTATGCCCGCGATTATCTGGAACCCTACCTGCAGGAAAACCCGGATATCCAGGTGATCATAGACCTTCACCGGGACGGCGTCCCCGAAGACCGGCATCTTGTAACAGAGATCAATGGAAAACCCACAGCTCAGATCCTTTTTTACAATGGACTGAGTTATACGACATCCAAAGGTTCCCTGGACTATCTGCCAAATCCATACATACAGCAAAATCTTGCATTCTCCTTTCAGCTGGAATACCAGGCAGCCCAATACTATCCTCAATTTTACCGGGGAATTTACCTTGCAGGTTACCGCTACAATCTCCATCTCCGTCCACGATCCCTTCTCCTGGAAGCCGGAGCCCAGACAAACACAGTCCAGGAAGTAAAAAATGCCATGGAACCATTTGCCGACATTTTAGACAAGGTACTGCAAGGATAAATTCTATAGCAATTCCATAAAATAATGCAATCAAGACAGTTCAGCAGAGTGCGAAGGACAAGGAAGATACCTGCAGGCGTGCTGACGCACGGCAAAGATAATAATTACCAGGATGTTTCTGTGCGTCCCTGTAGATAAACAGATGACAAACCCTTGCTCCATATGCTATAATACAGAATTAGCAAACCCATCAATTACAGTATATAAGAAAGAACTCAGGAGGGAATTCCTTAATGATAGACCAGAGCAAAATCAGAAATTTCTGTATTATTGCACACATAGACCACGGCAAATCCACTCTTGCCGACCGAATCATCGAAATGACCGGTACCCTGACCGAACGTGAAATGCAGTCACAGGTACTGGACAACATGGAACTCGAAAGAGAACGCGGAATCACCATCAAATCTCAGGCAGTACGAATCGTATACAAAGCCAAAAACGGCGAAGAATATATCTTTAACCTGATCGACACCCCCGGCCATGTAGACTTCAACTACGAAGTATCCCGAAGCCTTGCAGCCTGTGACGGTGCAATCCTGGTAGTAGATGCAGCACAGGGAATAGAAGCCCAGACACTGGCAAATGTATACCTTGCCCTTGACCACGACCTGGATGTCCTTCCGGTCATCAACAAAATCGATCTGCCAAGTGCAGAACCGGATCGTGTGGTAAATGAAATCGAAGATGTCATCGGCCTTGAAGCCCATGACGCACCAAGGATTTCTGCCAAAACAGGACTTAATGTAGAAGAAGTCCTGGAACAGATCGTAACAAAGATCCCGGCACCTCATGGGGATGTAGATGCACCATTAAAAGCCCTGATCTTTGACTCCATTTATGATGCATACAAAGGCGTTATCGTATTCTGCCGTATTATGGATGGACGTGTGAAAAGGGGCACTCAGATCCATATGATGGCAACAGGCTTCACCACAGAAGTTGTGGAAGTCGGATATTTTGGCGCAGGACAGTTCATCCCATGCGAGGAACTGACAGCAGGTATGGTAGGCTACATTACAGCCAGCATCAAAAATCTTGGCGATACCCGTGTAGGTGATACAGTTACAGACAAAAACAGACCATGTGCAGAAGCACTTCCGGGTTATAAGAAAGTAAACCCTATGGTATACTGCGGATTATACCCGGCAGACGGTGCCAAATACGGTGATCTGAGAGATGCTCTTGAGAAGCTTCAGCTCAATGATGCCTCGCTGTTCTATGAACCGGAGACATCCGTAGCCCTTGGCTTTGGTTTCCGATGCGGTTTTCTGGGATTGCTCCATCTTGAGATCATTCAGGAGCGTCTGGAAAGAGAATACAACCTTGATCTTGTGACTACAGCTCCCGGTGTTATTTACAAAGTACACAAAACTAACGGCGAAGTTATCAATCTGACAAACCCCAGCAATCTGCCGGACCCGTCAGAGATTGAATACATGGAAGAACCAATGGTAAATGCCGAGATCATGGTAACAACTGAATTTATCGGTGCAATTATGGATCTTTGCCAGGAACGAAGAGGGCAGTATCTGGGAATGGATTATATGGAAGAAACACGTGCGCTTCTGAAATATAAGCTGCCGTTAAATGAGATTATCTATGATTTCTTTGATGCCCTCAAATCCCGCTCAAGAGGCTATGCTTCTCTGGATTACGAGCTCTGCGGATATGAGCGCAGTGAGCTTGTGAAACTGGATATTCTGGTAAACAAAGAAGAGGTGGATGCTCTTTCCTTTATCGTGCATGCAGATACAGCCTATGAGAGAGGCCGTAAGATGTGCGAGAAATTAAAAGACGAGATTCCACGTCAGCTTTTTGAAATCCCGATCCAGGCAGCTGTCGGAAGCAAGATTATTGCCAGAGAGACAGTCAGAGCCATGCGTAAGGATGTACTTGCCAAATGTTACGGTGGTGATATTTCCCGTAAGAAGAAACTTCTGGAGAAACAGAAGGAAGGTAAGAAACGTATGCGTCAGGTAGGCAATGTGGAGATTCCGCAGAAAGCATTTATGAGTGTATTGAAACTGGATGATAAATAAAGTATGAATGTAACTATTCGGCAGACTGCTGTCCACATAACTGTGAAGGTACTGAACAGCTACCTGTGAATAGTGTTCATCTCAACAGAAGGTTAAGATATTGAAGAAAATGATTAAGCGAAAAACAGTTATACTATGTATGTTATTGCTTGGAATTTCTGTCTCCGGATGTGGGAAAACCAGGAAGGTAGATGAAGCGTCCTCCAAAGTGATCCAGATCAGTGTTGCGCCGGAAGAGACAAGTCCCACTCCGGCACCGGATCAGGTAGCTTCCGCAGCAGTTACCACCAATGGTAATCTGACAATGGTAAATACGTATCTGGCAGAGCAGGATGCAGCAGGTATCTCATCTGCGGAAAGTTCAGACAGCCAAAGTGATGCCGACAGTACAGATAACAGTGTCGACTCAGCAGATAACAATGAGCAAGACAGCAGTACATCAGATACTGAGGAATAGAAAACAGGTCATAACAGGAGCAGATTACAATGGAGAGAAGGAATATCACAGATTCTCCCATGGAAATCTATATCCACATTCCATTTTGCAAAAAAAAATGTGATTACTGTGATTTCCTTTCCGGTCCGTCAGGTCCAAAGGAGCAGGCTGATTATGTAGATGCTCTGCTTGAAGAAATCAATGCAGCAGAAGAAGGAAAAGGAAGGAGTGTATCCTCTGTATTTATTGGAGGGGGCACTCCTTCTGTTTTGGATGAGAGATTCATAGGAGAAATTTTAAATCATATAAGACGAAAATTTCAGATTGCGGATCATGCTGAGATCACCATAGAAGTAAACCCGGGGACTGCAGACAGAGACAAACTGCAGGCATACAGAACATATGGAATCAACCGCCTGAGTATAGGCTTACAGTCACCGGATGACAGGGAATTGAAAATACTTGGAAGGATCCACAATTATGAGCAGTTTCTGGAGACCTACAGAAGTGCAAGAGATGCAGGGTTCGACAATATCAATATTGATCTGATGAGTGCGATCCCGGATCAGACTTATGAAGGATGGATTCACAATCTTCGCACTGTTGCAGGACTGGATCCGGAACATATTTCCGCATACAGCCTGATCATTGAGGAGGGCACACCTTTTGCATCACGGACGCTGAAGCTTCCGGATGAAGATACGGAGTACAATATGTATGAGGCAACAGCCCAGATTCTGGGAGAATATGGCTTTGAGCAGTATGAGATTTCCAATTACGCAAAGAAAGGCAGAGAATGCAGACATAACGTGGGCTATTGGATCCGACAGGATTATCTGGGATTTGGCCTGGGAGCTTCCTCTCTTTATGGAAAGGAACGTTTTGCCAATACACAGGATATGAAAAAATATCTGGAAAACAGCAGAACTCCGGAAAAAATAAGAGAAAAAGAGCCGCCCCTCACCAGAGAGGATGAGATGGCGGAGTTCATGTTTCTGGGACTTCGTATGACCAGAGGAATCTCAAAAGCTGAGTTTGAGCGGCAGTTTGGAAGTGAAATAGATGCAATATACGGGGATGTTCTGAGAAAATATAAGTCAATGGGACTGCTTTTGGAAGAAGACGGAAGGATTTTTCTGAGCAGAGAGGGAATCCACGTAAGTAATTCCGTTATGGCGGATTTTTTGCCGTAAACGCCTTGACGAACAAATGTTCCTGTATTATACTGATGCCATGAGGATTGCGGGGCAGCGAAACTGCGCACAATCCATGAATATCATAACATACGAAAAAGGTGTAACTGTCAAGGTAAGAAACAGTTATTATTTATAAATGAGAAACAGGAGGCCCACGATGGCAGCAGATACAACGAAGAAGCACTTTATCAGGATCAGAGGTGCTAATGTTAATAATCTTAAGAATTTAAGTGTGGATATTCCCAGAGATAAGTTTGTGGTATTTACAGGACTGAGCGGCTCCGGTAAATCTTCACTGGCTTTTGATACCATCTATGCAGAGGGACAGCGCCGTTATATGGAATCTCTCTCTTCCTATGCAAGACAGTTCCTGGGTCAGATGGAGAAGCCGGATGTGGAGAGTATTGAAGGTCTGCCACCTGCCATTTCCATTGATCAGAAATCTACCAACCGCAATCCACGTTCCACAGTAGGAACAGTGACAGAAATCTATGATTATTTCCGACTTCTGTATGCCAGAGTGGGAATCCCTCATTGTCCGAAGTGCGGAAGAGAGATTAAGAAGCAGACAGTTGACCAGATGGTAGACAGTATCATGTCTTTTCCGGAGAGAACGAAGATCCAGCTTCTGGCTCCTGTTGTGCGGGGCCGCAAGGGAACTCATGCAAAGCTTCTGGAGCAGGCAAAGAGAAGCGGATATGTACGTGTGCAGATTGATGGAAACCTGTATGAGCTTTCCGAGGAGATCAGTCTGGACAAGAATATCAAGCATAATATAGAGATTGTGGTAGACCGTCTGATCGTGAAGCCCGGGATTGAGAAGAGACTCTCAGATTCCATTGAGACAGTGCTGGATCTGGCAGAGGGCCTTCTGATGGTAGATACTATGGATGGAAATATCCACAATTTCAGCCAGAGTTTCTCCTGTCCTGACTGTGGTATCAGTGTAGATGAGATCGAACCGAGAAGCTTTTCTTTTAATAATCCTTTTGGTGCCTGCCCGGATTGTCTGGGACTTGGGTATAAAATGGAATTTGATATTGACCTGATGATCCCGGACAGATCTCTGAGTATCCTGGATGGTGCCATTGTGGTCACAGGATGGCAGTCCTGCACAAATGAGGGAAGCTTTTCCAGGGCAATCCTGGATGCTCTTGCCAGAGAATATGATTTCAGCCTGGCAACACCTTTTGAGGAATATCCGGAGAAGATACAGGACATTCTGATCAACGGAACCAATGGGCATTCTGTAAAGGTTTACTATAAAGGGCAGCGCGGAGAGGGCGTTTACGATGTGGCGTTTCCGGGGCTGATCCGAAATGTGGAGCAGCGTTACAGAGAGACAGGCTCTGATGCCATGAAGCAGGAGTATGAATCTTTTATGCGCATTACTCCATGTAAAACCTGCAAAGGTCAGAGATTAAAGAAAGAATCACTGGCTGTGACTGTAGCGGATAAGAATATTTATGAGATCACCAATCTTTCCATAGAGAAGCTGAAAGCCTTTCTGGCGGATATGCAGCTCTCCGAGCAGCAGCAGCTTATCGGCAGACAGATTCTGAAGGAAATCAGGGCAAGAGTAAGTTTCCTGTCAGATGTAGGACTGGATTATCTTTCATTGGGACGTGCGACAGGAACTCTTTCCGGCGGCGAGGCGCAGAGAATCCGTCTGGCTACCCAGATCGGTTCCGGGCTGGTAGGAGTTGCCTATATTCTGGATGAACCAAGTATCGGACTGCATCAGAGGGATAATGACAGACTTCTTGGTTCTCTGATGAAGCTACGTGATCTTGGAAACAGCCTGATCGTTGTAGAGCATGATGAAGATACCATGCGTGCCGCAGACTGTATTGTAGATATAGGCCCCGGTGCAGGGGAGCATGGCGGACAACTGGTTGCCATGGGAACTGCAGAGGATCTAATGAAGAACGAGGATTCCATCACAGGAGCTTATCTGAGCGGAAAATTAAAAATTCCGGTACCTTTGGAGAGACGGAAGCCAACCGGTTTTCTTACTGTCAAGGGGGCGGCAGAGAATAATCTCAAGAATATCGATGTGAAGATACCTCTTGGGATCATGACCTGTATCACAGGAGTTTCGGGCTCAGGTAAGAGCTCTCTGATCAATGAGATTCTTTATAAACGTCTGGCAAGAGATCTGAACCGGGCAAGAGTGATTCCGGGAAAACATAAGGATATTCTGGGAACAGACCAACTGGATAAGGTTATCAATATTGACCAGTCACCTATTGGCCGTACTCCACGTTCCAATCCTGCGACTTATACCGGGGTATTTGACCAGATCAGAGATCTTTTTGCAGCAACAGCAGATGCCAAGGCAAAAGGATATAAGAAAGGACGATTCAGTTTTAATGTAAAGGGCGGAAGATGTGAGGCATGCAGCGGTGACGGTATTATCAAAATTGAGATGCATTTCCTTCCGGACGTATATGTACCATGCGAGGTCTGCAAAGGTAAGAGATATAACAGAGAAACCCTGGAAGTAAAGTATAAGGATAAGAATATTTACGATGTGCTGAATATGACGGTGGAGGAAGCACTGACTTTTTTTGAGAATGTTCCTTCTATTAAAAGAAAGATACAGACTCTTTATGATGTAGGACTTTCCTATATCCGGCTGGGACAGCCGTCCACAGAGCTTTCCGGAGGAGAGGCACAGAGGATCAAGCTTGCCACAGAGCTGAGCAAGCGCAGCACAGGTAAGACTATCTACATTCTGGATGAGCCTACCACAGGTCTGCATTTTGCGGATGTGCATAAGCTGGTGGAGATTCTGAAACGATTATCGGAGGGCGGTAATACAGTAGTTGTGATCGAGCATAATCTGGATGTGATTAAGACCGCAGATTATATCATTGATATCGGACCGGAGGGCGGAGACAAAGGAGGTACCGTAGTTGCTCAGGGAACTCCTGAGGAGGTGGCACAGTCACCGGTTTCCTATACCGGAAAATATGTAAAGAAATATCTGAAATAATCTTGAAATCATATTGCAGGACTTTCTTTTTAAATGGAAGTTGTATATAATAGAAGAGATTATTTATAGCAATTCTCGTAAATAATATATTTTGATCCGGCTTATCAGGATGTGAAGCCCTGTTGGACTGTTTTGATCGCATTATTTTATGGAGTTGTTATAACTAAACCGGATAAGTCCCCGGTAGAGACTGTAAAAAGTAATGATCAGTTGAAGGGGATGAGGAGAACGTAAGAACAGAAAGGGGATTTCCATGCCGACAAGTGATATTGGAATTGACCTGGGAACCAGGAACAGTCTGGCTTATTCTACAGGAAAGGGGCTTGTGCTAAATGAGCCTTCGATCGTAGTTTATGATAAAAATACAGAGAAGATACGTGCAATCGGTGAAGAAGCCCGTCTGATGGAAGGGCGCATTACTTCAGATATGGAGATCATCCGTCCCATCAGACAGGGCGTGATCGTTGATTATACAGTTACAGAGAAGATGTTGAAATACTTTATATCCAGAGCAATAGGAAGAAGAGCTTTCCGCAAGCCCAGGATCAGTATCTGTGTTCCCAGTGGAATTACAGAGATTGAGAAAAAGGCAGTGGAGGAAGCAACCTATCAGGCTGGTGCCAGAGATGTCTATATGGTGGAGGAACCTATAGCTGCGGCAATCGGAGCCGGGGTGGATGTGACCAAGCCCTTTGGAAATCTGGTCGTAGACATTGGAGCCGGAACTTCGGATGTTGCGGTTATCTCTCTTGCGGGGGTTGTGGTTTCCGCTTCTGTGAAAGTTGCAGGGGACACTTTTAATCAGGCTATACTGAACTATGTGAGAAAGAATCATGGACTTTTTATCGGAGAAGATATGGCAGAGAAGATCAAAATTCAGATTGGTACGGCTATAGAGGAATCAAATCCGAGAACAATGGAAGTAAAGGGGAGAAATGTGATCACCGGTCTGCCGAAGACAGTGACACTTACCTCAGAAGAAATACGTGTGGCGTTAAAGGATGCTACAAGCCAGATTGTGGAGACTGTTCATGGAATTCTGGAAAAGACACCGCCGGAACTGGCTGCGGATATTGTAGACAGAGGAATCGTACTTACAGGCGGCGGTGCCCTTCTTCATGGGATGGATACACTGATCGAGCAGAGAACCGGGGTAAGTACACTGACTGTGCAGGATGCAATGAGCGTGGTCGCAGTGGGAACCGGTAAGTATGCAGAGGTAATGGCACGTTTTGACGGATAAAGCAGGAGGTACTGCACAGTGCAGTGCCTTTTTGCGTTGTCAGAGGCTCAAAGAAGCAGGAGGTGTGGAGAAAAGCACATGAGTGAAACTGTCACAGGATACATAGATCATGTTATTTTCAGAAATGAAGATAACGGATATACAGTTATGGTACTGAAAGGTACAAAAAAAGAGGAAGAGCTGACCTGCGTGGGAAGTTTCCCTGCGATCACACAGGGGGCATCTATTGAAGCAACCGGAGTATATATCCATCATCCGGTATATGGCAAACAGTTTCAGATCAGTTCTTTTACAGAGAAGATGCCGGAGGATACATATGGAATAGAACGTTATCTGGGTTCGGGCGCCATCAGGGGAATCGGTGCTGCACTGGCTGCCAGGATCGTGCGGAAGTTTGGAGATGACACACTCCGTATCGTAGAAGAAGAGCCGGAGCGGCTTGCAGAGGTAAAGGGGATCAGTGAGAAAAAAGCCCGGGAGATCGCTGCGCAGGTAAGTGAGAAGGCAGAGATGCGAAAAGTAATGATCTTTCTGCAGAAATATGGGATTTCCCTGAACCTGGGCGCAAAGATTTATCAGAAATATAAGGAATCTGTCTATACGATCCTTCAGGAGAATCCTTACAGACTTGCGGAAGATATTTCCGGTGTGGGATTTAAGATTGCTGATGAGATTGCTGCCAGAGTCGGTATTCACGCAGACTCAGATTACAGAATCCGCAGCGGAATGCTGTATACTCTTCTGCAGGCTTCGGGAGAAGGACATACTTATCTTCCGAGGGAACAGTTATTTACAAGATGTGCCAGACTTCTGGGAGTAGATGAATCCTATATGGAGAAACATCTTATGGATATGGTTATTGACAGGAAGCTGGTGCTGAAAGAAAAAAGCGGAGAAACTATCGTTTATCCGGCACAGTATTATTATCTGGAACTGAACACTGCCAGGATGCTTAATGAACTGAATATTGTGTGTCCTGAGGATAAAGAGCTTGTCAGGCACAGAATTGAGCTGATCGAGAAAGAGACAGGAACTGTTCTGGATGAAATGCAGAAGAAAGCAATCACTGAAGCAGCGGATCATGGACTCTTTATTCTTACAGGAGGCCCCGGTACAGGTAAAACGACAACGATCAATGCGATCATCCGCTTTTTTGAGGGAGAAGGTGCAGAGATTCGGCTGGCTGCACCTACCGGACGTGCTGCAAAGAGAATGACAGAGACTACCGGATATGAGGCGCAGACAATTCACCGTCTGCTGGAACTGAATGGAATGCCGGAAGAAGAGAGGGACGGGCATTCAGCTAAATTCGAGAGGAATGCGCAGAATCCGCTGGAGGCAGATGTGATCATTATTGATGAAATGTCTATGGTGGATATCCATCTGATGCATTCTCTTCTTCTTGCAGTGGTAGCAGGAACCAGACTGATCCTTGTGGGGGATGAGAATCAGCTTCCGAGTGTAGGCCCGGGCAATGTGCTGAGAGATATTATCCGAAGCAGATGTTTCCATGTAGTGGAACTGACTAAGATATTCAGACAGGCATCAGAGAGTGATATTGTTGTAAATGCTCATAAGATAAATAAGGGAGAACAGGTTCAGATCAATAATAAGAGCAGAGATTTCTTTTTTCTGAAGAGATATGATGCAGATATCATTATAAGAGTAGTGATCGCGCTGATCCAGGAGAAACTGCCGCGCTATGTAGATGCCAAACCCTTTGAGATACAGGTACTGACACCTATGAGAAAGGGACTTCTGGGAGTAGAGCGGCTGAACCAGATCCTGCAGAGATACCTGAATCCGCCGGAAGACGGGAAATCCGAGAGGGCGGTTGGAGACCGGCTGTTCCGCACAGGGGACAAGGTCATGCAGATCAGAAATAATTATCAGATGGAATGGGAAATCCGGGGACGATATGGGGTTGTCATTGAGAAAGGCGTGGGAGTATTTAACGGAGACACCGGAATCCTCAGGGAAATCAATGAATTTGCTGAGACAGCAGAAGTGGAATTTGAGGATGGACGTTTTGCAATGTACTCGTTCAAACAGCTGGAGGAACTGGAACTTGCATATGCTATTACAATCCACAAGTCTCAGGGATCTGAGTATCCGGCAGTCATACTTCCATTGCTTTCCGGACCACAGATGCTTTTAAACAGGAACCTTCTTTATACCGCAGTTACCAGAGCAAGAAAATGTGTGACGGTTGTGGGAAAAGAGGAGACCTTTGCAGAGATGATACGCAATGAAAAACAGCAGAAGAGATACAGTGCACTGGATGAACGGATCAGAGAACTGAGTGAGACTACAGGGGATAATAATACAGATGGTGAAGAATGATATTGCAGACTGTGATCTGATGACTGAATAATAACAGAGAAAAAATTTATTCCGATAATATGAAAAAAACAGAAATACAGAGGATAGCAAAACAAAGAGTAAAATAGTGGAAGGAAATGGAAATGAAACGGTTTCTGAACATGGTTGCTGATATTTTTTACCCGAGATGCTGTCCGGTCTGTCAGAAAATACTGGCAGATCAGCGAAGGATGATCTGTCCGGAATGCGAGAAAGAACTTCGTCCGATTGGTCATCCCAGATGTTATAAATGTGGAAAACCCATAGAAACAGGGGAATACTGCAGAGACTGTCAGAAACACAGGCATATGTATGAACAGGGAAGAGGTATTTTTGTTTATGATGGCATAATGAGAAGATCTGTTACCAGATATAAGTACTATGGATGCAGAGAATACGGTGATTTTTACGCCAGAGCAATGTATCGATATGCACAGAAAGAATTGCGGGAATGGAAGCCGGATCTGATCGTGCCGGTTCCGGTACACAGGTCGAAGGAGCGGCAGAGAGGTTTTAATCAGGCTGCATATCTGGCGGAGAAACTCGGTCATTATACCGGGATTTCCACAGATGTCAATATTGTGCAGAAAGTTTTAAAGACAAAGTCGCAGAAAAAACTGAATGCTTTGCAGAGAAGAAAAAACCTGGAAAAAGCGTTCTGCGTGACCGGAGATGTCAGGGGAAAGAATATCCTGGTGATAGATGATGTGTATACAACAGGAAGTACGATCGATGCAATGGCCGGATGCCTGAAGAGAAAAGGTGCCGGAAATGTTTATTTTCTTACGGTTTGCATAGGCAGGAGATAAGAAAAAACACTTTTCATACATAATGATATATGTTACAATTAATCTGTATGATTATATGAATGATATCAGGTTGTTGCTGAGAACAGAGTGAACAGTAATAGCGGATTATAGCAAAAGGAAAAGCATACAGTAAGGAGTAATTTATGTTAAATGAAGAGAAGATAAAAATCATGAATAAACTTGCCATGTATGAACAGGGGGAAGGAAAGAAATATCTTCCGGTCAGCAGGTACTACCGTAGTGATTATATCGGACTTGCCATGATTAAGAATTTTTTCCTTGTTACGATTGGGTATTGCCTGATTCTGGCCGGTATCGCAGCATATTTTGCTGAATATCTGATAGATAATGTTCATAAGATGAACCTTGTTTCACTGGGCGTGGAAGTTATTCTGGGGTATGTGGCAGTGCTGGTACTGTTTTCTGTCCTGACATATATCCAATATACGGTGAAATACCACAAAGCAAAGAAAAGTGTGAAAAATTATTATGAAGAACTTACACAATTAAGTAAAATCTACGGTCGCGAAGATAAAAAATCTTCAGCCAGAGGAGTTACAGGAGGATATAAAAAATGACAGCATTACTCGAATTAAAACAGCGAATAAAGAATTTATACAGCCAGTATGAGATTTATATCCTGCCTGTCTTACGTTTCGTTCTGGCAATGGTTTATTTCATATGGATCAATACCAATATGGGATATATGAAGCAGATCGATAATATATTTATTGTTCTGATCCTTGCACTGATCTGTTCCATTCTTCCTTCAGGTGTAATGATTTTTGTAGGATTTGCCCTGATGGTCGCACATGGTTATGCACTGGGGATAGAAGTTGCAGGTTTTATGCTTGTGCTGATCCTGTTTATGGCAATTCTCTTCCTGAGATTCAGTTCAGACAATAATTTAGTACTTGTATTTACACCGCTTTCCTTTGGGTTCAGTGTTCCGACGCTTCTTCCTATCGGAAGCGGACTTTTGTGCAATGCGTTTTCTGCACTTCCTGCAGGCTGCGGAGTGATTATTTACTATTTTATCCGTTTTATACGTGTACAGCATAAACTTCTGGAAAACCCGGATGTTGCCATAGCTGACAAATTAAAACTTCTGACAGATGGAATCGTGCAGAACTGGGGAATGTGGATCACAGTGATTGCCTTTATCGCAGTGATTCTGCTGGTGAATCTGATACGTACCCGCTCTTTTGACTATGCATGGAGAATTGCCATTATTGCAGGTGGAGTTGTGTATGTTCTGATGATTATTGCAGGTGGATTTTATTTTAGACTGGATATTGATGTTGTTACGCTGATCATTTATACAGTGATCTCTGTGGTGATAGGATTACTTCTTGAATTCTTTGTATTTGGTGGTGACTATACCCGTACCGAGAGACTGGAATATGAGGATGATGAATATTATTATTATGTAAAAGCAGTGCCGAAAGCCTGTGTCACAACATCTGAAAGAAGTATAAAGAAGATTAACGGAAGTTCTGCAAAGGATGAAAGACCGGCACAGGATAACGTTGTTTCTTATGCGAATCCTATTTTTCATGGTGATGAGAAAGCAGTGACGACAGATGAGGCTGCAGCACCTGTAGAGAGAAAGAAAGATATTGACAGCGTGGATTTTGAGAAGAAACTGGAAGAATCATTAAAAAATCTGTAAAAAGCAGTTTCCGGTAACGATGAGACATACGAGCCAAAATTCCATTGCCGCAGGCAATCTGGAATGAATTTTGGCT
>OLGH01002391.1_pt1 | contig 14910 bp, 10 predicted proteins | sample 1604851 | NCBI WGS metagenome assembly OLGH01 (sample SAMEA3888894, study PRJEB22519) | human gut metagenome | biome: human gut; feature: human-associated habitat; material: faeces | place: Denmark | collected 2010 | reverse complement strand
TGCGTAGGAGAAATAGTAGACGTTCGGCTGGATAGCGATGCCCTTGTTGATCTCCAGCGACTTGTCGATCGTGAGGTCGAGGAAGGCGTTGTCGTTGTGCGACAGGAAATCGGATTTGAGCACGCGCTCGAGCGCCTGCGCGAAGGTCTCGTTTTCGTCCTTGCGGATGCCGAACTGGTCGAGCTGGAAATCATACACGCCCTTGAATTTGGACAGCCCCAGCGCCTTGGATGCGGAGGTGGCAAGCTCGGCCGCGGCCTTTGTAAAGTCTGCGTTGCACTCAATGAACGACGTGCCGTTGTGCGGCGCGGCGATGGCGGTCAGCGAGTGCACCCAGCTGCCCTTGCCGCCGAGGAAAAACGGGCTCGGCTCGACACCGGCGGCCCTGGCTGCGGCGACCTCCTCCGGGCAGCCGTTGGTGAGGATCTCAAGGAAAAGGCGCGTGGTCGCGCCGCCAAAGCTGTGGCCGACGAGGTTCACGGCCCGCTTTGTGCCCCAGCCGTCAAAGAGCGGCTGCTCATAGTCGATGCCGTAGCGCTCGTGGTTGAAGTCCTGCGCGTGCTTGACGCCGTAGTCCGTGCGTGTGCCGGCGAGCTGCGCATAGAGCTCACACGCGCGGTCCCACGCGCTCGAGAGCGGACCGACGGAGGCGGCATACGTCTCGTAGCCCTTCGCGGACAGATAGTCCGTCAGGCTGCCGGTGGTCATGCCCCAGTAGGGCATGATGCGGTAGATCCTGTCGCGCTGTCCCCAGCCGAGCAGACCGTGCACAAACACGACTGGGTCGTCTGAGCGGGCTTGGTCATCGGCCGCTGCGGCCGGGGCGGCACACAGGCTCAGCGCGAGCACGACTGTGAGCAGCAGGCACAAAAATCGACGTGCTTTTTTCATGGTTTACCCCCTTGTCTTGTTGTTTTCACAGGTTCATCCTTCTCACACAACCGGCAATGTGTCTATATTATACTTGCGGAATTTGTTGATTGCAAGACATTTTGACGAAAACCTGCCGATCATTTCCCGGCGCCGTGTGCAGTGCGCAACAGCGTTTGGCGCGCACGGAAAAAGGGACGCATCCAAGCGGATGCGTCCCTTCTGCTGTTGGGTCATGCCGGGCAGTGTGCGCCCGTCACGGATAGGTGCTGTAGATGTCCTGCACGATGTCGCGGTAGAGCGCGCGCGTGTTGAGGATGCTGCCGTTGAGCATACCGCCGATGAACTGGATGTGATCGAGCTTCTGCACGGGCATCACATACCAGAGACCGGGGCGGAATGTGGTGTCGGTGTAGCCGTTGTAGTTTTTCCAGCCGCGCGCGCCGTCACCGGTCAGGCAGGTGCTGTCGCTGTGGGTGGGATAGAGGGCGGAGACGGTGTTGACCATGCCGTCGTTCGGCAGCCAGCGCTTGTTGATGTAAAAGCCGCCGGCGGTGTAGCGGTCATAGTATCTGCCCATCTTCGCCGAGCCCGGGTGAAACAGTCCCCACATAGCCGGCGAGGGGGAGAAGCTGTCGCCGGCCGCGTTCGACACGGTCCGGTTTCCGGCGTAGGAGAAATAGTAGACGTTCGGCTCGATGCCGATGTCGTCGTTGATCTCGAGCGCGCGGTCGATCGTGAGGTCGAGGAAGGCGTTGTCATTGTGCGAGAGGAAGTCCGAGTGCAGCACGCGCTCGAGCGCCTGCGAGAAGGTCTCGCCGTCGTCCTTGCGGATGCCGAACTGGTCGAGCTGGAAGTCGTACACACCCTTGAATGCGGACAGACCCAGCGCCTTGGAGATCGAGGTGGCGAGCTCGGCTGCGACCATCGTAAAGTCACCGCAGGTCTCAATGAACGTCGTACCGTTGTGTGGTGCGGCGATGGCGGTCAATGAGTGTACCCAGCTGCCCTTGCCGCCGAGGAAAAACGGGCTCGGCTCGACACCGGCGGCTTTGGCTGCGGCGACCTCTTCCGGACGTCCGTTGGCGAGGATGTCAAGGAAGAGACGCGTGGTCGCGCCGCCGAAGCTGTGACCGACGAGGTTCACGGCACGCTCTGTGCCCCAGCCGTCAAAGAGCGGCTGCTCGTAGTCAATGCCGTAGCGGTCGTGGCCGAAGTCCTGAGAATGCTTGACGCCGTAATCCGTGCGCGCGCCGACGAGCTGCGCATAGAGCTCGCACGCGCGATCCCATGCGCTCGAGATCGGGCCGACGGAAGCGGCATACGTTTCATAGCCCTGTGAGGAGAGGTAGTCTGTCAGACTGCCTGTGGTCATGCCCCAATAGGGCATGATGCGGTTGATCTTGTCGCGCTGCCCCCAGCCCATCAGGCCGTGCACGAACACGACCGGGTCGTCTGAGCGGGCCTGGGTATTCGCGGCGGCAGCCGGGATCACGCATAGGCTCAGCGTGAGCACGAGCGTGAGCAGCAGGGACAAAAATCTGCGCGTTTTGTTCATAATAACCTCCAGTCAAGTGATTGTTTCCGCATTAAAAATTCTCACAGTAACCGGCAATTTGTGTACATTATATCGGGACATAGTGTCGTTCGCAAGACATTTTATAGGACAACGGCGCTGATTTGCGTAAAAATTTTCCCCGCGCGGCAGCGCGGGGAATTTCAGTCGTCCAATTCGGTAAATCGGTCCCACGGATAGCAGTCCGGCGGCTGCTGCTCGAAGTAGAGCACCTCGCCGGTTTCCGGGTGGGCAAAGTGCAGGCAGTGCGACCAGAGCGCGATCGGCCCGTCATCTGGCAGGGTGCTGTACTTCCGGTCGCCCCAGAGCGGCAGACCGCGCGACGAGAACTGGCAGCGGATCTGGTGCGTGCGCCCGGTCTGCAGATAGATGCGCACGAGCGAAAGCTCTGCGCGTGTGCCGAGCACTTCGTAATCGAGCACGGCCTCCTGCACGCCCTTGGCCATCTTGTCGGTGACATAGGTCTTGCGCTCGTTCGGGTCGCGGCGCAGCAGATCACGATAGGTGCCCTGCAGCGGCGAAGGCGCTCCGTGCACGACGGCCAGATACGTCTTGCCGAAGTCGTGCTCGCGGATCTGTGCCGAGAGCTTCGACGCAGCGCCCGGCGTGCGCGCGAGCACCATCAGCCCGCTGACTACGCGGTCGAGCCGGTGCACGGTGCGCACGCAGGCCTTCGGGTCTCCGAGCGTTTGACGCACCAGCTCGGGCACGCCGCCCGGCTCGTCCGTGGACAGCACGCCTGCCGGCTTGATGCACACGAGGATGCTGTTGTCCTGATAGAGAATGTCCATGTCGTCGCCTCGTTTCGGTGTCTGCCGTGAGTATACCACACCGGCGGCGCGCGGGCAATGAAAAAGCGGCGGTCATTGCGTTTTCGCCTCCGGCCGGTAAAACGGGATGCTCAGCGCCATGATGACCGCGAACACGCTCAGGTAGGTGAGTACATCCCGGCCGTGCGACACGACGGCCGCCGCGCAAAAGAAGATGCAGCACGCGGCCGTTGCCGCCGGTCGCGGTGAGGATCTTCTCGGCTTTGAAAAACACGCCGCTGCCGATGACGATGCCGACGACGAGCGCGATCGCCGTCGGCAGACCGTATTTTTTCTGCAGATCGTTTCCCATGGCGTCTCCCTCCGCTGCGTGTGTGCAGAGAGATTTTACGCACCGCCGCCGGGAGAATCCAAGGGAAGTGTGCGCAGGATAGGAAAAATGCCCATCCGGAGCGATCCGGATGGGCAAAATTCTGGCTTGTGGGATGCGTTACAGCGCGCACAGCACGATGCAGGCCTGCTCGCGTGTCGCGGTGGCGTACGGCTGGAAGCTGCCGTCCGGCATGCCGTTGATGACGCCGGCGCGGTGCAGCGCCTGCACGGCGGGCAGGGCGTAGGCCGCGATGCTGCCCTCGTCCGTGAAGGCAGTGACCGTCTTCTGGTCAAGCTGCACGCCGAAGTGCTGCGTGTAGTTATAGAGCATGACGGCCATGTCCTGACGCGAGATCGTCGTATTCGGATCAAACGTCGTGGCGCTCGTGCCGTTGACGATGCCGTTCGCGGCCGCCCAGTTGACGTAGGGCGCGTACCAGCTGCCTGCCGGCACATCGGCAAACGGGCCGGACGCATAGCCGGACACGTCCGCGTCGGCGAGCCGGGCGATCATGGTCACGAACTGCGCGCGCGTGACGTTCGCGGCCGGGGCAAAGGTCGTGGCGGTCATGCCGTTGATGACGCCGGCATCATACATTTCCTTGATGTACGAATAGCTCCAGCGGCTCTCGGCCACGTCCGTGAACGGCAGGCCGGCGGGCTGATCCGGCGTGGTCGGCGCCGAGGTCACGTGGGAGAGATTGCCCATCAGGCTCAGGTAGAACTGGCGCAGGGCCGTTGTGCTCTGCGAGGACAGGTTGGGCACCGGCATACCGGCGATGAAGTTGCCGTGGTCATAGTGGCGCACGGGCATTACGTTCCACACGCCGGGCTGATAGCTGACGTTGGAGTAGCCGTCGCGCTGGATATAGCCGGTCTGGCCGCTCTTGGTCAGGCACTTTCCGGCGCTGTTGGTCGGGTACAGGGCCGAGACGGTGTTCACAAGGCCGTCGTTTGGCGCCCAGCTCTTGTCGATCTGGAAACCGCCGGCAGTCGTCTGGTTATAATAGCTGCACATCTGGTTTGCAAACGGCACGAACAGCGGCGTCATATCGGCGGCCGACGTGCGCTCGCCGGTGAGGGCGCTCTGGCGCGTCTTGTCGCCGGCGTAGGAGAAGTAATAGACATTGGGCTGGATCTCGATATCGTCGTTGAGCTCCAGCGCGCGGTCGATCGTCAGGTCACGGAACACGTTGTCGTTGTGCGACAAAAAGTCCGAGTGCAGCACGCGGTCGAGCGCCTCAAGCACGGTCTCACCGTCCTTGCGGTAGAAGCCGAACTGCTCGAGCTGGAAGTCGTACACGCCCTTGAAGTCCGAGATACCGAGCAGCTTTGCCATGGTGGTCGAGACCTCGGCGGCGAACTGCGTCATGTCGCCGCAGCATTCGAGGAAGGTCGTGCCGTTGTGCGGGGCTGCCAGCGTCGTCAGCGAATAGACCCAGTCAGCCTTGCCGCCCTGGAAAAACGGGGAGACCTCCGTGCCGTCGGCCTTGGCCGCAGCCTGCTCCTGCGCAGAGCCGTCGGCCAGAATGTCCAGAAACAGGCGGATCGTTGCGCCGCCGAAGCTGTGGCCGACGAGGTTGATCTTCTTGTCCGCGCTCCAGCCTTCAAACAGCGGCTTGTCATATGTCACACCGTAGCGCGCGTGGCCGTATTCGGCAGCGTGAGCCGCGCCGTAGTCAACGGTCGTGCCGGTGAGCTGGGCATAGAGCTCGCACGCGCGATCCCACGCGCTCGAGAGCGGGCCGACGGAGGCGGCATAGCTCTCATAGCCCTTGCCCGTCAGGTACGGCATCAGGTCGCTCGTCAGGCCCCAGTACGGAGTCACGGCGTAGATCTGGTCGCGTGCGCCCCAACCCATCAGGCCGTGGACGTAAACGGTCGGGTAGCGTTCGGCACCGGACTGCTGCGTGTTTGCGGCGGCGGCCGGCAGAAGCAGCAGGCTTCCGGCCATCACCAGCGCGAGCAGCAGACACAGAAACTTCTTGCTCTTTTTCATGGTATTGCGTACATTCCTTTCCGGCGCGCCGCAGCGCGCATTTGTTTTTTGAGTATTATAATTCCAACCGCACCGGTTTGCAATCCGGGGAACGCAGAAGATTTTGTATCAGATTCCGCTGCATGTGAGGTTTTTGGACACACGGCCGCATCTGTCGCACAACCGCGCGGACAGCTGTGCACAAATGCAAAAAACGTCCCCCGGCCGAAGCCGGGAGACGTTTGCGTTCTGGTGCTTAGAGCGCGCACAGCACGGCGCAGGCCTGCTCGCGGGTCGCGGTGTCGTAGGGGCGGAAGCTGCCGTCCGGCATACCGTTGATGACGCCGGCGCGGTGCAGCGCCTGCACGGCGGGCAGGGCGTAGGCCGCGACGCTGCCCTCGTCCGTGAACGGGGCTGCGGTCTGCTCCGGAAGCGCGATGCCGTACTGCTGCGCATAACGGTAGAGCATGACGGCCATGTCCTGCCGCGAGATCGCCGCGTTCGGATCGAAGGTCGTCTCGCTCGTGCCGTTGACGATCGCGTTCGCGGCCGCCCAGTTGACGTAGCGCGCATACCAGGCGTCGCCCGGCACGTCGGTGAATGGGCCGGACGCATAGGCGGACACGTCCGCGCTCTGCAGCAGGGCAAGCATCTTCACAAACTGCGCGCGCGTGACATTGCCGGCCGGCTCGAAGGTCGTCGGCGTCATGCCGTCGATCACGCCGGCTTCATACATCTCCCGGATGTACGGATAGCTCCAGCGGCTCTCGGCCACGTCCGTGAACGGGAAGCTGCCGCCGCTTGGTGCGGTGGTATAGGTGTTGTAGATATCCTCCATGACGCCGCGGTAGAGCGCGTGCGTCTTGACAAGGCTGCCGTTGAGCATACCGCCGACGAACTGGATGTGGTCAAATGACTGCACGGGCATGACATACCAGATGCCGGGCCTAAAATGGATGTTGGAGTAGCCGTCGTAATTCGTCCAGCCCTGCCTGCCGTCGCGCGTCAGGCAGGTGCCGTCGCTGTGGATGGGGTAGAAGGCGGACACGGTGTTGACCATGCCGTCGTTCGGGCGCCAGCTCTTGTCGATGTAGAAGCCGCCGGCGGTGTACTTGTCATAGTATTTGCCCATGTTGATCGCGCCGGGGTAGAACAGCGTCCACATCCTGGCCGACGGGATGTAGTTGCCGGAGACCGGGTCCTGCACGGTCTGGTTGCCGGCATAGGAGAAGTAGTAGACGTTCGGCTCGATGCCGATGCCGTCGTTGATCTCGAGCGATCGGTCGATCGTCAGGTCGAGGAAAGCGTTGTCGTTGTGCGACATGAAGTCGGTGCTGAACACGCGCTGCAGCGTCTCGAGCACGGTCTCGTTCGGATCCTTGTAGATGCCGAACTGCTCAAGCTGGAAGTCATAGAGATTCTTGATCTCCGTGATGCCGAAGCCCTTGGCGAGCGTCTCGGCCAGATTTGTTGCCGCGTCCATGATCGTGCCGTTGGACTCGATGAAGGTCGTGCCGTTGTGCGGCGCGGCGATCTCGGTCATGGAGTGCACCCAGCTGCGCTTGCCGCCGGTGAACAGCGGACTCGGCGCAGTGCCGGCGGCCTTGGCCGCGGCAACTTCCTCGGCGCTGCCGTTGGCCATCAGCTCGAGGAACTGGCGCGTGGTCGCGCCGCCGAAGCTGTGGCCGACGAGGTTGACGGCGCGCTTCGTGCCCCAGCCGGCAAAGAGCGGCTGGTCATAGGTGATGCCGTAGCGCGCGTGGTCGTGCGCCGCAGCGTGCGCCGCGCCGTAATCGACCGTCGTGCCGGTCAGTTGGGCATAGAGCTCGCACGCGCGGTCCCATGCGCTGGAGATCGGGCCGACGGTGGCCGAGTACGTCTCATAGCCGAGCGAGTTGAGGTAGCTTGTCAGGCTGCCGGTGGTCATGCCCCAGTAGGGCAGCACGGCATTGATGCCGGCGCGCTGACCCCAGCCCATCAGGCCGTGCACGAACACGACCGGGTCGTCCTTGCTGCTCGGGCAGGTCTGGTCTGCGGCCGCCGCCGGAAAGACGCACAGGCTCGCCGCCAGCATGAGCGTCAGCAGCAGGCACAGAAAACGTTTGCTGTGTTTCATCATGTTTTCCCTCCAAAGTATATCAGTTTTCATGCTTTCTTATCATCACAAGCTCCGACGAATGACGCAAAACAGACGGAAATTCGAAAATTGTCGTTGTGTATATTATAGCACATAACCTCGTGAAATGAAAGCCTGTTTTTGTGCTTCGCGCATAGTTTCTGCATATTACTCTAATGTTTTACAACGCAGTTATAATGCATCGGGACTGCGAAAATTTTCAAACTGTGTCACTCGACAGGCGTGTGTGAGAAAAAGCCGGGAAGGATATTTTTGCATTTTTGTCCGTCATCATTCACAAAAATTCATAAATTCTGTATTTGGTTTCGGAAAATTCTACGAATTTGGGCATTCTCTTGCAAACTGTATAAAAACCGCTTCCGCGCATTGTGAAGATTTGGACAGTTTTGCACACATTCGTTATAGCATCGCACGGGGGCGTTTGATATAATATAAACGAAATAGAACGGAAACGTATCCCAGCGAAAATCGAACAGATGGAGGTAATGGAATGAGCAAAAAGTATCTGTATTATTTCAGCGAGGGCAGTCAGGCGTTCGGCGGTGACAAGACTGCGATGCGCAATACGCTCGGCGGCAAGGGCTCCGGCCTTGCGGAGATGACCGCGGCCGGTATGCCGGTGCCGCAGGGCTTCACGATCACGACCGAGGCCTGCACGCAGTACTACGCGGACGGCCGCCAGATCAATGCGGAGATCCAGGCAGACATTTTCGCGCACGTTAAGGGCCTGGAGGAGCTGACCGGCAAAAAGCTCGGCGACGTGGAAAACCCGCTGCTGGTGTCCGTGCGCTCCGGCGCGCGCCAGTCCATGCCCGGCATGATGGACACCATCCTCAACCTCGGCCTGAACGACGCATCCGTCGAGGGCCTGGCCAAAAAGACCGGCAACCCCCGCTTCGCTTACGACAGCTACCGCCGCTTCGTACAGATGTTTGCGGACGTCGTCATGGGCGTGTCCAAGAGCCTGTTTGAGGATGAGATCGACAAGATGAAGGCCGCCAAGGGCGTCACGAACGACGTCGATCTGGACGCCGATGATCTCAAGCAGCTCGTCGTCATCTTCAAGAAGATCTATGAGGACAACGAGCACAAGCCCTTCCCGCAGGACCCGAACGAGCAGCTCATCGAGGCGGTCAAGGCCGTGTTCCGCAGCTGGGATAACCCGCGCGCGAACGTCTACCGCAAGATGAACGAGATCCCTTATGAGTGGGGCACCGCCGTCAATGTCCAGCAGATGGCGTTCGGCAACTCCGGTGACCGTTCCGGCACGGGCGTGGCCTTCACGCGCGACCCGGCCACGGGCGCGAAGCGGCTCATGGGCGAGTACCTCATCAACGCACAGGGCGAGGACGTCGTCGCAGGTGTGCGCACGCCGAGTCCGATCAGCCACCTGCAGGAGCAGATGCCGGAGGTGTATGACGAGTTCGTCGCCATCGCCAACCGGCTCGAGCACTACTTTAAAGATATGCAGGACATGGAGTTCACCATCGAGGACGGCAAGCTCTACATGCTCCAGACCCGCAACGGCAAGCGCACCGCGCAGGCCGCGCTGCAGATCGCGTGCGACCTCGTCGACGAGGGCATGATCTCCGAGCGCGAGGCCGTGCTGCGCGTCGAGCCCAAGCAGCTCGACACGCTGCTGCACCCGCAGTTTGACGCCGAGGCGCTCAAGCGCGCCGACGCCATTGGCAAGGGCCTTGCCGCGTCCCCCGGCTCCGCCTGCGGTCAGGTCGTTTTCTCCGCCGAGGAGGCTGAGGAAGCTGTCAAGAACAAGACCATGCCGAAGGTCGTGCTCGTCCGTCTCGAGACCAGCCCCGAGGACATCGTGGGCATGCAGGTCTCTCAGGGCATCCTGACCGTGCGCGGCGGCATGACCAGCCACGCGGCCGTCGTCGCCCGCGGCATGGGCACGTGCTGCGTCTCCGGCTGCGGCAACGACAACACCGTCCACATCAGCTATGCGGATAAAGTTTTTGAGATCAACGGCCACCGCTTCACGGAGGGCGACTGGATCTCCCTCGACGGCAGCACCGGCAACATCTACGCCGGCCAGATCCCGACCGTCGCCGCCACCGGCAACAAGAACTTCAACCGCCTCATGGGCTGGGCCGACGCGGCCCGCCGCCTGAACGTTGAGGCCAACGCCGACAACCCGCGCGATGCGCAGCAGGCGGTCGATCTCGGCGCCGAGGGCATCGGTCTGTGCCGCACCGAGCATATGTTCTTCGCCGAGGACCGCATCAAGGCCGTCCGCGAGATGATCTGTGCCCGCACCGTCGAGGCGCGCAAAGTCGCGCTGGCGAAGGTCGAGCCGTTCCAGCAGGGTGACTTTGAGGCCATGTACCGCATCATGGGCACGCGCCCGATGACCATCCGCTATCTTGATCCCCCGCTGCACGAGTTCCTGCCCACCCAGAAGGCGGACATTGAGGAGCTGGCGCAGGAGATGGGCATGACGTTTGACGAGCTGCAGGACGTCGTCGTGTCCCTGCACGAGTTCAACCCCATGATGGGCCACCGCGGCTGCCGCCTGTGCGTCACCTATCCGGAGATCGCCGAGATGCAGACCAACGCCGTCATCAAAGCGGCGCTCAAGGTCAGCGCCGAGACCGGCACGATGATCACGCCGTACATCATGATCCCGCTGGTCGGTGAGCGCAAGGAGCTCAAGTTCATCAAGGACATCGTTGTCCGCACGGCGGATGCGCTGATTAAAGATGCTGGCGTGGACATGAAGTACCACGTCGGCACGATGATCGAGATCCCGCGCGCCGCGCTCACGGCCGACGAGATCGCCAAGGAGGCGGACTTCTTCAGCTTCGGCACGAACGACCTGACGCAGATGACCTTCGGCTTCAGCCGTGACGACGCTGCGAAGTTCCTCGGTGCGTACTACGATACGAAGATTTACGAGAACGACCCGTTCCAGCACCTGGACGTCAACGGCGTCGGCAAGCTCGTCGAGATGGCCTGCAAGCTCGGCCGCCAGACGAATCCGGGGCTCGAGCTCGGCATCTGCGGCGAGCACGGCGGTGACCCGTCGTCCATCGCGTTCTGCCACAAGGTCGGCCTGGACTACGTGTCCTGCTCGCCGTTCCGCGTGCCGATCGCCCGCCTGGCCGCGGCACAGGCTGCGATCCGCGAGGAGACCTGATCCCCGACGCAGCCGTGCGTGGGATGATCGCTCAATGACAAACCCCGGGCACACAGGTTTTCAGCTGTGTGCCCGGGGTTTGCATTTCCATATGTTTGACAGACCATGTCTGGCTGCGTATAATGATTCTAAATTGATTGCACGTAGCATAATCAATTGCGCGACAGGGGGAAGCGGATATGCCCGTGACGAAAAAGAAATGTTTTCATCCATATACGCGGGCCACGGTCAATCAGGTCGAGCGCTGGCTTTCTGCCATGGCGGAGCAGGGGTGGACGCTTTGCGAGCTGCGCCGGTGGCAGTTCATTTTTCGAAAATCAGCCCCCGCGCACAAGGACTTTTTCCTGTTTTGGAGTGTGGACGGACGTCGCTATGACTATGCCTTCAATGATTATTTCCACGCAGAGCAGCGATATCGCAAGTCGGGCTCGAAGATCGTGTCAAAGAGTATTTCGGCCTTTGAAGCTGCCCCTGAGAAAATGGATGCTGCATATGCGCGCGTAAAGGATGAGCGCAATGCCTTCTTCCAGCACTTCCATGTGCAGCTGTTGATCGCGGCACTGCTTCTTGCAGCGGCCGAATTTCTGCTCTATTCTGTGCTTGAAGCAGTGGACACAGCGATGTTTGCATTCCTCGCATCTGTTTTTCTTGCGGCTGCGCTGTATTATCTTGTGAGTGTTCTTATGCTGCGAAACGCACGCAAAGCGTATAAAGCGTATGTACGGAGGCGAACATGAAACAAACACCACAGATCCGGCTGGTTTTTACGCTCACAAGGCGCGACCGTGCAGATTTTGACCGGGATACGGTCACGCGTGGCCTTGGCATTTTGCCCACGAGGTCATGCCCGCCGACGCCCGGAAAAGGGAAGGTGCAGCACTGCGGTAAGGAGATTCGTGAGCCGGATGAGCAGGTGCTGCCCGGCTTTACAGTTCTCCCGGCGGAAGCGCCGCCTTACCCGACGCTGCGGCACGCATACTGGAGCGAAGAACTGCCGAAAATGGACTGCCGAGCTTTGGATGAGCCGCTGCAGCAGCTTGAGCAAATGCTGTGCGGGAAAGAGGCGGAAGTTCGTCGCTTATGTGAGGAATACAATTTGTATGCCGATCTGACTGTGCGGGTGTTTGCGGCATCCAACGATCTGCCGGAGCTGGTCCTTCCGGACGGCAGCGTCGCATTTTGGGCGTCCGTGGGAGCGGCAGTCAGCTTTGACTTTTATCTTGATTAACAACCCCCCCGCACCGTTCGGAAAACCGAACGGTGCGGGGGTCTTATATGCGGGGATGTCCCGCGTTACACGATCACGGTCAGCAGCATCTTAAAGCGCGTCTGTCCATAGACCGCGTGCGGCACGTGCGCCGGCATGATGATGCTCTCCCCGGCGGAGACGAGGTGCGCCTCGCCGTCGATGGTGAAGCGGCCCGTGCCGTCGAGCACGGTGACGAGCGCGTCGCCGTCGGCAGTGTGCGTGCTGATCTCCTCGTCCTGCTCGAAGGCGAAGAGCGTCATGCTCAGGGCGCGGTTTTGCGCGAGCGTCTTGCTCACGATCTGCCCCTGCTGGTATTCGACCTCGTCGCCGAGGCGCAGCACCTGTGCTTTTTCAATGTTTTTCAGACCCATGATCCGATCTCCTTTGTTCTTGACTGTTGAAATTTTACCCGCCGTGCGGCGGTCGTATACGTTCGTTCAGCCGTCGAGACCCGGCACCTGCGGCAGGGATGCAAAGCTCTCGGCGAGCTGCGCGTCGGTGGGGATGAAGTCACGCATTTCGCCGTTGTGGAACTTCTCGTAGGCGACCATGTCGAAGTAGCCGGTGCCGGTCAGACCGAAGACGATGGTCTTGGCCTCGCCGGTCTCGCGGCACTTGACGGCCTCGTCGATGGCGACACGGATGGCGTGACTCGATTCCGGCGCGGGCAGGATGCCTTCAATGCGCGCGAACTGCTCGGCCGCCTCGAACACCTTTGTCTGCTCGACGGCGCGGGCCTCCATGTAGCCGTCGTGGTACAGCTTGGAAAGGATGGGGGACATGCCGTGGTAGCGCAGGCCGCCGGCGTGGTTCGGCGAGGGGATGAAGCCGCTGCCGAGCGTGTACATCTTGGCCAGCGGGCAGACCTTACCGGTGTCGCAGAAGTCGTAGGCGAACCTGCCGCGCGTGAGGCTCGGGCAGGAGGCGGGCTCGACGGCGATGAGCCGATAGTCGCGCTCACCGCGCAGCTTCTCGCCCATGAACGGGGAGATGAGACCGCCGAGGTTGCTGCCGCCGCCGGCGCAGCCGATAATAATATCCGGCACGACGCCGTATTTGTCAAGGGCCGTTTTCGTCTCCAGACCGATGACCGACTGGTGCAGCAGCACCTGATTGAGCACGCTGCCGAGCACGTAGCGGTAGCCAGGGGTCGAGGTGGCGACCTCGACGGCCTCGCTGATCGCGCAGCCGAGCGAGCCGGTCGTGCCGGGGTGCTCGGCGAGGATGCGCCGGCCGATCTCCGTCTCCGTGGACGGGCTCGGCGTCACGGACGCGCCGTAGGTGCGCATCACCTCGCGGCGGAAGGGCTTTTGCTCATAGGAAACCTTAACCATGTATACGTTGCAGTCCAGACCCAGATATGCACACGCCATGGAAAGCGCTGTGCCCCACTGCCCTGCGCCGGTTTCTGTTGTCACGCCCTTCAGGCCCTGCTTCTTTGCATAATACGCCTGCGCGATGGCAGAATTCAGCTTATGGCTGCCACTGGTGTTATTGCCCTCGAACTTATAATAAATTTTTGCGGGTGTCTGCAATTTTTCTTCCAGACAATATGCACGAACCAAAGGAGATGGTCTGTACATTTTATAAAAATCCAAAATTTCCTGTGGGATGTCGATGTAAGCAGTATCGTTATCCAATTCCTGCTGTACCAGTTCGTCGCAGAAAACTGCGCCCAGCTCCTCGGCTGTCATGGGCTGCAGTGTGCCGGGGTTCAGAAGCGGTGCCGGTTTATTTTTCATATCCGCACGCACGTTGTACCATTTTTTCGGCATTTCCTGCTCATCCAGATAAATTTTGTAGGGAATGGTCTTTTCTGTTTTCATTCGGTTTTCTCCTCTCGTCTTTTCTTTGCTGTTCTCATCTAGTCTAAAAAATTTTTGCTGAAAAAATTTTGTCTATCGTACCTCTTTCAAAGACACCTGTCAATACCGGACGGAGTTTTTCAGCAAAACGCCGCCTCCCACTCGGACAAATGTCCGCCGTATTTGGTATATTCCTATGAAAACAGTTTGTTTTGACCGAAATTATTCATCAAAAATGCTGACAATTTCGCCATCCAGAATACGATTTGTGTTCTTGACTGCACAGAAATTGCCGCACATGCTGCAGGTATCCTCTTTTTCGGGCTTTGCCTCTGCTCTGTAGCGGCGTGCCTTTTCGGGGTCCATGCTCAGGCGGAACATTTCCTCCCAATCCAGACGCTTTCTTGCTTCGCTCATTTTGTAGTCCCAATCTGCCGCGTGGGGGATTCCCTTTGCGATATCGGCTGCGTGTGCCGCAATCTTCGCCGCAATGATGCCTTCCTTTACATCTGCCGCATTGGGCAGGCGCAAATGCTCCGCAGGGGTTACATAGCACAGGAATGCCGCACCCGATGCCGCCGCAGTAACTCCGGCTATCACCCTTACATTGACATTGGGATAGTCCTTTGAAAGCTCCAGAATAAGTCCTGCCATTCCGTATATTCCCGAATCACCACTGCATATCATTGCCGTTGTTTTTCCGTTTTCGGCAGACTCAAGGGCAAGAATACATCTTTCCTTTTCCTTTCTCATCGGTGTTACTATCCATTCCTTATTCGGAAAGCTGTCCTTCACAAGCTCCGCATAGGTAGTGTATCCGGCAAGCACATCGCATTTTTCCAAAACCTTATAGGCTTCTATTGTCATTCCTTCAATACCTCCAGGGCCTATTCCTACAACATATAAATCAGTTTTCAAAATCTATTCCTCTTTTCTTATCAGCAAGTGCAACCGTTACCGAGTTATAAACCTTTTTGTGCATAATCAGCTCTCCATCGG
>OLGH01002388.1_pt1 | contig 14919 bp, 9 predicted proteins | sample 1604851 | NCBI WGS metagenome assembly OLGH01 (sample SAMEA3888894, study PRJEB22519) | human gut metagenome | biome: human gut; feature: human-associated habitat; material: faeces | place: Denmark | collected 2010 | reverse complement strand
TTTACAGTACTTGGAATTCCTATTATGGAGGGATTGCATTATAGCTATACGGTTTATGCTATTATTTATATTTTATTAAATGTTATTTGTGGAATGTTAAGTGCTCTTTTAAGGGGGATTGGAAGAACCGATCAATTTGCTTTTTTTAATTTTCTGTTAGGTTCACTTCAAATTGTTTTAAATGTTGTCTTTATAGCTGTGTTGAAATTGGGGTTGCAGGGTATGTTGTTGGCCTCAATTTTAGCACAATTAATTGTTGCTACGATTTTTGTTTTGAAAATAAAGTTATGGAAATTTATTAATATTAAATGTGTAGAGATATCATTAGCTAAGGAAATGATAGTGTATTCATTTCCTTTAATTCCTAATAAAGTGTCCTGGACAATTATTAATCTTTCAGATCGTATTATTTTGATGAACATGATTGGAAGTGAAGCTACTGGTTTATATGCTGTATCGTATAAGTTTCCTAATTTGATGGATACTGTTTATGGTTTCTTTTACCAGTCTTGGAAAGAAAGCTCAGCTAGAGTACTTGGAGGTGAGTCGCAAGATGAATTTTATAATTCGGTGTACGAATATTTGAAAAATTTTCTATTTTCAATTGTTTTGGGAATGATAGCATTTATGCCAATCGTATTTAGAATATTAATTAACAAAAATTATTACAGTGCAATCTATTATGTGCCGATTCTTTTGCTGGCTACGTATTTCGCAAATATTTCAGGATTTTATGGTGGGATTTTTACAGCGTATAAGGATACAAAAATTATGGGGACAACAACTGTTGTAGCTGCTATAATAAATCTAGCTGTTAATATTATTATGATTAGAAGTTTGGGGATATATGCAGCTGCAATATCAACACTAGTTGCAAATTTTACAGTATATATTTATAGAAGAATTAAAGTTGGAAAATATATTAAATTAAAAGAGAATTGGAAAAATAGAATAGTTTCATTGATAATTTGTGTACTAATTATTATTTTATTTTATGTACAAAGTAAAACAAGTATTATAGTAGGATGTATAGTATCAATATGCTATGCTTTAATTGTTAACTTTAATGTGATTCGTTTTATATTAATAAAGAGTGAACTAAAGTCGAGAAAATGAAGGGACATTTTAATATGATTCAAGTTTATAACAATAAATCAGAATGTTGTGGATGTGGAATATGTGAAACAGTTTGTACACAAAATGCTATAGAAATGAAGATGGATGAAATTGGGGTTATATATCCTAAAATTAACCAAGAAAAGTGTATAGATTGTGGAGCGTGTAAAAAAATATGTGGTTATAATGCAGACAGTGCAAATATTATAAAAAAAAGTTATGCAGCCGTTAATACGAGTGATGTTTTTTTACAAAAATCCGCTTCTGGAGGAATATTTTCTGCGATAGCACGATCTTTTCTAAACGCGGGTGGAATTGTATGTGGAGTTGAAATGTCAATTGAGAATAACTGTGCTGAAGTAAAACATATTTTAATTAAGTCAGAAGTTGAATTAGAAAAATTACAAGGTTCAAAGTATGTTCAAAGCGATGTGAAGCAGTGCTTTAATGAAATGATTTCATATTTAAAAGAGGGGAAAAAAGTACTTTTTTCAGGGACACCGTGTCAGGTTGCAGCTATTAAAAGTTGTACTAGAGGAAGATTTGAAGATAATTTATTTACAATAGATATTATTTGTCATGGTGTTCCAAGTTTGAAGTTTTTTAATGATTATCTTCAAGCGGAAAAAAACAAAAAAGGGATAGATATTAAGAAATTTATATTTCGAGACAAACAATATGGATGGGGAACAAAGGGGAGTATTTTAGGAATAAAGGATGGAAAGATGATTGTTGAACCTATAAATTCCAGAACATCATCTTATTATAGTTTTTTTCTTGATGGAGAAATTTATCGTGATTGTTGTTATCAATGCCCTTTTGCACAAGAAAAAGATTCTCATTCTATGGAAAAAGCCCTGCTGTCTTTCAGGCAGCAGGGCAATTTTTACAATGTTTTATTTTCTGATTTGTGCAGAATTACAGGTGGAAGTAACGCTGTGCGTTGTAGTAGCTGATGCCTTCCACGATCTTCTTCAGAGTCTTCTCATCGCTGGGGTACTGGCCATTCTCGACCCAGTTGCCGATGAGGTTGCACATCAGGCGGCGGAACAGTTCGTGGCGGGTGTAGCTCAGGAAGCTACGGCTGTCGGTCAGCATGCCGATAAAGTTGCCCAGCAGCCCCAGGCGAGCCAGGGTCTTCATCTGCTGGTACATTCCGTCGTCGGTATCGCAGAACCACCAGGCAGAGCCCAGCTGGATCTTGCCGGGAACTTCGTCATCCTGGAATGCACCCAGGATGGTGCCCAGCATGTCAAAGTCGGCGGGGTTCAGGCTGTACAGGATCACCTTCGGGCATTCGCCGGTCTCGGTCAGCTTGCTCAGCAGGCTGCTGATGGCGGCGCTGCCATCGGTCACAGCGATCATATCAAAGCCGGTATCGGGGCCCAGCTTCTTGTACATCTTCTGGTTGACATTGCGCAGGCAGCTGTAATGGATCTGCATGGCAACGTTATACTTTTTGTACAGGCGGCCCAGGCTGATCAGCAGGTAGGTGGTGTATGCGTCGCCCTCTTCCTGGGTCAGCGGCTCACCGGCCATAGCCTTTTTGAAAGCTGCGGTTGCCTTTTCGGCGTTGGTCTCCACGTAAGGAACATAATCCAGCCCGTGGTCAGAAGCGCGGCAGCCCATCTCAACAAAGAACTGCAGGCGCTCTTCCAGAGCGTTGACCACACAGTTGGCGCAGGCGAACTTGCGGCCAACAACTTCTTCCAGCTTATGGATGTAATCTGCAAAACCGTCCTTGCGGATGTTCAGGGCCTTGTCCGGGCGGAAGGAAGGTGCAACAACAACCTTGATGGTGGGGTCTTCCTTGATCTTCTTGTGCCATTCCAGGCTGTCGATGGGGTCATCGGTGGTGCCAACCATGGCAACGTTGCTCTGCTCGATCAGGCCGCGCACGGTCATCTTGGGATCATGCTGCAGCTTATCGTTGCACAGGTTCCAGACTTCCTCAGCGGTATCGCCGTTCAGAACGCCGTTGTAGCCAAAGTACTTTTTCAGTTCCAGGTGGCACCAGGTGTACATCGGGTTGCCGATGGCCATTTCCAGTGCTTCTGCAAACTTCTGGAAGCGCTCGCGGTCCGGCTTGTCACCGGTGATGTACTCTTCGGGCACACCGTTGGAACGCATCACGCGCCACTTATAATGGTCGCCGAAGTAGTAGTCAGAGCCATCGGCCAGAACCTGATGGCCGCCCAGCCATACCTGAGCGATATTTTCAAAGCGGCGGTCCTCGTAGATCTCCTGCGGGGGAATGTGGCAGTGATAGTCTACGATAGGCAGCGTTTCTGCATAATCATGATACAGGTGCTGCGCGGTGGGGGTTTCCAGCAGGAAATCCTTGTCCATAAATGCTTTCATAATTGCAAGCTCCTTCGTTGTGTGCTGTGGGTCAACAGAACGAATCATGCTGCCCCCAAACAGCAGAATAAAACATAAGCTGATATTATTATACATACTTGCAGCGGTTTGAACAAGTTGCAAATCTTGCCCTTTTGATGTAAAAAGCACTAAAAATATTGCATCCCGCTTGTGCAAAACAGGGAAAGGGAAAAAAGTCAAAGAAGGAGCGCAAAATATATGCGTTTCTTCACGAAAGCATCTTGACGTTGCAAGCAAAAAAAAATACAATGAAGCTAAACAAGGCGCTTACGCAGCGCAGGGCGTTTTTGTCTGGCCCTGCACACCGCCGCCGTAATTGCACACATTGCAAAGGAGAATTTCCAATGGAAACTTTGAATTATCAGGTCCTTGAAAAATCCGGTTATGATGGCTACATTCTGAAAAATGCCCCCGAAAAGGTTTTGCAGTTTGGTGAGGGCAACTTCCTGCGTGCCTTTGTTGACTACTGGTTTGACCTTGCCAACGAAAAAGCTGACTGGAACGGCAAGTGCGTTCTGGTTCAGCCCATCGCCCCCGGCCTGGCCAAGATGATCAACGAACAGGAGGGCCTGTACACCCTGTACCTGCGCGGCAGCGAAAACGGCCAGAAGGTCGATGACAAGCGCGTGATCTCCAGTGTATCCCGCTGCCTGAACCCGTATGAAAAAGCTGATTACGAAAAGATGATGGACGTTGCCGCCAGCGACGACCTGGAAATCATCGTTTCCAACACCACCGAGGCCGGTATCGTTTATGATCCCGCCTGCCAGCAGAACGACTGCCCGCCGTCCAGCTTCCCCGCAAAGCTGACCCAGGTGCTGTACCACCGCTACAAGGCCGGCAAGAAGGGCATCATCATGCTGGCCTGCGAGCTGATTGACAACAACGGCAAGGAGCTGCTGAAGTGCGTCAACCAGTACATTGACCAGTGGGGCCTGGAAGACGGCTTCAAGAAATATGTCAACGAGGACTGTACCTTCTGCGGCTCTCTGGTTGACCGCATTGTTCCGGGTCGCATCCGTGACCCGAAGGAAGTTGCCGAGCTTGAAGAGAAGCACGGTTACGCTGACCCCCTGCTGGACGTTGGCGAGGTTTTCGGCGTGTGGGTCATTGAGGGCGACACCAAGCTGAACGATATCCTGCCGTTCCGCAAGGCTGGTCTGGAAGACCACGTCTTTGTTACCCCCGATATGAGCCCGTATAAGAAGCGCAAGGTCCGCATCCTGAACGGCGCACACACCGGTTTTGTTCTGGGTGCTTACCTGGCAGGCTTCGACATTGTGCGTGACTGCATGCACGACGAAACCATCCTGGGCTACATGAACAAGATGCTGCTGCAGGAAGTTGTTCCCATTCTTCCGCTGGACCAGGACGACTGCAAGAAATTTGCTGCCGCTGTGGAAGACCGCTTCAACAACCCGTTCGTCAACCATGAGCTGATGAGCATCTCCCTGAACTCCACCTCCAAGTGGCGTGCCCGCAACATGCCGTCCTTCCTGGAATATATCGAGAAGAACGGCAAACTGCCCACCTGCCTGACCATGAGCTTTGCCGCTTACATCGCATTCTATTCCAACAACATCCAGGAACTGAACGATAAGGGCCTGGTCTGCAAGCGCGCCAAGGGCAACGAGTACACCATTTCCGATGACCGCTATGTGCTGGAATTCTACAATGCCCACAAGGATGACGACATTCCGACCCTGGTTCATGCTGTTATGACCAACGAGCAGATGTGGGGCCAGGATCTGACCAAGGTTGCCGGTTTTGAGGAAGCCACCGTCAAGAACCTGACCCTGATCCGTGAGCAGGGCGCAATGGCCGCTTATAAGAGCTGCCTGTAATTTGAGTTAGGAGGTAGGGGTGAGGAGTTAGGAGTTAGGGAGCAGCGCAGAGCCTTTGGTTATCTGCAAAAAGCCCTGAAAGCAGGGCTAACAATTCCTAACTTCTACTTCCTAACTCCTACCTGTTTTTATCGTAGTAAGGAGATTCTGTATGCCTCTTGCAATCAAGATCAACCCCAAGGATAATGTTGTGGTTGCCCTGCATCCCATTGCCAAAGGCACCGCTGTGCCGGTGGACGGTGCATCTGTGACCGCTGTTGAAGATATCCCCCAGGGCCACAAGATGGCCATTGCCCCCATCCACGCGGGCGAAAACGTCATCAAGTACGGGTTCCCCATCGGCCATGCCACCGCTGATGCCGTGCCCGGCACCTGGATGCACACCCACAATGTAAAAACCAACCTGTCCGGCGAGATCGAGTACAGCTACCACCCCAATGTGCACCCGCTGGCCCCCGTTGCTCCCGAAACCTTTATGGGCTACCGCCGCAAGGATGGCCGTGCAGCCACCCGCAACGAGATTTGGATCATCCCCACCGTTGGCTGCGTGAACGACTGCGCCAAAGCCCTTGTGCGGGACAATCAGGATCTTGTGACCGACAGCATTGACGGGCTGTACACCTTCACCCATCCGTTCGGCTGCTCCCAGACCGGCCATGACCACGCCCAGACCCGCAAACTGCTGGCTGCGCTGGCCCGCCATCCCAACGCCGGTGCCGTGCTGGTGCTCTCCCTTGGCTGCGAGAACCTGACCCATGAGCAGTTCCTGACCGAATTGGGCGAATACGACCATGACCGCATCAAGTTCCTGACCTGCCAGGATGTGGACGATGAGCTGGTTGCGGGTCGTGAGATCCTGAAGGAACTGGCCGCTTATGCTGCCCAGTTCCAGCGCGAGCCGATTCCCTCCAGCGAGCTGGTGGTCGGCATGAAGTGCGGCGGTTCGGACGGTTTGTCCGGCATTACCGCCAACCCCACCATCGGCCGCTTCAGCGATATGCTGTGCGCCCGCGGCGGTTCCACCGTGCTGACCGAAGTGCCGGAAATGTTCGGTGCCGAGGGCTTTTTGATGGATCGCTGCCAGAACGAAAAAGTGTTTGAGAAGGCCGTGCATATGATCAACGGCTTCAAGGAATACTTCATCAGCCACAACGAAGTTGTGTACGACAACCCCAGCCCCGGCAACAAGCAGGGCGGCATCACCACGCTGGAGGATAAATCCTGCGGCTGTGTGCAGAAGGGCGGCAGCGCCCCCATCATGGACGTTATCGGCTATGGCGATGCTGTGACCACCAAGGGCCTGAATATGCTGTACGGCCCCGGCAACGATCTTGTTTCCGCCACCGCCCTGACCGCCGCCGGTGCCCACATGATCTTGTTCAGCACGGGCCGCGGCACTCCGTTCGGTGCCCCCGCTCCCACCCTGAAAATTGCTACCAACAGCCAGCTGGCTGCCAAAAAATCCACCTGGATCGATTTTAACGCCGGTGTTGTTGCTGACGGCGAAAAGACGCTGGATGAAGCCGGTGCTGACCTGTACCAACTGGTGCTGGACGTTGCTTCCGGCAAGCAGACCTGCGCCGAGAAGAAGGGCTTCCGCGAAATTTCCATCTTCAAGGATGGCGTTGTGCTGTAATTTTTGCACTGATGCTCTGGCTCCCGCCGCATTTTTTACCCAAAAGGGTAGAGCCGGGAACATTTTGAGAGTATAATAGAATTAATAGAATGTAAGAAGTGCTCGTCGGGAGCTGTGTCTGCCTGCGGTGCACAAAGTGGAACGGCTCCGGGCGTTCCGGGTGCTCTGGGATCAAGGCGCTGTGCGCTGCTCCAAGAATCCCGGTGCGGTCGGGCCGTTTTTGTAACTGAAGAAAGGGGACTGTAACAATGTCCAAGCTGACTGCCGGTACTTACGAAAAGTACAATGCCAAATATTCCACCCTTACCCTGACCGATGGGGAGTACGCCCTGACCGTTACACCGGAAAAGGGCGGCATGGCAACCTCCTTCACCAAAAGCGGTGAGGAATACCTCTGGCTGCGCGATAAGAACTATGAATCCTCGGACCGCCCCCGCTGCGGTGTGCCCATCCTGTTCCCCAGCTGCGGCAAGCCGGACGGTGGTGTGCACCACTTTAACGGCTCCGATTATCCCATTGAGGTCCACGGCTTTGCCGATTTGCTGCCCTGGCAGGTCAAGACCGCTGCGGATGATGAGATCGTGCTGACCCTGACCCCCAACGGCCTGACCAAGTTTGTTTACCCCTTTGATTTTCTGCTGGAAATGCGCTATACCCTGTCCGGTGCCAAGGCCGGGTTGGAACTGACCGTGCACAACACCAGCGACAAAGCCCTGCCGTTCAGCATCGGCTTCCACCCGTATTTCGCAGCTTCCAAGCTGGAGAACGTCCACTTTGACATCAACGCCGCCACCTGCTCTGAGAACGCCAAGGGCGAGCAGCCCGCCGCACCGGAAACCATCACCTTGACCCGCAAGGAAGGCTCCGCAGATTCCATCCGCCTGATGACCGGCGTAAAGAGCCCGATGCGCCTGACCGATTCCGGCAGCGGCCACACGGTGGAAGTTGCCTTTGATGAAAGCGTGTTCACCAACGGCGTGCTGTGGCAGCAGGATGCCGAGACGTTCGTCTGCATGGAGCCCTGGAACGGCTGGGCCAACAGCGTGAACGAAGCCGGCCGCCACATTGAGCTGGCCCCCGGCGCAAGCAAGACCTTTGCCTGGAGCATTACCATCGGCTGAGCTTAACCGCCTGCCCTGCATCTGCTGAACATTTTTAACCAACTGCCCTCTGCTGTGTGGAAAACTGCAGGGGGCAGTTTGCTTTGCCCGGCTGCCAAAATTTCCTGTCCAAAATTACACAATCTGCCTGCTTTACCGGATTGTATTTTGTTTGACAAAATGTTACCATATTCTTATAAATATAAAAGTTTTAACTCCAACATTCCGCTGCCCACCGGGCAGCTGCGATCATAGAGGAAACCGCCGATGGAACAAAACAAACAGCCGTCGGGGCAGCCCCGCAAGCCGGAACAACAGCCCCGCCAAACCTACCGCAAACAGTCCCAGCCCAAGTCCCCGCAGGGCCGCCGCCCACAGCCCAAAAAGAAACAGCAGCCCAACCTGCGTCTTGCACTGGCCGCGTGCGTGCTGGTTGCCGTTGTGGCGCTGGTAGTGATCGGGCTGGTCGCCTGCAACAGCGGGCAGAAAGCCCCCCTGACCATTGACCCCGGCACCAGTGCCGGAGCGTGGGCCAAGAACGATGCCGGGTACTACTTTAACAGTGACGGAGAGCCGATTCTGGCCGCCACCAAAAAAGGCATTGACGTGAGCAAGTATCAGGGTGAAGTGGACTGGGAGAAAGCCCAGGCCGCCGGGATCGATTTTGCCATGATCCGCTGCGGCTTTGGCAGCGAGTGGAACGGCACCGGCGATTACGCCCAGGACGATGAACAGTGGCGCCGCAACGCGGACGAATGCACCCGCCTTGGCATCCCCTTTGGCACCTATCTGTACTCTTACGCCACCACCGAGGAACAGGCCAAATCGGAAGCCGAACACGTTGCCCGCCTGCTGGGCCTTGTGGCACCCCCGCACGAGGGGCTGGACGATTACACCGCCACCCCCTACCAGCTCAGTTACCCGGTCTATTATGACCTGGAGGATAAATCCATCACCGGCCTGTACCCGGACGAGATGGCCCACCTGACCGAAGTATTTTTCGACCGCCTGAAAGAACTGGGCTACAAGGGCGAGGAAGGCATTTACGCCTCCATCAACTGGACCCGCGGCCGCCTGACGGACCCCGCGTTTGACCGCTGGCGCGATAATTTCTGGATCGCGCGGTTCAATTCCGCGTTGGGCTACACCGGGCCGTATTCCATCTGGCAGGCCACCTATACGGAGCCGGGCGAAAAGTACGGCGTGCAGAGCGACACGGTGGATGTTGACTTTGTGATGGAAGAGCTGACCTTTACCGGCATCAAAGCAACCAGCAAGGACATCCTGCCCTCGCTGACCAACGACACCTACAAAAACGAGCTGTGGCTGCCCAAGGCGAAAGCCACCGCCACCCTGCTGACCGATGAGCCCAGCGAAAGCGAGGGCGGGCAGAAAATCTTCTGGTCCAGCGATAATGAAGACGTTGCCACCGTGAATAAGCACGGCGAGGTAAAAGCCAAGGCGGACGGCACCTGCACCATCACCGCCACCCTGGCGGATGGCCGCATGAGCGCCGATGTGACGGTGCGGGTGGGGGCATTCACCATTCCCGTTTACGTTACCGGTAATCTGCAGGGCTTGACCGAGGGCGAAGAGATCGGCCTTGCGGACATTGCTGCCCTGAAAGCGGGCAGCGAGGACTCCATTCTGGTGGATGCAGGCGGCAGTTTGCAGGGCACCGCCCGCGCCAGCCTGACCGGCGGCATGGATATGACCAGCGCCTTTGCCGCAGCCGGGTATGATTTGCAGGCCTTTGATGCTTCCGATATGGCGTATGGCACTGACCGCCTTCTCAACGATGTAATGACCGCCACTGGGCCTTCGATTGCTTCCAACCTGTACACGACAGAAAACGAAGCGTTGCTGGCCCGTTCCACCAGCTGGAGCCGCAACCGCATTTCCAACGGCATGAACACCATTGTGGAGGAAGCAGGCAAAAAGATCGGCTTCTTCTCGCTGGCCTCGATCGGCAATTCCGCCCAGACGAAAGAACTGACCGCTGCGGACCTGGCGCTGGCGGCTTCCGAACAGGTTGCTGCTTTGCAGGCCCAGGGGGCTGACGCCATCCTTTGCATTGCCGGGCCGGATACCGACATCAGCGGCATTTATGCCGACCTGGCAGACCTTGGCGTGACCGCCGTCTTGGATGCCGGCGCCACAGCCAACAGCACCGCAAAGGCAAACGGCATTGCCGTTGTTGCCGCCGGATCCGGCTGGGACAGCGTGGGCTGCCTGAACCTGACCTTTGCGGCGGACGGCAGCATGACAGCCGAACCCGCCAGCATGAGCGCCGCCGACCTGAAATCCGCCCGCGGCAGCTACACCACCGCCCAGCAGACTGCCTATGATTCCGCCTTTACCAGCCTGCAGAGCCTGGCAGACGGCGACGAGGATGTGCGCAGCCAGACGCTGTTCACCTTTGAAGCCAACGAAAGTGCGGATAAAACCATCAGCTTTGCCAACTATGCCGCTGCACTTTACCTGGCCTATGCCGACGGTGATCGCGCCAACTACCCGCAGGATGCCGCCGACCTGACCGTAACCGCGCTGGCAGGCGGCATTACCGAGCTTGGCTTTGGCGATATTACCCGCGGGGCGCTGTGTGATGCCGTTCCCGCCGGGCAGCGGCTGGTGCTGGCGCGGACGACCTCCGCCGCCATCGGTGCCCTGATCGACACCGGTACCGTGACCCGCACCTATGAGGAAAGCCTGACTGCCTTTGAGCCGACGGACGGCGACGCCCTTGTGGTGACCGATACCGCCACGCTGGAAGCTCTGGAGCAGGCAGGCGGCAGTTATACGATTCTGCGTGATTATGGGGATGTCTTTTGGGATATCCGCATGAATATCAATGATGTAACCAATAACTTTGCAAACCCGTTTACGTTGCCCGAAGCACCGCAGCGCGGTGCCGGGAGAAAGTGAGGCTGTTATGAAGCTGACCTTTTTGGGCGCTGCCCGTGAAGTGACCGGCAGCTGCACCCTGATTGAAGCAGGCGGCCACCGCTTTTTGGTGGACTGCGGCATGGAGCAGGGCAAAGACGTTTACCCCAATGCGGACCTGCCCTGCGCCCCCGGTGAGATTGAAGCCATCCTTTTGACCCACGCCCACATTGACCATTCGGGACGCATCCCCTATCTGTACAAGAACGGATTCCGCGGCCCCATTTACAGCACAGATGCCACCATGGACCTGTGCGAAATCATGCTGGAAGATTCCGCCCACATTCAGGAGCAGGAAGCCGAGTGGAAAAACCGCAAAGCCCAGCGCAGCGGCAATGAGCTGGTAGAGCCGGACTACACAGTAGAAGACGCCATGGCCGTGATGAAGCAGTTTGTACCGCAAAGCTACGGCAAGCCGCTGGAAGTGTTCCCCGGCATTACGGCCACCTTTACCGATGTAGGCCACCTGCTGGGCAGCGCTTCCATCACCTTGCAGGTAACGGAGAACGGCGAAAGCCAGACCATTGTGTTCTCCGGCGATATCGGCAACCTGGACCAGCCGCTGATCCGTAACCCGCAGTACCTGACCAAAGCGGATTTTGTGGTGATGGAATCCACCTATGGTGACCGCACCCACGGCCCCAAGCCGGACTATGTGGCCGAGCTGACCCAGATTTTGCAGGAAACGTTCGACCGCGGCGGCAATGTGGTCATTCCCAGTTTCGCCGTGGGTCGCACGCAGGAAATGCTCTATTTTATCCGCCAGATCAAAGAGGAGCACCGCATCCACGGGCACGATAACTTCCCCGTGTTTGTGGACAGCCCGCTGGCCAGCAAATCCACCACCATTTTCCGGGAAAACTTCAGTGAATGTTATGATGCCGAAGCCCTAGCCCTGGTGACGAAGGGCGAAAACCCGCTGGCGTTCCCCGGTTTGCAGATCAGTGAAACCAAAGAGGATTCTGTTGCCATCAACCTGGACTCCACCCCCAAGGTCATCATCTCCGCTTCCGGCATGTGTGATGCCGGGCGCATCCGCCACCACCTCAAGCACAACCTGTGGCGCGGGGAATGCACCATCCTGTTTGTGGGGTTCCAGTCCCCCGGCACGCTGGGGCGCGCACTGATCGAGGGTGCCGATGAAGTACGGCTGTTTGGCGAAACGGTGCAGGTCAATGCGCAGATCCGCCAGATGAGCGGCTTGTCCGGCCATGCGGACCGGGACGGCCTGTTGACCTGGATCCGCCACTTTGATCCCAAACCCAAACATGTGTTTGTGAACCACGGCGAGGACTTGGTTGCCGATCACTTTGCCCGCACCCTGACGGCGGAGGGCATCCCGGCAGAAGCGCCGTACAACGGTGCCGTGTATGAGCTGACCGGCGGGGCCGTTGCCCTACTGCGGCAGGGCACCATGGTGCCGATGGCCAAGGCCAGCCAGCCTGCCGACAAGCCGCGCACCAGCCCGGCGTTTGAACGCCTGCTGAACATGGGCAAGCGGCTGCTGGTTGTGATCGAGCACAACCGCGGCGGTGCCAACAAGGATCTTGCCCGCTTTGCCAGCCAGATCGCCAGCTTGTGCGATAAGTGGGACAGGTAGGCAGGTAGGAGTTAGGAGTTGGGGCGTGTGGCTCATAGAACTCGCTGGTTTCCTTTCCTTGTTCCTACTTTTTCAATTTTTTAGACGATATTGATTCTATACGTTAGGAACTTATTATTTTGAAGCAAAAATTTCGATCCTTGCCTGCGGCGGTGCAGGTGGCTGTAACGGCAGTGGTGGTTGTGGTGCTGGCGGTTGTTTTGACCGTTTGGCGGCACAACGGCAGCACCTATCTGACCGGCTTTTGGGACAATGGCTCCCAGACTCTTGTGTTCGGCCGCATGCTGCAGATGCAGCAGAACCAGACCAGCCCCGGCGGCTTTATGGGGGTATATACCCAGGACTGGAGTGATGAACAAAACCGCTACTGGTACCGGGACAACACCCCCGTTTCCCCGCAGGATTTTCAGGCTTACACCCACCAGACCGGGCTGCAGGGCTGGGCGTTCGGCGTGCTGAACAAAGTGCTCTCTGTTTTTGAGGACCGCGGCGAAGCGCGGGAAATCATACTGTACAGCATCAACAGTATGTTGTTCTATGCGGCTACTCTGCTGGTCTGCCTGGCCGTATGGCGGGCGTGGGGGCCGCTTTCCGCGCTGGCGTGGCTGTGCGCCGTGGTGTTTGCCCCCTGGCCGCAGCGCGGCATGAAAGACCTGTACTGGTGCCTGTGGACCTGGTTGCTGCCCGCTTTGGCGGGGCTGCTGCTCTGTGCCGTTACCCGGCGGCGCGGCAAAACGCCCTGGTGGTGTTACCTGCTGGTGTTCGCCGCCTGCATGGTGCGCTGCATGTGCGGGTTTGAGTTTATTTCCACCTTTTTGATCCTGTGCGAAGCCCCGCTTGTCTACTGTTGGGCCGGCGGGGACCGCCGCGCCTGGCTGCGCCGCATGATATGCACCGGCTTTGCTGCTGTGGGCGGCGTGGCAGCGGCGCTGGGGGCCTGGTTTATTCAGGGGGTCATCTATTTTGGCAGTGCCGCAGGCAGCTGGCAGAACCTGACCGGGGCTGTTACCAGCCGTGTCAGCCTGACGGATGATATGGTGAGCAATGTCAGCGTTGCACAGGTTCTGACCCGCTATTTTGTGGAGGTGGATGAGCCCCTGCTGCAATTCGGCCCCTTGACCATCACCTTAAAGCCGCTGATCGCCGTTACCCTGCTGGGCTTTGCCCTGTGCCTTGCGGTGCTGGCCCTGCGCAAAAAGCCGCTGGCCGTGTTGGCCGGGCCTGCGCTGGTGTGGGTGCTCAACTTGGCGGCACCGGTATCCTGGATGGTGCTTTCCAAAGCACACGCCTATGTGCATGTCCATCTGGTGCCCATGCTGTGGCACTTTGCACTGGTGCCGGTCAGCTGTGCGCTGCTGGTGTGGCTGGTTAAAACCGCCATCACTGCGGTAAAAGAATAATTGGAATCCCGCCGCCGGGCTTGCGCACCGGCGGCGTTTGTATTACAATCAAAGGCAGCAATGCGTTTTTGATTGAGTAGCAAAGGGGGAATCTGCCATGTGGCATCCCATCAAACATTATAAAACCATCCATCACCACAAAATGCTGGTCATGCAGGGGTGTTTCCGCTGCGGGCTGTACTGGCAGGGGTTGACCCATGATTTGAGCAAACTGTCCCCCGTGGAATTCTGGGCCGGTGCCAAATATTGGCAGGGCACCTGCAGCCCCAACAACGCCCAGCGCAAGGCGGAAGGCTACTCTGCCGCATGGCTGCACCACAAGGGGCGCAACAAACACCACCTGGAATACTGGATTGACTATGCCCCCAACGGCGACCACGCCATGGCCGGGATGCGCATGCCCAACCGCTATGTGGCGGAAATGGTGTGTGACCGCATTGCCGCCAGCAAGAATTACAAGGGCACCAGCTACACAGACGCCGCCGCGTGGGAGTATTACGAACACAGCCGTGACCACTACATCCTGCACCCCGAAACCCGCAAACAGCTGGAAACCTGCCTGTTGATTTTGCGGAATGAAGGCGAGGACGAATGTTTCCGGTATATCCGCACGCAGTTGCTGGGGAAGAAAAAATAAAAACGGGGTACCGCCACCAACCCCGTAGGGGCGCACATTGTGCGCCCGCTTGCCATTTTTACGAGACGTTCTGCCTGTGGGCCGATGCGAGCATCGGCCCCTGCGCGGGGAGTTATCCTCAAGGGACGTCAAAATTTCTCATAAATTTGTTACATCATCCACCTCAAGGTTTCGGAACGGTCAAGACCGTTCCCTACAGAGCACTTTATAATTAGGGCAATACCGCATAATTCTAAGTGCCGATACGGCGAGCGAGGTGCG
>OLGH01002384.1_pt1 | contig 14942 bp, 17 predicted proteins | sample 1604851 | NCBI WGS metagenome assembly OLGH01 (sample SAMEA3888894, study PRJEB22519) | human gut metagenome | biome: human gut; feature: human-associated habitat; material: faeces | place: Denmark | collected 2010 | reverse complement strand
GCTGCCAGGATGACCGCTGTTTTCAGAAGTCTTTCCGGACATTTCCAGGTTTCCAGATTGAAAAGAGAATCCGCACCGATGATAAAATAAAATTCATCCTGCGGATAAGTCTCTTTAAAATACTCCATTGTCTGATAGGAGTACGAAGTTTCCTTTCGATCCATTTCATAGGTACAAAGCCGGAAATACGGGATCTCTTCAATTGCAAGGCGTGTCATTTCGGCACGGTCCTGTAAATCTTTTCGTATTTCCGGATTTGATTTATGGGGCGGATTGCCGTTTGGCATATACCACACTTCATCCAGATGGAACTGCTGGTATGCATATTCACCAAGCATCAGATGCCCGTTGTGGATGGGATCAAATGTTCCGCCCATAATACCGATTCTCATAATCTATACTCCACTCATTAAGGAAGAACGATTTTCTTCTTGTCGTCTTTTCCCTCTTTATAAAGAACGATTTTTCTTCCGATAACCTGTACCACCTGGGAACGTGTACGATCTGCAAGGATCTCTGCCATTCCACGCAGATCATCTCCACAGTTCTGAAGAACGTGAAGCTTGATCAGTTCTCTTGCTTCAAGCGCTTCTGCAACAGCTGCGGTAAGTTCCGGTGTTACGCTGGATTTACCGATCTGAAGGATCGGATCCATTGTCATCGCAAGGCTCTTTAAATAAGCTCTCTGTTTGGAAGTCATAAAACTTCTCCTTTCTGAAATTATGTTCTTTTCTAACGGTAATATTCAAACTGAAGACCGTACATACGGATAGTATCGCCTTCCTGAACACCTGCATTTTCAAGCTGCTCAAGGATACCGGTTTCTTTCAGGAATTTCTGGAAGAAAGCAAATCCCTTCTCGGAATCCAGATTGGTGTAACCAAGCATCTTTTCGATCTTTGGTCCCTCTACTACAAATATATCGTCTTCTTTTTCCACGGTATATGGAAGATCCATGTGGATGATCTCTTCTTCCGGGAAATATTCCTGTTCAAATACGATCGGCTTGTCATCCAACTTCTGAAGTTCATTATTTACATAGTAAAGAAGATCAGAAAGCCCTTCTCCGGTCACACCGGAAATCGGGAATACCTTGATTCCTTTTGGCTCGAACTCATCTCTCAGTCTCTGGATCGGATCTTCATCTTCGGAATAGATCAGGTCAACCTTATTCGCTGCAATGACCTGTGGACGCATGGAAATTTCTTTGTTATAGGCTTCCAGTTCAGCGTTGATCTTGTAAATGTCTTCAACCGGATCACGTCCTTCGATACCTGCCGCATCCACAACATGGATCATCATCTTGGTACGTTCAACATGACGCAAAAATTCATGTCCAAGTCCGACACCTTCTGATGCTCCTTCAATCAGTCCCGGAATATCTGCAATAACAAATCCCTTTGCACCTTCCAGATCTACAACTCCAAGGTTCGGGCTGAGTGTTGTGAAATGATAATTTGCAATCTTTGGCTGCGCATTGGTTACACGGGAAAGGAATGTGGATTTACCAACATTCGGGAAACCGACAAGCCCAACGTCTGCGATCACCTTAAGTTCCAGATTCACCCAGAGTTCCTGTGCAGGCTTTCCAGGCTGTGCATACTTCGGAACCTGCATAGTAGAGGTTGCAAAATGCATATTTCCAAGACCGCCCTTACCACCTTTTAAGATGACCTGACGCTGATTCTCGCCCGACATATCGGCAATGACTTTATTGGTCTCTGCTTCACGGATAACTGTCCCTTCAGGAACTTTCAGGATCAGATCCTTTGCATCCTTACCATGACAGCGCTTTTTGCCGCCTTCCTCTCCGTCCTGTGCTTTATATTTTGTTTTGTGACGGAAATCTACCAGTGTGTTAAGACCTTTGTCCACTTCAAAGATTACATCACCGCCGCGACCGCCGTCGCCTCCGTCCGGACCGCCATTCGGAACATATAATTCCCTGCGAAAGCTGACGTGACCGTCGCCGCCCTTTCCGGATCGGATATATATTTTTGCTCTGTCTGCAAACATAATATGTCCTCCTTATTTATGACTAAAAACAAGGCTTCAAACCAAAAAAGTTTGAAGCCTCTGTTAAATCTGCTTATTCAGCTACTGGATAGATAGAAACCTGTTTCTTATCTCTTCCTTTTCTTTCAAAACGAACAACACCGTCAACCAGTGCAAATAATGTATCGTCACCACCGCGACCTACATTGATTCCTGGATGAATCTTTGTTCCGCGCTGTCTGTAAAGGATGTTACCAGCTTTTACAAACTGTCCGTCTGCTCTTTTTGCTCCAAGTCTCTTAGATTCAGAGTCACGACCGTTCTTTGTAGAACCAACTCCTTTTTTATGAGCGAAAAACTGAAGGTTTAATTTCATCATGGTTGTTACACCTCCTCGAATGTTAAATCAATATATTCTGCATAGTTGTCATCATCTACCATCTGTTCCAGACCAAGAATCATTGTGTTCAGCAAAAGCTGTGCATCTTTTGAAGGATGATTCAGGTGATAGGAAATCATTCCCATCTCATCTTCCGAAATCAGACTCGCGTCATCTTCCGTAAATTCTTCAATTGCATTGATTGTGTTAATCACCAGGATAGAAGCAGCGGCACATACAATATCCTGTCCTGGATCTGCATATTCAGCATGTCCTTCCGTCTGAAAACCTACACATTCTTTATACTTGTTCTGAAAGATCGTTACATGAATCATGGATGCTCTCCAATATTAAGCGTTGATTTTTTCAATCTTAACTGCAGTATACTGCTGTCTGTGACCGTTTTTCTTATGGTATCCAGTCTTTCTCTTGTACTTGTAAACGATAACTTTTTTAGCTTTACCGTTCTCAACTACAGAAGCTTCAACTGTTGCACCTGCAACTGTCGGGTTACCAACTTTTAATCCGTTGTCACTTACTGCAAGAACCTGGTCAAATGTAAAAGTTTCTCCAGCCTCTACACCAAGTTTCTCTACTTTAATGATATCGCCTTCGGCTACTTTGTACTGTTTACCACCTGTTGCTATAATTGCGTACATATGGCACCTCCTATTATCATTACTCGCCAGTTACGGTGTCTGACTGATAATTTCAGCAGAACTTCAACCTCACTGTGCGGCATACTAGAAGATAATAGCATACGTTTTTCCAAAATGCAAGTGGTATCCGGAATATTTTTTATTTTTTTACATTTTTTGTATCATCAACATTTTGCAGCCTTCTTTTCTTACTTCTGTCTGCTATATTCCCAGCAATTTCTTTGCATTTTCTGAAAAGATGGCAGCCTTCTCTTCCTCTGTCAGTGGCATATGCTCTAACAACGCCACAAAATTCTTCTGATCTGCCCACGGAGAATCTGTTCCAAACAGAATCCTGTCAGCACCATGCATATGTACGATCCGTAAGAACTGTTCCTGCGGCATTGTATTCAGTATGACTCCTGTATCAAAATATACGTTCTGTCCCACCAGATACCGTTCCACATCATCCCACATTTCATTGCCGCCCATATGTGCAAGCACCAGTTTCTCCGGTTTTACATCATCCAGAACCTTTCTTGCCATCTCCGGTGTACAGTGTACATCCTCCGGACATTTTGGATCAACACCCGCGTGCACCACTGTGATCAGTCCCAGTTCTGATGCTGCATCGATAATACGTTCATAGCGGATATTGTCAAAATACATATCCTGATAATCCGGATGCAGCTTAATCCCCTTCAATCCCAGATTCTTTATTTCTTTTAATATCTCTTTATAATTCTCACATTCCGGATGAATCCCGCCAAAAGAGATGACAGGTCCTTCCGTATACGCAGATGCAAACCGGTTGATCGATGCAACCTGCGATACCTTCGTCACAGCCGGAAGTGCAATGGAAATATCAACTGCTCCTTTTCCCATAGAATTACAAAGTCCTGTATATGTCCCATCCGCAAACGGACTTGCTCCAAAAATGCCAGAAAGATAGTCGAGCGTACGCCCGGCTATCTTATCTGGAAACATATGTGTATGAAAATCAATGATCATCTTGTGTCCCACATTCTTTCAATCTGTCATAACAGTAACCAATAATGTCTCGTCTGGTAATAATACCGATAAAATGTTCCTGGTCGTCGATAACAGGTACAAAATTCTGTTCCATCGCACGGCCGATCAGATCTTCCATGTCTGACTCAGCAGTTACACACTGATAGTCTACACGGCGTTTGATCTTCATAATACTGATATCTTCTGCTTCCTTTATATTAAAGATATCCAGCTTTTTTAATGCCCACAGGACATCACCTTCCGTGATCGAGCCGACATATTTCCCCTCTTTATTCAGTATCGGCACACACGAATACTTGTGATATTCCATGATCTCCATAGCCTGTCGGAGTGTGTGATAGTCATAGATATATGCCAGCTCACTCTTTGGCTTCAGGAAAAACATAATATTCATTGCTAATAATAGCCTCCCCAATTCTTAATTACAATTTACAAGCATTGTAATGTTCTTACTTGCAAAGTTAAATATCTTTCTTGTTATCTACGCAAGATCCTAAATCATTGTTTTTACGAAAATATCATAAATCGCGTTGATTGCGGCATCAAAATCATGACTTCTGACACCAATGATAATATTCAGCTCACTGGATCCCTGATCGATCATCTTGACATTGACATTCGCATGTGCGAGTGCAGCAAAGATACGTCCGGAAGTTCCTCTGGTTGCACGCATACCTCTTCCCACAACAGCGATCAACGCCAGATCTGATTCCAGTTCCAGGAAGTCAGGCTCTACGGCTCTGTGGATTCCGGCAATGACATCCTGTTCTTTTTCTTCAAATTCATCTCTGTGAACGAAGATTGTCATCGTATCAATTCCTGACGGCATATGTTCAATGGAAATATTATTATTTTCAAACACCTCCAGAACCTTGCGGCAGAATCCGACTTCGGAATTCATCATCGCTTTTTCAATCGTGATAGAAGCGAAATCCTTCTTACCTGCGATACCTGTAATTGTAAAACGAGGTTTTCTGCAAGTATCTTCTACGATCAGAGTTCCCTTATCTTCCGGTGCATTGGTATTACGGATATTGATCGGGATACCCTCTTTACGTACCGGGAAGATTGCATCTTCATGAAGTACAGTTGCTCCCATGTAAGACAACTCTCTCAATTCTCTGTATGTAATCACATCGATCGGCTTTGGATTCTTGATGATTCTTGGATCAGCGATCAGGAAACCAGATACATCTGTCCAGTTTTCATACATATCGGCATGTACAGCCTTTGCAACGATCGAACCTGTGATATCAGAACCGCCACGGGAGAATGTCTGAATACTTCCGTCTGGCTTTGCACCATAAAATCCAGGAATAACTGCACGCTCTGTATTCTCCAGCCTTTCAGAAAGGATCTTGTGTGTCTTATCTCCGTCAAAATTACCATTTTCATCAAAGACGATTACTTCTGCAGCATCGATGAATTCATATCCAAGATATGCAGCCATGATGATACCATTCAGATACTCTCCACGGGAAGCCGCATAATCTCTGCCGATTTTCTTGCTGAAGTTTGTACGGATTGTTTTAAATTCCTCATCCAGGCTCAGATCCAGGTTCAATCCTCTGATGATGCTGTTATATCTCTCTTTGATTGCCTCTAACTGTTCTTCAAAATCTCTTTCCGCATCTTCTCCAAGAATTGCCTGTCCATAACAGCTGTATAACATATCTGTTACCTTTGTATCATCCGGCGTACGTTTACCAGGTGCAGATGGAATGACATATCTTCTGGATTCCTCTTTTCTGATAATGCTACCTACTTTTTTAAACTGCTCGGCACTTGCAAGCGAACTACCACCAAATTTTACAACTTTTTTCACTTTTCGTATTCCTCCAACCAAGTATTTTCTGAAATGTATTCATATTCTTCCGCTATAAAAACGTAACTGTATTTATCTTACATCATTTTCGCGCGCACTTCAATGCAATAATGTGTTAATATGCACGTGAATAGCGGATGATTTTTAGGACTACTGCATAAATATACATACTTTTCGTCTATACACAGATGCTCTGCACACCATCACCACATCTGGTTATGGACGGATCACATCTGCAAATTCTGCTTTTGCAACCTTTTGAAGGTCTAACGGTGCAAGCCTGATCTGCATTCCAAGCTTTCCGCCGCTGACATGCATATATTCCAGCTCTTTTGCATCTTCCTGGATTACGGTAGGAAACTGTTTCTTCATGCCAATCGCCGTGCAGCCACCGCGCACATATCCGGTTACTTTGGTCAGATCTTTTAAATGCAGCATCTCCAGCGATTTTTCACCGACAACTTTTGCTGCCTTTTTAAAATCAATCTCTGCTTCGATCGGAATTACGAATACATAATGGTTTCCCGTCTTCCCTGTTGTTACAAGTGTCTTATAGACCAGTTTGTGGTCATATCCAAGTTTGTCTGCGGTCTGGATACCGTCTGTAAAATCATCGCATTCATATTCTTCATATGTATACGAGACTTTTGCACGGTCCAGCATACGCATGGCATTTGTCTTTACTTCCTTTTTGCTCATTGTTTTATCACTCCTGTCAGATTAATGGAAGTCCGTTATATCTGTGTCATTTTAGTAATCACTGTAAATGATCTCCGGATTTATTTTATAAAATATCTTTTCCAAGACCTTCCAGTGTTATAAACTCAGTCTGTCCTTCTGCCGCCTCCGGATTCTTTGCATACACATCAATGCGGTGGATATGCACCGGTATTTCTTCCGGATCTTCTCCTGCGAATTTTAAGAACGCTTCTGCCACCAGATCCGGCTTCAGATTCTGCTCACTTCCGAAAATATGGGAGATTTTCTGAATAAAGCTGAATATGTTGCAACTATCAGTAAGTATGACCGCTCTATGCTGGAAGAATTACAGCAGGTTCGTGCTAATGTAGAAAAGAAACAGAAAGATCTGGAAGAACAGCAAAGCAAACTTTCCGGACTTCAGGAAACATTGACAAGCAAACGTGATGAACTGAATTCAAAGATTTCATCCACTTCCGGAGAACTGGCAAATTATCAGGCACAGTTGGATCGTGCCAAAGCTGCCGAGGAAGCATTAAAGCTTGCACAGAATGATAAAATATCTGGCTCTGTAAAATCAGAAGCCTCAAAACCAAGTAACTCAACCAATACTACGAATAACGCGAATAAAACAAATTCAACAACAAACGGTTCGACTAATCAAAATAAAAATAACACCACTAATAATACCGGCAACAATACTACCAACACAGGCAACAACACCAATGTATCTACAACGGATGTCGCATTATTAGCGGCAATCCTTCAATGTGAAGCAGGTAGTTATGATGGAATGCTTGCTGTTGCAACTGTTATCATGAACCGCGTAGCAAGCCCGGCTTATCCGAATACTCTGCGTGCTGTTATATACCAGTCAGGACAATTCGCTCCAACCTGGAACGGTTCATTGAACCGTGTTCTCAGCAAAGGTGCTTCCTCAACTGCTTATTCTGTTGCCCAGGCAGCTGCAGTTATCAATTGTCTGCAGTTCAGATCCGCGTCAACCGGTGTATCCGGAATCAACATTGGTGGAAATGTATTTTTCTAATTTTATTTAGTAGCTGACATTGTCTCCTGCATACTATGGTATAAAAAATAAGCCTCATTTTGAGGCTTATTTTTTATACCATAGTACACGGTAGAAATTAGCGGCAACACCTTTCCTGTATTAATATCATCTATTCATACTCCATAACATCGATCCATTTCATCAAGAAGTCTTTTTCCAGACGGATATCTTTCCCAAGCTCTGCAGCAGCTACGATTGGCAGCCATTGTTCTACATACTGTCTTGCTGTGTCACTCTTCTTGCAGAATAACTTAAGATAAAGATCTGCACTTTCCTGATCATGTAATGCAAATAACAGATATGTCATTGCAGCATCTGCACTTGCATTTCCCTGTGAAGCATGTGCCCAGTCGATCACTGTCATCTTTCCGTTCTTTTCAACAATCACATTACTCGGGTTAAAATCACCGTGACACAATTTCGTATGCTTCGGCATTCCTTCCAATCTGGTCAAAAGCTCATAACGTTCTGTTGCATCCAAATCTTTCAGACTTCTTATCTCATCTGCCAGTTTGTCTTTTAATTTCGGTAATGTTGTGGCCGTTTTGCTCTGTACTTTAAGCTGAAGATCTACAAAATCTGACATGTATTTTTCAAGATTGGCACGGTCAACTTTCATCATCTCTTCCAAAGTTTTTCCTTCTCTGTTCTCAATGAGCAGTGCCCATTCTCCATTAATCTGAGTTACCTCTTTTAATTTTGGAATATCCAATCCTGTTTCTTCAACTTTCACTGTATTCAATGCTTCATTAAATACCGCTGACTTCGGATGATCTGTTGCAAATATTTTAACAATACCTTCCTCTGTCTTATAAACTGATTTATAAGGTCTCTCTACGATTAAATTTTTCTTCTCAAGCTTCATACAGATTCCTCCTTTTTATTGAATCTTTGGCCCCTTCCTTCTTGTTATCTGTATTATATACCTTATTATCAGATTTTTAAATAGTTTTTTGATATTTTTTTCACTATTTTTTATCGTATATATTTATTGTTATTTTTTTAACATTATTATCCGTCTATTCTCCCAAGTAACAGATCCGATTCTGAAAATCATTCTACTCGAAACATCCCTTTACATTTTCCATCTTTCTTTGCATAAGAAAAAGTGCAACGTTGAACGCTGCACTTTTTCTATGCTAAATACATTATCCGATTTGCAAACAAAAACTCTTGGATATTATATTTTTGCCTGTTTTATTTTCCATAATAGCATTTCAGGTAGATTTCTTTCATCTCACTCATAAGTGGATATCTTGGGTTAGCTCCTGTACACTGGTCGTTGAATGCCTGCTCGGTCATCTCGTCGAGGGTGTCGAGGAAGTACTGCTCGTCAACGCCGTACTCAGCGATGGTGTGCTTGACACCGATGAAGTCGCAGAGCTCGGTGAGCTTGGCGATGAAGTTCTCGAAGACCTCCCGGTCGTCCTTGCCGTCGATGCCGCAGTAACGAGCCATCTCGGCATAGTTGTGCAGCGCGTTGGGGTAAGGATACTGAGAGAAGGTTCCCATCTTGACAGGAGCCTCGGCGGCGTTGTAACGCATGACGCGGGTCAGGATGACTGCGTTTGCGAGGCCGTGGGGCAGATGGTGGAAAGCGCCGAGCTTGTGGGCCATGGAGTGGTTGAGGCCCAGGAAGGCGTTACCGAATGCCATACCGGCCATGCAGGATGCGTTGTGCATCTCCTCGCGGGCATGCGGGTCCTTAGCGCCGTTCGTGAAGCTGGAGGGCAGGTTCTCAAAGACGAGCTTGGCGGCGCGCTCGGAGAGGCCCTTGGTGTAGTCGGAAGCCATGATGGAGACGTAGGACTCGATGGCGTGGGTCATGACGTCGATGCCAGAGGCAGCGGTGAGGCCCTTCGGGGCGGTCATGCAGTTGTCGGCGTCGACGATAGCCATGTTGGGGAGCAGCGCGTAGTCGGCGAGCGGCCACTTGATGCCGGTCTCCTTGTCGGTGATGATGGCGAACGGCGTGCACTCGGAGCCAGTGCCCGAAGAGGTCGGGACGGCGACGAAGTAAGCCTTCTTGCCCATCTCGGGGAAGGTGAAGATACGCTTGCGGATGTCCATGAAGTCCATGGCCATGTCCTCGAAGTTCGCCTCGGGGTGCTCGTACATCATCCACATGATCTTGCCGGCGTCCATTGCGGAACCGCCGCCGACGGCGATGATGACATCCGGCTCGAAGAGCGTCATCTGCTTGGCGCCGCGACGTGCGCACTGCAGGGAGGGATCGGGCTCAACGTCGTAGAAGCAGTCGTGAGCGATGCCCATCTCATCGAGCTTGGCCTCGATGGCACGCGTGTTGCCATTCTTGAAGAGGAACTGGTCGGTAACGATGAAGGCGCGCTTCTTGCCCATTACGGTGCCGAGCTCGTCGAGTGCGACGGGCGTGCAGCCCTTCTTGAAGTAGACCTTCTCGGGTGCGCGGAACCACAGCATGTTCTCGCGGCGCTCTGCCACGGTCTTGACGTTGATCAAGTGCTTCACCCCAACGTTCTCGGAGACGGAGTTGCCACCCCAGGAGCCGCAGCCCAGGGTTAGAGACGGCTTCATGCCGAAGTTGTAGAGGTCACCGATGCCGCCGTGCGAGGACGGGGTGTTGATGACGATGCGGCAGGCCTTCATGACGTGCTGGAACTTAGCGATCTTCTCGCTCTGTGCCGGATGCACGTAGAGAGAGGCGGTGTGGCCCGGGCCACCTGCGAGGACGAGGTGCTCTGCCTTGTCAACGGCCTCCTGGAAGTCCTTGGCGTGATACATAGCGAGGACCGGGGAGAGCTTCTCGTGGGAGAACTCTTCCTTCTCGGGATCGGTGGAGGTGACCTCGGCGATCAGGATCTTGGTCTTGGCGGGAACCTCGATGCCGGCGAGCTCGGCGATCTTGGCGGCAGCCATGCCGGGGATGCGGTGATCGAGAGCGCCGTTCTTGAACATGGCGGCACGCAGGGCCTCCATCTCGGCACCCTGCTTGACGAAGTAGCAGCCGCGCTTCTGGAACTCGGCCTTGACCTGGTCATAGATGGTGTCGATGACGGTGACGGACTGCTCGGAAGCGCAGATCATGCCGTTGTCGAACGTCTTGGAGTGGATGATGGAGTTGACGGCGAGCTTGATGTCCGCGGTATCGTCGATGATGACCGGGGTGTTGCCGGCGCCGACGCCGAGTGCGGGCTTACCGGAGGAGTAAGCAGCCTTAACCATGCCCGGGCCACCGGTTGCGAGAATGATGTCGACGTCGCGCATGACCATGTTGGTCAGCTCGATGGACGGCTTGTCGACCCAGCCGATGATGCCCTCAGGAGCACCGGCCTTGACAGCTGCGTCGAGAACGAGCTTGGCGGCGGCGATGGTGCACTTGGCGGCTGCCGGGTGCGGGGAGATGATGATGGCGTTACGGGTCTTCAGGCAGATGAGCGTCTTGAAGATGGCCGTGGAGGTCGGGTTGGTGGTCGGGATGACAGCGCCAACGATACCGATCGGCTCGGCGACCTTGGTGATGCCGTAAGCGTCGTCGCGCTCGATGACACCGCAGGTCTTGGTGTTCTTGTAAGCGTTGTAGATGTACTCAGCGGCGTAGTGGTTCTTGATGACCTTGTCCTCGAGAACGCCACGGCCGGTCTCCTCGATGGCGAGCTTGGCCAAAGGAATACGAGCCTTGTTGGCGGCCATAGCAGCCTCGTAGAAGATCTTGTCTACCTGCTCCTGAGTGTACTCAGCGAATTTAGCCTGGGCCTCACGCATAGATTTGAGTTTGGCCTCAAGCGCCTCCACGTTGTCCACGATGGCGGGAGTAGTGTTTTCCGGTGACTTTTTCACCATTTGTGTCTCCTTGCGATCGGAGATTTACCCTACGCCTTGCATGATAGCAAGAAATTATTCGGCGAACGGTAAGATTCCCGTAAAAGGCACACTAAAACGCTTCAACTAAATGAACCGTTTCAACTAATGCTGCATCGCCCCGCTCATTGGGGACAGACTTACATGAGTGCTTTCACTCATTTGGGACAGACATCGTTTTGCCATTTTGTCGTTCTGGACCTGTTTTTGCCGCTCATTGGATATAAATAGGTTACAGGCTCAGCATTTCGCGTTCCTTCTCTCCTTTTAGGTGTTGCCTGTTCAGTTTTGAAAGGAGAGAATATGCCTCGATGCGCCCGCGCCGTTTCGCTCACCGGCTACTACCACGTTTTTGACCGTGGCAACTCCAAGCAGATTATTTTTGAAGATGACTCCGACCGCTATCGTTTCTTATCGGACATCGCGGACAGGTTTGCACGCCATGAAGTGGCGGTGTTGGCTTGGTGCCTTATGGATAACCACTTCCATTTGATGGTTGATGACCCATATGACAACCTTTCAAAGGCAATGCAGTGCGCATTGACGGCATATGCTAAGTATTTCAATGGGAAAACGGGAAGAACGGGGCATCTGTTTGATAATCGCTATTCGCGGGTCGCGGTTGAGTCGGACACGCAGGCGGTGCAGCTACTCGACTATATTCATCTCAATCCCGTGAAAGGCGCGCTCGACTCGCTCGAGGCGTACCGTTGGTCAAGCTATAAGGCATACCAGCTGGGCTACGATCCCTTTGACATCTGCAAACACTCATGTAAGTCTGTCCCCAATGAGTGCAAAAAGGCGCCCTCCGCATGGGAGGACGCCTTTGGTAAGTTCTATGTGAACGCGAGGTCTTTGACCCGGAGAGTCCGAGGTACTTGTTGGTAAGACCTTATTTAGGAGCGCGCAACCTTGCCGGACTTGAGGCAGGTGGAGCAAACGTTCATCTTGCGACGGTGACCATCGACGACGACGTAGACGCGCTGGATGTTGGGGCGGAACTTACGGTTGGTGACGCGGTGAGAGTGGCTGATGGAGCGACCGGCAACGGGGTGCTTACCGCAAACTTCGCAAACTTTGGACATAACTGACCCTCCTTGGGCGACAAACGAACATGTCGCGTTAACAAACAAGCCTGAACTATAGCACAGAAGCATGTCTCTGTGCGCAATCTACACAGAGATATTTCTCTTTTGGCGATAGTGCCCACGCCACGGCCCTGGACGTAGATCCGATTTGCGTGCAGCAGAGGGGATTATGCCAGCTCGCAGCAAGGTTTTCAAGCGCGTCCCACAAATATATATAGGTTTATGGAGCGATTGGCTCCGTTTACGGATTGACTTGTATTTATGCTCGCAATTGAGCCCGAGGTTAGCTACACTATGCCTTGACCATTAAAGGGGTACGAGATACCCACATGGAATTACATAGCTGCCAATGAGTAGTACTTCCTGTGGGTGTCTGGTTCCGCTTTGAGCGGTCGGGCATCTATTTTTTTGACTGTGTCAGCAGTCAAGACATGTGAGGAAGGAGATCGATGGGCACGACTTCCCCCAAGGCGGTCATCATGGACGAGACCGCCGTCAACCGAGCGATGACCCGCATCGCGCACGAGATCCTCGAGCGCAACGAGGGCTGTGAAGACCTCGCTCTGGTCGGCATCGTCACGCGCGGCGACCTTCTGGCAAAGAAGCTCGCCGAGGCGATCAAGGAGATCGAGGGTGTCGACGTTCCGCTCGGCAGCCTTGACATCAGCTTCTATCGCGATGACTATGCGACCAATTTCGCTCCCGCGATCCACGCTACCAACATTCCCTTCAGCGTCGACGGCAAGCGCGTCGTGCTGGTGGACGACATCCTGTACACGGGTCGTACCATCCGCGCCGCTCTGGACGCCGTTATGGACCTGGGCCGTCCGAGCCGAGTCGAGCTGGCAGTTCTCGTTGACCGCGGTCACCGCGAGCTCCCTATCTCGCCGGACTTTGTCGGCAAGAACGTTCCCTCGTCGCACGAGGAGAACGTGCACCTATATATGAAGGAAGTCGACGGCCGTACCGCTGTCGAGATCAACGACGTCGCGCCGGGTTCCCACGTGGGCTCCGCGCCGCTGGGAGGTGAGTAGTACCGTGGCGTTCAATCATAAGCATCTGATCGACATTACCGAGTACTCCGAAGAGGACATCAAGCTCATCCTCGAGACCGCCAAGGCGTTCTCCGAGGTCAACGAGCGTGCCATCAAGAAGGTCCCCACGCTCAAGGGCAAGACCATCGTCAACATGTTCAACGAGCCCTCGACGCGTACCCGCAGCTCCTTCGAGCTCGCCGAGAAGCGTCTTTCGGCCGACAGCCTCAATTTCGGCGGCTCTTCGACCTCCACGGTCAAGGGCGAGAGCCTCGTCGATACCGTCGAGACCCTCAACGCCTACAAGATTGACTGCATTGTCGTGCGCGACAAGCATGCCGGTGCTCCCTACATCGTCACGCAGAATTCGCCCGCGAGCGTTATCTGCGCCGGTGACGGTAAGCATAACCACCCCACGCAGGCTCTGCTTGACCTGTACACCATCTGGGAGCACAAGGGTGACTTCCACGGTCTGAAGGTCGCCGTCGTCGGCGACATCTCCCACTCCCGCGTTTGCGGCTCGCTGATCCCCGCCCTTAAGATCATGGGCTGCGAGACCTACGCCGTCGCCCCCGGCACGCTGCTGCCGCCGGCGCCCGAGGTTCTGGGCTGCGACCACGTGACGAGCGACCTCGATTCCGTCCTGCCTGAGCTGGACGTCGTCTACATGCTGCGCGTACAGCAGGAGCGCCTCGAGGGTGCCCCGTTCCCCACGATTCGCGAGTACCACAAGCTCTTCGGCCTGACCAAGGACCGCGAGAAGCTTATGAAGCCCGACGCGATTATCTGCCACCCGGGCCCCATCAACCGCGGCGTCGAGTTCGACTCCTATATGGCCGACCACCCGCAACGCTCCGTCATCCTGGAGCAGGTCTACGCCGGTATCTGCGTGCGTATGGCTATCCTGTATCTGCTGCTTGGAGGTGCCGATAATGGCCTTGCTTCTTAAGAATGCCCACGTCGTCGACCCGTCCGTCGAGCTTGACGGTGTCGTTGACGTCCTGATTGACGGCGACAAGATCGCCGAGGTCGGCGAGAACCTCGCCGCTGAGGGAGCCGAGGTCCGCGACCTTTCCGGTAAGTACCTCGTCCCTGGCCTGGTGGACATGCACGTCCACCTGCGCGAGCCCGGCTACGAGGTCAAAGAGGACATCGAGAGCGGCACCCGCGCAGCTGCCAAGGGCGGCTTCACCGGCGTGTGCGCCATGCCCAACACCGACCCTGTTACCGATAACGGTACCGTCGTTGAGTTCGTTAAGTCCCGCGCTGCCGAGGTCGGCCACTGCCGTGTCTATCCTTCTGGCGCCATGACCCGCGGTCTTAAGGGCGAGGCTATGTCCGAG
>OLGH01002366.1_pt1 | contig 15004 bp, 9 predicted proteins | sample 1604851 | NCBI WGS metagenome assembly OLGH01 (sample SAMEA3888894, study PRJEB22519) | human gut metagenome | biome: human gut; feature: human-associated habitat; material: faeces | place: Denmark | collected 2010 | reverse complement strand
CCACGTAGAAAACCCCGCCCGCCCCAATGATTCCTTCAAGCGTCTCCACGTCTCTGGGGTCGTCGGGATCCTCGCGGTCGGGTGAGAGGCTTTTCGCGAGACTTCCCGCGGTCAGCATCGCCAGGACCGGCATGAGGGAGGCCGTAATCTTCGCGTAGTGCTCGCGGTCGTGACGGTAGGTGTCGATGAGACGGTTGAGGACCGGCTCGGGGTGTTTGGGCTTTACCGTCTCCTCCCAGAAGAGCGCTTTGGCGGAGAGTTCGAGATTGCGCTCGCCCCGCCGAAAACCCTGCTCTTCGACTTCGTCCAACTTTGCGCGAACGCGCGCGGGCCAGTCTTCGGGCCCGAAGTCCGTCAAATGCTTCGTGAGGCACTCGTCAAGGAGCGCGTCGATCCCCGACTCGATCGTGTCGGCGAGCCGTCGAAGAGACGGCCGCCGATCTACGAACAACAATCCCTCCACCACCACGAGCACGGCCTGCCAGGCAAAGGACGAAAAGGCCCCCGAAGTGTCGGCGGGCATGACGGCCTTGACGCGGGTCGCCAATTCCGTGGCTCTCGCGAAACTTCCAAAAGGGTCGAAGCGGATCCCGCGGTCGGGAAAGGCCGGATGAAATTCCCGGGGCTTGGCGCGTCCCGCCGCGCGGCAGGCGGCGAAGACTGCGTTGCGAAGGCGCTTCGACGATTTCGGGTCGATCACGACGACCGGATCCCCGCGAAGAATCGCCTGGCGAACGAGGTTCGTGAGCATCACGCCCTTTCCCGCCTGCGTCGTCCCCACGATCGCGGTCCCGCCCCCGAGCGACGACAAGGGTCGAAAGAGATCTCCTTCGTCGTCCCCCACGCCGTGAAGAACGGGCGAGCCCGTGTCGCCCGGCCCCAGCCCCGCTTCGCGCACGCCCACGAGCTTCCTGACGAAGGGCGACACAAAGAGCGTCTCGGGGGCGACGGTCGAGAGTTCAAAGAGACGCTGGGCATGCACGGGCGTCCAGAGGAACCCGAGCCCCAACCACAACTCTTTGACGGGCGCGCCCGCTCCCGCGGCAAAGAGCGCGTCTTCGCCCGAGAGGACGCCGCGAAGCCGCGAGAGCGCGGCCTCTTCCCGCGGGACGCCCGTGCGGGCGCCCTCTTTCTCCCCGCGGACAGCCGTCTGTCCCGTCTTTCCCGATCTCCCCTGCATGTGCCGCATGCGAAGCACGAGGTCTCCCCAACCCATGAAGGCGGGGGCTTTGCCGGAGAGTTTTGCGCGGCGGCGAAGCAGCAGTACGACGTCCACCAAGCGTACGCAGCCGAAGGCACCGAGACAAAAGCCGAGCGGCGCTGCCCAGGCCCCTTCGGCGCCCCAGGCGTAGAAGGCCGCCAAGGGAAACGCGGCCGCCACGACGCCCCCTTCCCAGGCGGGACGCCAGAGCGCCAACGCCCGCCCGTCGGGGTCGTTCGTCGCGTCGGAGCGCCCGAAGGGATTCGCCCGGGGACGCAGGAGATCCCGTCCCCAGGCACGGAAACTTCGTTTTTCCTCCTCCGTGAAGGCCCCTCGGGGCTGATTCTCAAGGGCGGAAGAACCTCCCTCCACCCCGACCGTCCCCGAAGTTTCCAACAGAACTGTCCGAGGCAACGCCCCGTCTTCCCGACCGCGGGCGGCGTCTTGCCCGTCGGGGGAACCCGATTCCCGTTCCTTCCCCAAGCGTCCGTACAACCCGTCGCCCGGCGGCAACCCAAGGTTTTCTTCCTTCACGATCTTTTCCTCCTTTCGTCTTTTGCTCGTCCCTCACATGGGGACGCCGATCTTTCTGTGTCTTCTCCGTTTTCTCCGTCGTCTCTGCCCGGCGGATCCCGTCGCCGCAACCCGCTCGGAAGCACTCCTTTCATTCCCGATCGGGAACATTCCATCGAGAAGCCGACGCTTCTCAGTCGCCATCCCAACCCCGAACGAACTCGCCCCGCACGGGCGTAAACCGTCCCCGTCCGGCAAAGCCCGGCGCCGCAGGCGGCCAGGGTGCGTCCTCTTCCCGTCCGTCGGCGTAGCGAAGGACCGGCCGAACGAACCGCGCGGCGATGAGGACGCCTTCCTCCGAGTACGGGGCGGCCGCCTCGCGTTCGAGACGCTCGGTCCAGAAATTGCGTACGCCCCGGTCGCGAAGCGCCCGGGAGAGCCGTCCTTCGGGGCCTTCGGCTTCGTCTCCTTCGTCCGTCACGTCCACCGCAGGAGCCGAACCCTCGGGCATTCCGTCGTCCGAAACGTCCGTCAGGACACCCGTCGAAAGCGTTTCCCCGTCGGCCTCCCCGCCCCTCGGAACGACGCCCAAGGGAAAAGCGTTTCCGCGTCCTTCTTCAAGACAGTCCGTCTCCCGTGCGGCAAGCGCGTCGCGCCGCCAGAAGAGCTGTCCCGGACGGTTTTGAAGGAGCGCTCCCTTGTCGGTCAGCCACCGAAGGAGCACCGACGTCGACGGTCGTCTCAAGAACCTGAGCGGCACGAAAACCCCGAAGGCCGCGGCGTTTTGGGCGGGGTCGCCCCGATTGATTTCCGCAAAGGCCGCATCGAGCGCTTCGGCGAGCATCGGGAGTTCCTGAAGCCCGACGTTCACCGTCCAGGCAAAGCGCCCGGGGAGTACGCTTCGGGCTTCGTCCTCGAGCTCCTCGATTTCCTCCTTGTGGCGGTCTTCCGCCAGAAGTCGTCCCAAGGGTTCCTCAAAGAATAGTTCGGACGCTTCCGCCGCGCGCATGCGGGCGGCTTCCAGGTAACGCTCCCCGTCACGAAGAAGGACGGCCTCGGCGAGCCGTCCCGAAACCTTGTCGGTGAGGCCGCCTTTTCGTCGGTCGGGAAGAGCCGGGACGCGGATGAGAAAAAGCGCGCCCGCGTCCCCGCGGGTTTCGATCACGCCGCTTTGCGAGAGCACCCGCAGCCAGTCGTTCAGGTCCTGCGGCATCCCTTCTCGCGAGGCGGGGGCGCCCGGCACGGCGGCGATCCCTTCCGTGAGGATCTTCGCGGGCGCCTCGGGCCAGAGGAGAAAGACGCCCTCGACCCCGTGAAGCAGGACCCCCTCGGAATGCGGTCCGCAAAAGAGCCACGCCCCTTCGCGCACGGCTTCGAGCCACGCCTCCTCCACCCAGTGGGAGAGCGCCGAGCACACCCCCGCGAAGGGGTCGTCCTCGGGCGCGTCCGAGGCGTTGCCCCGACGCTTCCAGAGAACTTCAAAGACGGCGTCCCGCACGAGCCGCTCGAGAAACTTCGCTTCGTCGGAGCGCCGGACTTTCCCCCGACACCGCCCCTCGAAGAGCTCCGCAAAGAAGGGATCTTCGGTAAGCCACCTTCGCGTTCGGTCGGGGACCCAGCGAAGAAAACTCGCGTCGAGCCCCGTCGTCGCCGTGCGGCTTTTGCGAACGGTAAAGAGAACGTCCTTCGTCTTTCCCGCCCCGCACGAGGCATCGGCGTCCGACACTCCGCAGGCGGCGAGCGCAAAGCTCAAAAGCGCCTCGTCTCGACGCCAGACACGACCGTCCGCCTCGACCGTGAGGTCCGTCAGACGGTTTTCCCCGTAAGCCAGGGCCGAGAGAAAGACGATCGCCTTCCAGCGCTCCCGATGCCGACGTCTTGCGACGGGGTCAAGCGTCAGCCCCAAGACCCGCGCGTCGAGACGGCGAAGCGCCGCCAAAGCGGATTCGAGTCCGAAGAGAAAGAGACCGCCTCGCCTTGCAAAAGCCTCGTCCCGAAGGTCGGGAAGATCTTCGACGAAGGCCGCCCAGGCAAGGAGCGCCGGGAGAAAATGCGCCTCAAAGAGCGCCCGATCGGCCGAGGCGAGCAGAACGCGCTGCAGGGTTTCGCGGTGTCTCGCAAGAATCGCGACCGGATCGACGGGCGCCCAGACGGGACGGCCCCGATCGTCCAGGAGCCCCGCGTCCCCGGCCGGTTCTTCGCAATCCGAAACCCTCGCCCCGACGACCGTCCCGACGCTTTCCGTCCCGTCGAAGAGCCCAAGCGCAAGACGGCCCGGCCCCCGCCAGCGGGCGACGAGGTCGGTGCCGAGCGCCTGGCGCACGGCCGATTTTCTTGCGGCGTAGAGTTCCGGTACCGTCATGAAAGCGTAGAAGAAAACGGGGCCCTTTCGGACCCGTACGGAGCCAGTCGAAGGAGACAAACTTTCGAAAGCGGGCTTCCGCATGAAACCCGAGGCTTTCGAAAATCGGTCCCGTCGGCCCACAACCCCCAACATTCGGCTGAATGACAAGAGAAGTCGGGCGAAGTCTCCCCATCTCTCCCCAATGAAAAAGATCCCCCTCGGGAAGGAAAGGAAAGACCGAACGACAAGGTAAGAAAAGAGAAAAGGCGCCGCGGGCCTCCCCTTCCCTCCCGAAGGAGAGAAGCGGGAGGCCGGCGGACGGACGAACAAAGCGAACGGCGAAGACAACGCAGACGAAACCGCCCGTCGCAACGGACCCGACTGAAGGCCCATCGAGAAGGACCTCCCGTCAGTTCCGCGCCGCCCTAAAGAGGCGCTTCATGAGTTGGAAAAGCGCCCCGGGCACGGCCCGGACGTCCCGGGCGCGCTCGAAGTGGCGGCCGAACGACGCCGACGGATAGCTTCCGACGAGGAGAACGCCGAGTTCGATCCCGGCCTCTCCCACGTCCTCGGGGACGTGGCGAAGGTTCTCGCGCTCAAAATGCCCGTCCGTCAGAAGGATCAGGATTTTTCGCGATTCGCTTCGCTCGAGGAGCCGCTGCGCCGTCGACAAAAGCGCCGACACGACGGGCGTGCCGCCGCTGCTCTTGCGCTTGGACGTGCGCTTTGCGAAGGCCCCGCAGGACTCGCCGAAGGTCGTGATGACTTCGGCCGTCGCGGCGGTATCCCCGGGAAAGAGCGCCGTCTCCACGACGACGTTCGGGACCTTCTCGAGGACCGACGCGAGACGAAAGCCCGCGGCCTTCACGAGCGTGAAGTCCTCTTCCGAGAGCGACCCCGAGCTGTCGAGGAGAATCGACACCGCGGCCTCCACGCCCTGCGCATCCTCCCAGACCGTAAAGACCCGGGCGTCGCCCACGGCGAGGCGGTCGATCTCCATGTCGTCGACGTCCCAGCCCGACTCGGTCAGGCCGACGGGCATGGGAACGCGCCGAAAGAGGAGGTCTTCGACGGCGCCGCCGAAGCGCGCGAGCTGCGAAACGGTCTTCTGAAAGCGCAGAGCCATTTCGGGATCCCGAATGGCGGGCGCCACTTCGTCCGAAGCCGGAACGAGCCTTGCGTCGGCGGGCCAGAGCGCCTTTTCGAGGCGGTCCGTGCGCATCCACGATTCCGAGCGGAAGGCCGGACCGTCGTCGAAGGTGACGCGGTTCTCACCCTTTCGGGCGAGCCCCGTCGAGGCGTCGGCCCTGGCGCGGCCCGAGCCCGCGAAGGCGGGGCGGCCCGATCCCTCGAGAATCGAGAGGATGCGGTCGCGCCGAACGGCGTCGGACTCGTCGCGCTTTTCCTCGTACCCCCAGGCCTCTCCGAAGAGAGAGGGCTGAAAGGGCGCCGGAGAAAGGGCGTCAGCCTTTTCGTCGGAAGCGGCTTTGCCGTCGTCCGCGCCCTTTTGCGGGGGCGCGAGCGTTTCGGCAAAGTTTCCGAGAAGCTCCGCGAGACGAAGGGCGAGCGACACGGCGTCCCCGGTCGAAGAGAGCGGCCAGGCCGAGAAGACGAGACGGTCGAGCCGAAGCTTTTCGTCTTCGGTGAAGATTCGCCCCATCTCGCGCTCGAGCCATTGAAGGTCCCGCGAGACGACGGTCAAGCCCAGCTCGCGCTCCCAGAGGCGCGCGAGGTAGTAGAGCTTCACGACGTCGTACGCGGGCCTTCCCGGCACGTCCTCTACGAATCGGCTCATCCCGGCGGCTTGGAGCGCCAGGTAGAGGGCTTCGCGAAGAATCCCGTAGCCCGCGTACGCGGCGCTCGTCAACGCGTCCACCCGAACGTCCTCGAAAAGGTTCGCCCACTCGAAGACGCAGGCGGGGGCATTCTTCACCGCCGCTCCGCGAAGGAGCGAAAAGTCCGAATGCACGACGTGCCCGCGCTCGTGAAGGCCGTGACCGTACACGAACACGGGAGCGAGCGGATTGCCGAAGTCGATCGGTCCCAGCCAGACGGTCTTCCCGTCGGTGGCGGGACGGGCCGTAAAACGCACCGATAGCCCCTCCTTTCGGCACGCGGCCGAAAGAACGAGGGGCGCGGCCTGCCGGAGAACGAAGCCCTTGGCGGCCTCCGTCTTGAAGACGCCTCGTGCGGCTTCGGCACCCGAAGCGCAGTCGTTTTTGCCGATGCGGTTGAGAACGGTCACGTCGACCGCGTTTTTGCGCCGGGCTGCGCCGGCTCGTTTGGTGCCCGTGAGGGCGCGGAATCGACTCATATTGTCTCTCCGTCAAAAAAAAGAAAGGGACCCAGCGGAGGACCGCGCCGAAGGTTCGGCGCGGGGGATCTCCGCAAAGTCCCTTGGGGTTTCACACTTGGCCTTTTTCGGACCCGTGGGTCCGGTCCGGAAGCGCGCGGGCCGCATGAAAACGGACCCGCGCGGCGCTTATGGAGGCTTCATGACGTTTCTCCTTTGCCTTCGCTTTTCAGGCGAAGGCCGGCGGTTCGACGTCGCGACGGTTCACGCGTTTGCGCGCCTCGTCGATGAAGTTTCCGAGCGTGGTGACGAAAAGCGTCTCCACGGCCTCGCGCTCCACGGCGCCCAGGGCTTCCGAAAAAGCCAGGCGCACGGCGCTCCGGACGGGGTCGGGCATCTTCACGGCTTCGCCGAGAAGAACGGAACAGAGAATGTCCCGAACCCGGCGAAGCACCCGATGACTCACGGCCACCGAGGCGTTCTCGAAGGCCACGCTGCTCTTCTTCGCGGCGGCGCGGCTGTCCGCACCGACGCGGGCGAGCCGGACGCAAAGGTCCGAGAGCACTTCGGGCGGAAGCGCCTCTTTCCAGTCGCGGCGAAGCGTCGCGACGAGAAGAGCGGTCTCCTCGTACTCGTTCAAGCCCTCCATGCGGAGGTGCCAGAAACGGTCCACCGTCGAGCGGTCCTGCAGCCTTCGGCCGAGGAACCCCTCGTCGGCGGCTTCGTTCGAAGCGCCGCGCGTGTTGTCGGTGATGATCACCCGGGCTTCCGGATGACGCGGCAGAACCCGGCCCACCTGATCGAGCTCGAGCGGCAGTCCCTCGAGGATGTCGTTGCACGACACCCAGAGCTCGGGACCCGCACAGGAGAACTCGTTGATGAGCAGGATCCAGCCGTAACGCCAGCAGAGCGCGGCGGGACCGTCGACCCAGCGCATCCCCTTTTCATCCATAACCCAGCGGCCGATCAGCTCGCGCCGATCCATGCGGGGTCGTGCCATGACGGAAACGACGGGCATGCCGAGACGCGCGCAGAATTGACACGCCGTGCTCGATTTGCCCGCGCCCGTCGGGCCCGAGATGTAGAGGGGTTCGGCTTCGGCAAATCTCCACCAGAGGGAGAGCTGTCCGAAGACGTCGTGGGAGAAGAAGTGTGAAGGATTGACGGAGGGAATGCGGTGTCTTTCGACATCGCTTCGTTCGTCCAATGAATAGCCTCGGCAAGGGGGATACGGGGTCAGATGAGCACCGAATTCGCTTGCCGGCACAAGGCGGCTTTGAAGCATGAAGGTTTTCTCCTTAGTCAAAAAGAAAAAAGAAAACCCCGGGGACGCACGTCCCCTTTGAAGCCGCTTTGAGCCTGTGGGACAGCGCCCACGAGGCAGCTAATAGACAAGAACTTCTTCCGCCTTGAACGCGTCCGACGGACGAGTCGCGGGAGAAAGAAGCCGTTGTGGAAGGTGGAAATCCGTTTCGGGCGAGGAGCCCGGTTTTTTAGAACGTGCGCCGATTTCCTTTGCGTCCGTTCGCTTGATGAAGCGGGATCCATTTTGCCTGAAATTGAGGGAAAACGGTGCAAAGGGTTTTCCCTTGGTAAAGAAATACAATGGAAAGAGCCGCCGAAAGACATCGCGGCGGCTCTTTTCGTTACGGAATCAACCCGGTCTTGTTACCTATCGTAGCGGGCACCCATGTTGAAGGCGTAATGATCCTTCACTTCACCGCCCGTCGAACGTTCCAGTTCGTCGTAGAAGGCGGTTTTGTCGGTCGGACGAAACTGGAATCCGACGCCGCGAGTCCGTGAGCCGTCGACCTCGGTCTCAAGGGGTCTGCGGGAGACCGTCGGGGCGTCTCGGGCGCAGCCGCCCTCACCTACCGATTCAGACGACGGGAAGGAGCGGTTCTCCGGCGACCGCAGCGCCCGGCGGTTCACTTCGTCGGGCGCCGGCAAAAAGAAATCCGCGCCGCCGAATGAACCGACGGCGCGGATTGTTCCTTCAGACGAAAGTCCGAACCGGGATTATTCCTCGAACGTTCCCTTCACGATGATTTCGCCTTCGCGCATCATCTGACGGCCGTTCGCGAAGACGTGAACGAGCTTGAGGTCTTCGTCGAAGAGGTTGAGGTCGGCCGAGCCGCCCGCCTTGACGAAGCCCTTGCCCGGGAGCTGCAGAGCCTTCGCGACGTTCGCCGTGACGACCGAAAGAGCCGTCGTCATCGGGACGTTCATTTCCTGAACGAGGCGCTTCACTTCCTTCAGGTTGCACGCGACGCCGCCCACGCCGAGGCCCACCATTTCGCCCTTTTCGTTGAAGCGCGGAACGGAGCCGTGACCGTCGGAGCTCATCGTCACGTGGTCAAGCGGCACGCCCGCGTCGAGCACGGCCTTGACGCCCGCGGCCGGAGTGCCCACGGCGCAGGAGCCGCCCGTCGTGATGTCGACGTAGCCGCCCGCGAGACCGAACTCGATCGCCCCCTTAAAGACGTCGGGGTGGCGCGCGCAGTGCGTCGGACGGATGTGCTGAATGGGCATGCCGCGCTTGACGCAGTCAAGGAACATGTCGAAGGGGCCGACGATGTTGCCGAGGTGAATGTGCAGAACGCCGAGCTTGCCCGCGACCATCGCGCCCACGCGGATCTGCGTCAAAAGACGCATGACTTCGTCTTCGGTCGGGAAGCTCGAGCGGTGGTCGCCCATGGCGATCTTGACGCCGAGGACTTCGGGGACGAAATAGAGGTCGTCGCGCACGCAGCTCGTGAGCGTGGTCGGGGGATAGGCGTAGTTGCTCGTGTACATCCAGGCGGAGACGCCTTCGGCCTGCAGAGCGCGGACCTTGCCGAGAAGATTCGGGATCGAGCGGCTCGTGCCGTCGGTGCCCGAGACGCCTACGACGCTCGTGGTGCCGCAGGCGACGAGTTCGGAGAGAACGAGTTCGGGCGTGCGGGTCTTGGGGCCGCCTTCACCGCCGCCACCGGTCACGTGGATGTGCTGATCGATGAAGCCCGGCGTCATGACGAGGCCCTTGGCGTCGATCGTTTCAAGCTCGGGAAGCGAGGCGGAGAGGTCCTTGCCGACGGCGACGACCTTGTCGTTCACGGTGAGGACGTCGACGACGCCGAGGTCTTCCGGCGCAAAGACGTGCGCACCCTTGATGAGATATGCCATTTTTGAATCTCCTTACGTGAGAATCACAGGAAAATCTGCGCCGCGACGACGTTCACGATCATGCCGAAAATCATGACCGGAATCGTACGGCGGATGAGTTCGATCGGGGTGAGGCCCGCGATGCCCGAGACGGCGATGATGACGCCCGAGATCGGGCTCATCGGACGGGCGAGACTCGCCGCCAACTGCACGGGGATGACGAGCGCCATCGTGTTGTAGCCCACGCTCGCGGCCGCTTCCGGAAGAAGGGGCGAGAAGGCGAAGAAGGCGGAGTTGCCCGACCCCGTCACGATCGTCGCGATCGTCATGATGGCCATCATGACGAAGAGCATGAGGTAGAGACCCACGTCCTGCTGCGCGGCCGCCATCTGGATCATGGTCGAGATGCCGCCGATCTTCGTGAGACCGAGAGCGAAGAGTTCGGCGCAGATGATGAGCGAAACGGTCGAGGTAAAGACCTTCCCCATCCCTTCGAAGAAGGCCCCGAAGTCCTTGCAGACGTCCTTCAGAGCGCGGCGGCTCACGAGGTCCACGACGAAGGCGACGAGGATCGAGACGATGATCGCGGTGACGAGATTGAGCTTGATCCCGTTGTAGACCATCGGCGAGAAGATGATGAGGAGGAAGAGCGGCAGGATCGGAAGGATCGCGTAGAAGGCGGGACCCGCACCGGCGAAGGCGTCTTCGGTCTTGCCCGAGGCGGCGCCCGCATCGTCGGAAATGCCCTTGGCGGCTTCGCGGCGGTCGAACCAGCGCTGCACGAGGGCGTGGCCGACGGCAACCGCGATGATGATGCAGATCGCTACCGGAATCTGGCCCGTCACGAAGTAGGTGACGACGTCGGTGCCGACGAGGTCGGCGGCGCGCATGGCGTTCGAGGAGCTCGGACCCAGGTCAAGACAGCAGGTCGAACCGATCACCGCGGCGGCCGCGGCGCGGCGCACGCCGAGCTGCACGAGAAGCGGATAGACGGACGCCATGAGAAGAAGGCCGAGACCCACGGCGGAGTTGATGAACAAGGCCATGCACTGGCCCACGACATAGGTGAGGCCGAGGAGCACGTACGGCGAATGGATCGCCGAGAGCGGACGCACGCAGAGCTTCACGAGCGCCTTGGAGGCGCCGATCTTGTTCATGTAGTAGCTGAAGCCGCCGATCGCCATGATGTTGAGACCGAGTCCGCCGATGCGGCTCTTCGTCAGGTCGGTGACGGCCTGCGCGAGGTCGAAGCCGAGGAAGTTCGTGGCGGTCTTGGCCGACACGGGCGCGTTGCCCATATAGGCGCCGATCAGAAGCAGGACGAGCCCGAGCACCAGAAGGATGACGGGCGGATAGTAGTTTTTGATGACGAAGTACGCAAGCAGCACGACGGCCAAGAGCGTACAAATGACTCCGAACATTTGAAAATCTCCGGTCAGGTTGTATCGGGGAACTTCGGCCCGGGCGGTCTGCGCCGTCCTAAAGCCGACCCTGCATGTTAGTGTCCGCCGCGGGAGTCCGCCATTGGGGTTAAACCGTAACGCTTGGAATTAGGTACGCTAGCTACGCTGGCGTACCACTTCCGCGTGTCATGGCATCCAAGTCAAATGTCTCAATCGGAAACTCCAGTTTAGCGGTCAGTTTCTGCACCGACTTCTTGATGGGGGCAAGAGACCATTTCCCGTCTACCTGGCTAGCCAAGATCTTTCCCAGTGTTTGACGCAGGTCCTCGAACGAGACATTCTTGTCTTCGCCAATCCGTGCAATATCCGCCATGCATTCCATGGCAATCGTGGCAGACAAGTGGTTCAAAAACAGCCACGCCTCATGACTCGTGCGATCCCGCATATAGGAAGCATCGAAATCCGTACTCGCACCATACGTCTTGACTTTGCGAGCGTGAGCGCGAACCGCGGCGTCGAAATCGAGCCCAACAGCGTTTTGAAGGCCTGTCTCGACCACGCCAAGAAGCACGGCGCAAAGCTCCTCGTCTCCACCCCCGCCAAGCGCCTCGCCTACGACGAAAAGACGAAGCGGATCGTCGGGGTTTTCGCCGAAAAGGACGGGAAGACCGTCTCCTTCGGCGCAAAGAAGGGCGTGATCCTCGCTTCGGGCGGCTTCGCGCGCAACAAGGAACTCCTCTCGAAGTACGTCCCCCGCATGGCCAAGACCCTCACGATCTGCGGCAAGGGCTGCGACGGGGACGGCCTCAAGATGGCGCTCGCCTACGGGGCGGACGTGGTCGACATGCCCTACATCAAGGCGACCTTCGCCTTCAACACCGATCCGCACTCGATCAACGACTCGCACTACACCTACTGGGAGGGCGGGATCGTCGTCAACAAGGCGGGAAAGCGCTTCGTCGACGAATCGATTCCGAAGAAGGACGTGGGCGACCACGTGCTCGAGCAGGAAGGCGGTATCGGTTACTGCGTCTATGACGAGCCCACCCGCAAGATTTCGCTCAAGACCGCCCGCAACAACGGCTCGGTCCTCGAATCCGAAGAACGCGGCCTCGTCTTCAAGGGCGACACGATCGAGGAAGCCGCCCAAAAGGCCGGACTCGATCCGAAGGTCGTGAAGGAAACGGTCGAGCGCTACAACCGCGACGTTCGTGAAAAGGGCTACGACACCGAGTTCGGGCGCAGGTTCCTCTCCGGGAACCTCGGAGCGCTCCGGGAAATCAAGAATCCTCCCTTCTACGTTCTTCCCTCCACGGCGGTGCTTCTCGCCACCTACTGCGGCGTCAAGATCGACGGCAAGATGCAGGTGGTGGACGTCTTCGGAAACGTCATTCCGGGGCTCTACGCTTCGGGTGAAGTGGCCGGGGGCTTCCACGGCCGCACCTACCTCTCCGCCACGGCCTTCATCTCGGCCGTCGTTCTCGGCTGGGTCGCGGCCGACACGGTCGTAAAGGCCTAAGCGGCAATGAAGCGAAGGGAGGCGCCGTTCGAGCAACGGTCCCCTTCGCTTTTCCCTTTCTCCGCCCCGTCCCGGCCGTTGCTGCGCCCGTTCAGGGTGTGCCGGTGAGGTCTTTTTCCGGCGGTCAGGGCGGGCAGCGGAGAGAACGTGCACAAGCGCCGCGTCCCCGTACTATGATCGGCATCATCCCTCTCGAGATTCATTATGCCGGTCACGCCCGCCACACCCGAAACGCTCCAATCCGTCGTCGCCGACCTTTCCGCCGAAGAGGCGAAGAAAAGACTCCTCGATTTTCTGCACAAAAACCCCGAAAAGGCGCGGGAACTCATTCGAGAGAAGTGCAAATACCGCCCCGACGAAAAGGAGAACGCCTATCTCAAGAGCCTGCGCGCTTCGCTCGACCGCGTCATCGACGAGCTCTCGAGCTCCATTGAGGGCGACGAATTTACGCCCTACTGGGATCGTCTCTCGCTCACGAACGAAAGCAGTTACGTGAGCGAAATGAAAGATCTCCTCCAAGAAGCCGCTCGTAAGATGCCGTTCGGAGCGCTCGTCCAACTGGCCGTGGAGACCGACAAAGCCGTGCGGGAGCAAACCGTCTTCGACTGGCATCCCGACCCGACGGAGAGCCTCTGGACTTTGCTCAGAGGTGTCGGCATCGGAACCCTCGAGGCGACTCCGAAGAAAGAAAGGGCGGCCGTAATGGAAACAATCGAAGAGCGTTTCAAGGAAATTCTCCCTGAAGACGATCTCGAATACGTCATGGGGCCGATCCGCGAGGCGGCGGGGCAGGCAAGACCGGGACGGGGTCGCCGCTGACGCGACTGTCGCGGGAAAAAGAACGATTACCGACCGGTTTCGACAACCAAGCGGCGAAGAAAAACGCCGGCGAACAAGGCGTCCACACACGGCGGCGCTTTATTTACGCGTCAGAATCGTATAGACGAGAACTGCCGCGAAGCAAAGCTCTTCAGTGCCTAGCGAAACTTGACCGCAGAGCTTGACATCCTGATCAAGAGTGACGGACAATGTGCCGAGCACGAAGAGCGTCAAGAGATAAGAGTAGATTGGCATCTCTCCGCTCCTAGTTGTATCGGCCTCAATGGAATGCGACTCCCTTGAGGCCGAACTTTTGCCACCCTCCGCCCCCCGAGCTGGAGACTTCGGGACCTCTGCCCATAGCGGCCTTACGGGAACCGCGGGCATAGCCAATTTCGAACGAAGATTCACCCGTTCTAGCGAAATACGCCCGCTTATGGACAACCATATCAACTGCGGGAGTGTATTTTTCAAAAATCACAGCCACTTGCGACATGTGGTGTCGTCAGGGTTCTGGAAAGACGATGACGAGAACTTCCGACACGGTCATCAACCCGCTACCCAAGTAGTTCCGCACAACGGCTTCGAAATCAGGCTTCCATAACGGAGCGGCTTTGCATTTCGTCGTCCCGCCGCCCCTTCCCCGCGTCGTCCGCGGGACCGTCCGTCTTGCCCGTTGGCTCTTCGATCGTGTTTGCGAAGAAGAGCGTCCCCTCCTTGAGAGCAGCTTCGCTCTCAGTTCCCTTCGGGTTCTTCCGAAGGCCAAAGCCATGTCGTCGCTCCCCGGGAAAATTCTCCTCATCGATCACGCAAGCAAGACATCGCGGCACGACGCCGTCTTGTTCGGGCGAATGCGCCGATCTCGTTCAACATACTTTTCGCCGTTACAACCGCCAAACTTGTGCCGTGGCTTTTGTCGTGGCGTCACCTTCCCGACAACGCCTCCTTGAGAGGCACCCGCTTGAGACCGTTCGACTCGCCGCCGCGCATGTCCGTCCCCGTTCTTTCCGCCCTCCGACGACCGCTCCCGCGCCCGCGTCCTTCCACGACGATCCGCCCGCCCTCCCCGCCTCAAATGTCTTTCTCGCTTCCCGAAGAGAAATTTAGGGGTTACCCCTCATTTCACGCGAAAAGAGAAAACTCCCCCTTTCATTTTTGAGGAGCTCACGGAGACATTCCCTTAAAACGCAAGCGGCACAAGGATTTGAGCGTTACAAACGGATTTTCCGAGCCTATACTTCCTTCCAATGAAGAGATCCTTCGGGATCGATCGTTCTTCGGAGCGCGGCCGCGTCTTCTCCCTGGAAGCGGTCGTCCTCCATCCGTCACGCAAGGAGTTACACCATGTTTCGCCGCACTCTGATTCAGGCCGCCGCCGCGCTCGCCTGCGCCGCCGCCATCCCGTCCGCCTTCGCCTTCACTGAGGGCACCGACTACGTCGCGCTCTCCGCTCCGCTTCCCGGTGGCGAAGGGAAGCTCGTCAAGGTCTGGTCCTACGACTGCCCCTTCTGCTTCAAGTACGACGCGGGCGTCGATCCGAAGATGGTTCCGATGATGGAAAAGGCCACGGGCCTCAAGTTCGACATGTACCACCTCGAAACGAAGGGCAAGTACGGCCGCGCCGGGTCCGAGCTCTTCGCCTACTGCCTCGTGAAGGACAAGGCCGCGGGCATCACGAATCTTGAGGATCCGAAGTCGCTCTTCAAGAAGGCCAAGGACGCGATCTACAAGGCCTATCACAAGAAGGGCGAACGCTGGACGGCCGGCG
>OLGH01002361.1_pt1 | contig 15010 bp, 10 predicted proteins | sample 1604851 | NCBI WGS metagenome assembly OLGH01 (sample SAMEA3888894, study PRJEB22519) | human gut metagenome | biome: human gut; feature: human-associated habitat; material: faeces | place: Denmark | collected 2010 | reverse complement strand
CCGGCAGGCTTGACACGGCAAGGCATGCCCTTCGGCTGTTTGAGACCGGGCAGGAAACGGAGGCAGAAGAGATTGCCCGGGATCTGGTTGATCTGAATCAGGAACGCAAGGAGTTGACACTGCAGGGCGTGGAAATGGCAAAGAAACTCTGTGAGGAAGGTGGATATGAGAATGATCCGATACTTGTTCTGTTTCTGCCGGATGTCCACGAAAGCATTGCAGGACTGATTGCCGGAAGAATCCGGGAAATGTATAACCGGCCAGTATTTGTGCTGACGCGGGGAGAAGAGGGAGTCAAAGGCAGCGGAAGATCGACGGAAAATTATTCCATGTATGAAAATATGTGTGGATGTGCGGAACTGTTTACAAAATTTGGCGGACATCCGATGGCGGCAGGGTTATCCCTTCCGGAAGAAAATGTGGAAAAATTCCGCAGAAAAATCAATGAAAACTGTCCGCTTACGGTGGAGGAAGTCTGCCCGGATATTCACATTGACATGGCCATGCCGGTGGGATATGCGAGTACGGAACTGGTCCATCAGTTTGCACTTTTGGAGCCGTTTGGAAAAGACAATCCATCTCCACTGTTTGCAGACCGGAATCTGTCCATCAGCCGCATGTGGTTGATAGGAAAGAACCGGAATGTTCTTCGGATGAGTGTTCTTTCGGAATACGGACAGCCGGTTCCGGTTATTTTCTTTGGGGATGTGGAGACGTTGTTTGCATATTTTACCGAAAAGTTTGGTCAGGAAGAGGTGGAGAATGCGCTGCATGGCAGAAAAAACCGGATTTTATTTTCTATGGTGTATACAGCAAAGATTGATTTTTATCAGGGAAATGAAAATCTGCAGCTGGAGATGAAATATTATCGCTGATTCCATTGAAAAAACGGGAAAGAAATTGTAAAATAAATGCAATGGAGGGCAAGTAATGTTCGGAAAAAAGAAACAAAAACAGGAAACACTGGTACGGATGAGAAACCTGGCACAGCTGGATGAAGGCTTTTTTGCCCATATGAAGGACGGAAAAGATATGTTTGATGCAACCGCAAGGGAAATCAGAAATACATATCAGCAGCTGGGAGCCGGAATCACCCAGATACAGGAAAATATAAAAGAAGCATCACAAATGGCGGCAGACAACGGAGAAAAGGAGCAGGAGCTGACCGGACAGCTGGCGTCATATCAGGAGCAGGAAGTACAGTCATCGGAAAAAAGAGAGCAGATGCTGCAGAATTTTGCACAGATCGAACAGGAGATGGCACAGCTGGTGGAGGAAAACAAACATTTCACCACGCCATCCAAATTCCTGAACGAATTTCCGGTTGCACTCAAGGCGGAAAATGAAAAGACCCGAGAGGAACTGGAAAAGATGCAGGATTGCGGAAAGCAGATGGGAGTGCTTGCCCTCAATGCGGCGATTGAAGCCGGGCGTATGGGAGAGGGAGGAAAACAGTTTGTTACGGCTGCAGAAACGATCCGTGTATCTGCGGGAACGTATGATGAGCTGATTGATCAGGCACATAAGAGGCTGGCAGATTCGGATGAGAGAATTGCAGAGCTGGAAGAGCAGGTACACCGGATGGTTACATTGCTGAAAGAAAACAATGTTGCAATGACCAAACTGATGAAATCCTGTCAGGAGGCTGCGCGTCAGGCACAGGAATGGAATCGTTTAAAACCATGTCCAAATTTCAAAGAGATGGAAAACCAGATTGTTGTGCTTCGCAATGCAGATGAGGAAATTGCCAAATCCGAGGAACGCAACCGGATGCAGATGGAGGATTTTACAGAAGAAATGGAGAGTCAGAAGAAAAATTTTGATGAACTTCTTCAATCCATGGAAACCGTGTACCGGCATGCGGCAGAACGCAAAAAATAAAAGGAAAAAGAAAAGGAGCTGACCAGAGAGGCCAGCTCTTTTATTATTCCACAGAAAAATTGTTATCGGTTTTGGATGAGGTGGCGGCAGCTTTAGCACGCGCCCAGTTGTGGCGGTAAACCACATGGTACATGACTGCGGCAAGAACAAATGCACAACATACATCAAAGAAAGAATGCTGTTTGATAAACATCGTTGCCAGAATGATGCTGACCGTCAGAATCAGTGTCAGGAGACAGACCAGCTTGTTTTTGCGCAGCTTTTTATTGTGTGTCACCGCAAGATAAATGCCGAGCGAATTATATACATGGATACTCGGAAACAGATTCGTCGGAGTATCACCGGCATATAGGCGTTCACAGAGCATGGTGCACAGATTGTGGTGTGTGAAATAGGTCGGACGCAGATACTGACCGTTCGGGTATACCGTGGAGATGATTAAAAAGATTGTCATTCCGGTAAACAAAAACGCACACAATTTATAGTAATCTGTTTTATTATGTAATGCCATATAGGCGATGCCCCATCCGACAAAAGGAAACCAGAGCAGATAAGGGATGACAAAGTATTCACAAAACGGAATATAATCATCAATCGGTACATGGATGACATGAAAATGTGTCGTGACGGTTTTTTCTACATAGTTAAACCATGCCATGTACACGAAAAAATATAACAAAATCCATAAATGTTTATATTTTTCATAATATTTTCGGAACACAAACGTCCGCTTACTTTGGGTTTCCGGCAACATAAATACTCCTTTTATATCTGTGTGCAGATCTTTTTTCTTTTGTTCTGAAACTGATTATAGCACGGGGAAAAAAGCACGACAATATAAAACCCGCAATGTTCATAAAACTTTAAAAATTTGGCACATTGACAACCTCTTGTGCTTTTGTATAATACAATAGTGACGGAGGATAAGAATTTTGAAAAAAGCACGAATGAAAAGAAAACAGAGAAGAAAACTGATATGGATGGTGGCAGGACTGGTCGTTCTTTTGTATCTGGGACTGGCCGTTTATTTCCACAATCACTTTTTCCCGAAAACGACATTAAATGGAAGAAAAGCGGGAGGGTATACCGCGCAGAAAGTGATGGATGAGATTACGGAAGAAATCCATTCCTACCAGTTAAAGATAGCAACAAGAGACAAGCATACAGAAAAAATTTCCGGACAGGATATTTCGCTGGAACCACAGTGGGGAGACGAAATAACAGAGCTGGTACACGCACAGAATATGTTTGCATGGCCGGTAAAAATTTTCCAGAAACAGACATTGAAAAATACAACACTTGTCGACTATGACAAAGATAAGCTGCAGACACAGATCGATGCATTGGACTGTATGGATGCAGACAATCAGACGGCACCGGAGAATGCTTCGGTTTCTTCTTATGATAAGACGGAAGGATTTACCGTGGTTGGGTGCGTCATGGGAACGACCATTGATGCAGAGAAAATGTATCAGGCAGTGCAGGAGGCGGTGGAAGGATTAAAAGAGAACCTCTCTCTGGAAAAAGCCGGCGTTTATGAAGATCCGACGGTTTTAGATGATGATGAGAATCTGGTAAAAGCCGTAAAGAAAATGAATGGGTATGCAAAGACAAAGATTACATTTACCGTGGGAGATTCCAAAGAGGTACTCGATGCTTCCGTATTTGGTGACTGGTTCCGGTTAAATAAAAAGTTAAAACCGGTACTGGACCAGGAGTGTGTAAAAGCATACGTCAGTGATCTTGCAAAAAAATATAATACCTGTTACAGTGCCAAAACGTTAAAGACTTCTTACGGAAAGACGGTTACGATTCCGGAGAGCCATTATGGATGGAAGATTGATACGGAAAAGGAAATCGCCCAGATTACGAGTGAGATCAAAGCCGGGAAAGCAGTGGAAAGAGAACTGAATTATTCCATGACAGCCAATTCCCATGGAAAAAATGATTATGGCGATTCTTACGTTGAGATCAATCTGACGGCACAGCATATGTTCTTATATAAAGATGGAAAACTGGTGATTGATTCGGATTTTGTATCGGGAAATGTATCGAAAAATAATGCGACACCGACCGGTGCATATGGCGTGACATATACCGAGAAAAATGCAACTTTGCGCGGAGAAAACTATGAGACGCCGGTTACATACTGGATGCCTTTTGCGGGAAATGTCGGTATGCATGATGCCTACTGGCGCAGCAAGTTCGGAGGAAGTATTTATAAATATGCAGGATCACATGGCTGCATCAATCTTCCGCCGGAAGTCGCAAAGGTAGTATTTGAAAATGTTAAGAAGAATTATCCGGTGCTGGTGTATGAACTTCCTGGAACGGAAAGTACCGATGCAACAGATAAGGAAGAAGCAAAAAAGGTCGTAAAACTGATTGACGCACTCGGAACCATTACAAAGGATTCCAAAGAAGCGGTGCAAAAGGCAAGAAATGCGTATGAGAAACTGACTGCCAATGATAAGGTGTATGTCACAAATTATGATAAATTAAAGAAAGCAGAAGAAAAATTACAAAAATTGCAGAAAAATTCAAAGGAATAGGGGATACTTGACAAAATTGATAAAAAACTGCAAAATGTAACAGCGCAACCGTTTAACATGCAATGGATGCATAGGTGTGCAGTTAGGAGAAGAATATGAAAAAGGGAAATGTAATCACCATTTCGGATGTTGCGGAAGCACTTGGCGTTTCCAAAACGACAGTCAGCCGGGCAATATCCGGAAAGGGAAGAATCGGTGAGGCAACAAGGCAAAAAGTCTTGGCTTATATAGAGGAGCATGATTATAAACCGAATGTAATTGCAAGAGGACTTGCACAGTCAAAAACATTCAATCTCTGCGTGGTTATGCCGGAGGATTATGCACTGGTAGATCTTCCGTTTTTTCAGGAAGTCATTACAGGAATTCAGGAAATTGCAGGAATGAATGAGTACGACATTCTGTTGTGTATCTGTCAGGAAAATGATATTACCAGTCTCGAGCGCATCGTGAGAAACCGCAAGGTGGACGGGATTGTGCTGCTGCGGACCTTTTTAAAAGACCCGCAGATTGAACTGCTTCTGGAGAAAAAAATTCCGTTTGTTACAACCGGTAGTACCGCATACCGTAAAGTTAAACAGGTGGACAATGACCAGCAGAGCGCCTGCCGCGAACTGACATCTATTTTACTGATGCGCCAGATGAAGCATATCGCTCTGCTCGGAGGAAGTGAATCTTTCGTAGTCAACCAGAACCGGTATAAAGGATACCAGCAGGCATATCAGGAAGCGGGAAGAGAAGTGGAAGAAACGCTTGTTTACCGGAATTTGGAGAGCCGTGCCTTTATGGATCGTGCAGTGGAAGAAGTGCTGGAAAAAGGGGCGGATTGTATTGTCTGCATGGATGATGCCATCTGCATACAGGTACTTCGCAAGCTGCGGCAGGAACACATAAAAGTGCCGCAGGATATCCGTGTGGCATCGTTTTACAACAGTTCCGTGCTCGAGAACAATATACCATCGATCACTTCGTTGTCTTTCAATGCGAGAGAACTCGGAATGGAAGCCTGTAAGAATCTGCTGGCGCAGATTGAAGGGGAGACGGTACCGGATCGGACACTGTTGTCGTATGAAGTAGTACTTAAAGAATCCACAAAATAAAAATTCAAAGATTGGATGGCGCAAGTGCCAGAACGGTGTATGCAAATGTTAAAGCAGATCATAACGGAAATTGAAAACAGACAGAATATAACCCGTGATCAGCTGGCTCTGCTGCTGGAGACAACGGATACCGGGGACATTGCATTTCTTCACGAGCGGGCACGTAAGACAGCAGATGCCATTTACGGAAAGCAGGTGTTTATCCGTGGATTGATTGAATTTACCAATTACTGTAAGAATGACTGTATTTACTGTGGCATTCGAAAGAGCAATCGCAAGGCAGAACGCTATCGCCTGACGGAGGAAGAAATTCTTTCCTGTTGTGCAAATGGGTATGAACTGGGATTTCGGACCTTTGTGCTGCAGGGCGGGGAAGATCCATATTTTACGGACGATAAAATCTGTGCCCTGATACGGCAGATCAAGGCACAGTATCCCGATTGTGCGGTGACGCTTTCCATCGGGGAGAAAGAGCACGACAGCTATCAGGCATTTTTTGATGCCGGTGCGGACCGGTATCTGCTGCGTCATGAGACCGCGGACGAGGCGCATTATGGAAAACTGCATCCGGCAGAAATGTTCTGGAAACACCGCATGGACTGTCTGTGGGATTTAAAAGAAATCGGTTATCAGGTGGGATGTGGATTTATGGTCGGTTCGCCGGAGCAGACGGTGGATACGCTGTATGAAGATCTGCAGTTTATCCGGAAATTGCAGCCGCATATGGTAGGCATCGGTCCGTTTATTCCCCAGAAGGATACCCCGTTTGGCGAAAAAAAGGCAGGAACAATGGAAGATACGCTTCGGCTTTTATCCATTATCCGGCTGTTGCAGCCGCATGTGCTGCTGCCATCAACAACTGCACTGGGAACCATTCATCCGCTGGGCAGGGAAAAAGGAATTCAGGCAGGGGCAAATGTTGTGATGCCGAATCTTTCCCCGGTAGCAGTGCGGGAAAAATATAAATTATATGATAATAAAATCTGTACGGGAGATGAGGCGGCAGAGTGCCGGCACTGTATGGCGCGCCGCATGGAAAGTGTCGGATACAAAGTGGTCGTAAACCGTGGAGATTATCACTGATTCAGCAAAACGCACAAGAAGGAGAACGCATATGGGTGCAACATGGAATGAAACACCGTCTGCAAATCGTCTGCATATCGGTGTATTTGGAAAAACAAACAGCGGAAAATCTTCATTTATCAATGCTTTTACCGGGCAGGAGGTTTCCATCGTCGCAGATGTGGCGGGAACGACAACCGATCCGGTATACAAGGCAATGGAAATTTATCCGATGGGACCGTGCACGATTATGGACACGGCGGGATTCGATGATGAAAGTACGCTGGGAGAACAGCGCGTGGAACGGACGCGGCTTGCAGCCCAAAAAGCTGATCTGGCAATTATTGTTTTTTCTGCATGTCCGGTTTGCGGCGAATCCTATGAGGAAGAACTGAAATGGTACACCTGGTTTAAGGAGCGTAAAATTCCGGTTCTTCTGATCATTAACAAGGCGGACGTGGCGGATGCAGCACCTCTGAAAAACTATCTGAAAGAAAAAACAAAGGAAGATGCACTGGTAGTCAGTGCATTGACCGGAGCCGGTATGGAAAATGTCCGGGAGGCAATGAGCCGCAGAGTGCCGGAGAATTTTGGAAACCGTTTGATTACGGGGGATCTGGTCACGGAGGAAGATCTTGTGCTTCTTGTTATGCCACAGGATATTCAGGCACCGAAAGGACGTATGATTCTGCCGCAGGTGCAGACGCTGCGGGAATTACTGGATAAAAAGTGTATGGTTATGAGTGTGACCACGGACAAACTGCTTCCGGCACTCAACATGCTGCAGCAGGCACCAAAGCTGATTATTACCGATTCCCAGGTGTTTGATTATGTATACCAGAATAAACCGGCGGAAAGTATGCTGACTTCTTTTTCTGTGCTGTTTGCCGCATACAAAGGGGATCTGCCGTACTATATGGAAGGTGCCAGACAGATCGATGCACTGAACGAAAACTCTCATGTGCTGATAGCGGAATGCTGTACGCATGCCCCTTTGAGCGAGGACATCGGCAGGGTAAAAATTCCGCGTATGCTGCGGAAACGATTTGGAGAACGGCTAAGGATTGATCATGTGAGTGGCACGGATTTTCCACAGGATCTGGAAGGGTATGACCTGATCATTCAGTGTGGCGCGTGTATGTTTAACCGCAGATATGTAGTATCAAGAATCGACCGCGCAAAGGCACAGAACATTCCGATGACAAATTATGGGATTACAATTGCACATTTGACTGGAATTCTGGATAAAATTGTGCTAACATTGCGGTAACAGGAAAGAAGGGGATTATGGCATGAAGATTACAATTGCAAGAGAGTGCGGCTGTTACGGAGATGAAGTCGGACAGGTTCTGGCAGACAGACTGAATGTTCCACTTTACAATAAAAAGACATTAACAGAACTCGCAAAGAAAAAGGGAATTCTGGAGCATTATCCGGATTATTTCGGTGAGAATCCGGCAGGAACGCTTCTGGCAGTCATTGCGGAAGATGATGGGGAAGACAGTGTTGTGCACCGGACACCGAGGAAAGTTCTGGATGAACTGATTGGGGAGACATCGTGTATTCTGATCGGCAGAGCTGGAAATTATGCGTACCAGAAGGAAAACGATGTGGTACGGGTGTTTTTAAGTGGTGACAGGGAATCCCGGATTCATCACCTGATGGAGAAGCATAAGGTGAAAAGGCATGAGGCGGAGGCCATCATTGAGAAGACGGAAGGCCGGCGGAAGCAGTATCATATGTATTATACCGGGGAGGACTGGGGGTACGCTGCAAATTATGATCTTTGCATTAATGATACGCGGTTTGGAATTGAAGGTACGGCAGATATCATTATGCAGTATGTAAAAGATTGCACCGCACAGGAAAAATAGGGAGAAGGATTTAAGAATGGGGATTGTATTTTATTAATACAATCCTTATTTTTGCCCTAAAAATCCTGAAAGGTGCTAAAATGGGAAAAGCGAAAGAAGGAGTTAAAAAATGAAGTATTTAAGACAACTATTGATGATTCTTATTTTCTCGTTTATCGGGGAAGTCCTGCACGCGGTGATTCCGATTCCGATGCCGGCAAGTATTTATGGTCTGGTGCTTTTATTTATTGCACTGATGACGGGACTGGTCAAATTGCCGCAGGTGCATGAAGCCGCGCGGTTTCTGATTGAGATTATGCCGCTGATGTTTATTCCGGCGGGTGTCGGGCTGATTGACAGCTGGGGAGAACTGCGGCCGATTCTGCTTCCGGTCATTGTTCTGCTGCTCGTTTCTACCGTACTGGTTATGGGCGTGTCAGGACAGGTTACACAGCAGATGATGCATCATGGAAAGAAAGAGGACAAGAATGAATAACTTTTTACAGAACTCTGTATTTTTCGGAGTATTTATCAGTATTATTACCTATGAGATCGGGGTATTGATCAAGAAAAAATTAAAGATCGCTATTTTTAATCCACTGTTGATTTCCATGGCACTGATCATTATTTTTCTGCTGATTTTTCATGTGGATTATGACACATACGAAAGTGGGGCGAAATACCTTTCGTATTTCCTGACACCGGCAACGGTTGCGCTGGCGGTACCTTTGTATGAGCAGATTGAGCCTCTTAAGAAAAACTGGAAGGCGATTCTTGCAGGAATTTTTGCGGGTGCCATGACCTCTGCGCTATGTGTGTTGGTATTGTCACTGATTTTTAAATTATCACACAAACAGTATGTCACACTGCTTCCAAAGTCCATCACAACGGCGATCGGTATGGGATTGTCCGAAGAACTGGGCGGAATTGTAACCATTACGGTTGCAGTTATCATTGTCACAGGGGTGATTGGAAATATGTTTGCCGAGAATATCTGTAAACTGTTTCACATTAGCGATCCGGTGGCAAAAGGCGTTGGAATCGGATCTGCTTCGCATGCCATGGGAACATCAAAGGCAATGGAGATGGGAGAGATTGAAGGGGCAATGAGCAGTCTGTCAATTGCAGTCTCCGGTCTGATGACGGTTGTGGTATCGCTGATCTTTTCACATATTTATTAAGGGGGAAAAAAGAGGGGGTTATGGCTTTACAATTTGTACTGGGAAGTTCGGGGAGCGGGAAAACAGAATACATCTATGAGCGTCTGGTGCGGCAGGCAGGGGAACATCCGAAGAAAAATTATCTGGTGATTGTACCGGAGCAGTTTACGATGCAGACCCAGCAGAAACTGGTGGAACTTGCACCGAATCATGCAATTATGAACATTGATGTGTTAAGTTTTAAGCGTCTGGCATACCGTGTGTTTGATGATATGGGGATGCAGGACATACAGGTTCTGGAAGAAACCGGAAAAAACCTGGTGCTGCGCAGGCTTGCACAGGAACAGGAGGAGACGCTTACCGTTCTTCGGGCAAATATGAACCGGATGGGATATATCGGGGAAGTAAAATCAATGATCTCAGAGCTGGTGCAGTACCGGATTTCACCGGAACAGCTGGTGGATCTGACGGAGGACAAAACAATCTCACCGGTACTTTCTGCAAAACTGCGCGACGTGGCAACAATGTATCGCGCTTTTTGTGATTTTATGAAAGATAGTTTTGTGACGGCGGAAGAGATATTAAATGTTCTGAAAAATCTTGTGCCGCAGTCGGAAACTTTGCGGGATGCGGTGATGGTATTTGATGAGTTTACCGGTTTTACACCGATACAGAATGATCTCATGCGGGAATTGCTGCAGGTGACAGAGCATATTTACATTACGCTTACAATCGATGCTGCAGAAGATTTTTATCATTGCAGTGGAAATGAAGAATTATTTGCACTGTCCAAAAAAACGATTCTGTCTTTGATGAAGATGGCAGAAGAACTTCATGTGCAGGTGATGGAACCGGTGGTAATGACAGACAGTGCACACAAGCGTTTTAAGCTGGCTCCGGCACTGGCATTTATGGAACAGAATCTGTTTCGTCCCCGTCCGGCAAAATATACCAAGCCGGTAGAAGAAATCCATCTTGCCGCAGTAAAAAATCCACAGGAAGAACTGATTCTTGTGGCCAGGCAGATCAATGCGCTGATCAGACAGGGATACCGCTATCGGGAAATTGCTGTGGTGACGGGCGCAGTGGAAGCTTATCAGAGTTATATGGATCCGGTTTTTACGAAATATGAGATTCCATATTTTATGGATACGACCAAAGAAGTGTTATTTCATCCGTTCATTGAATGTATTCGTGCCGCGCTTGAAATTGTGGATACGAATTTTAGTTATGAGGCAGTCATGCGCTTTTTGCGGTGTGGATTCTGTGATATTGCGGAGGACGATCTGGACCGGCTGGACAGTTATCTGGTTGCAACCGGTATCCGCGGCAAAGCGGCGTGGAGCAGACGATGGGGGCATATGCCACGGCAGAAAACGCTTTACGATCTGGAACAGCTCGAAAAACTCCGGGAAAAAATATATGGGTATCTTGAGCCGTTTGCAGCAGTATTTGCCCGAAAAGATGCCCGTGTTTCGGATGGCATCCGGGCATTGTATCAGCTGCTGACACAGCTGGACACCCAGCATCAGTTATGGAACAGGGAACAGCAGCTTCTGGCGCAGGGAGAGGAAACCAGATCCCGGGAATATGCACAGATTTATACAATCGTAATGCAACTTCTGGAAAAATATAATCTATTATTGGGGGAGGAACCATTGCAGATCCGGGATTTTACCGAAGTGCTGGAGGCAGGACTTTCCGCTGCAGACGTGGCTGTGATTCCACCGGGCTATGACAGTGTTACGATAGGAGATATCGAACGTACACGATTAAATCATATCAGGATTTTATTTTTTATCGGTGTGAACGACGGTGTTATTCCGAAAGCGGCAAATGCCGGAGGAATTATTTCCGAATACGAAAGAGAACTTCTGGCAGAAAAAGTGGAGTTAGCACCGGGGGCAAGGGAGCAGGCATTTATTCAGCGCTTTTATCTGTACCGCAATCTTACCAAACCTTCAGAAAAATTATATGTCAGTTATGCAAAGGTTGACAGTGAGGGAAAAGCCATCCGTCCTTCTTATCTGACCGGAGTTTTGAGGAAACTGTTTCCGACACTGAAATTGCAGGAACCGGAGCATATGGAGGCGCATACAGATTTTTATACCAAAGAGGCTGCCGAAGATTATCTCGTCTTCGGACCGCACGAAGAAGCCTGGTATGCGCTTGCCCGCTGGTTCCTGCAGGAGAATGATATGCAAAAGCAGGAGAAGATCCGTAAACTTCTGCATGCGCCGTATACACGGTATGAGGGAGAGCCAATCAGCCGGGCGGTTGCACTTGCACTGTACGGAAGACATCCGTACGGAAGTATTACGCGGCTGGAACGGTTTGCTGCCTGTGCATATGCACATTTTCTGCAATACGGGTTAAAACTCGCGGAGCGTGAAACCAGCACCTTTGAGAGTGTGGATATGGGAAATATCTATCATACGGCCTTAGAACGCTACAGCCGGAAGCTGGAACAATCGGAATATGACTGGTTTGTGGTGCCGGATGCCGTGCGCCGGCAGATGGCAGAGAATGCCATGCAGGAGGCAATTGCCGGGTATCCGGGTATGGCGGCCTGCGATACGGCAGAAAATGCCTATCAGAGAAAACGGATGCTTGCTATTTTTGACCAGACGGTCTGGGCATTGACCAGACAGGTGCGTGCGGGGCAGTTTGTACCGGAAAAATTTGAGGTGACATTTGACGAACTGGAGGGAAAGGAAAGTCTCGAGTACCGGTTATCGCATGATGTGACCATGCGGTTGGAAGGACGGATTGACCGTCTGGATACCTTTGAAGATGAAAATAAAATTTCGATTAAAGTAATGGACTATAAATCCGGAAATACAAAGTTCGATCTGATCCGTGTGTACCGCGGACTGCAGCTGCAGCTGGTGGTTTATATGGATGCGGCGATGGAAATGCTGCGGGGACAGCATCCGAAAAAAGAAATCCTTCCCGGGGGAATTCTCTATTATCACATTGATGATCCGGTACTCGAATCGGATACTCCATTGTCAGACGAAGAGGCCGAGCAGGCGCTGCTTTTCGCACTGCGTCCGGATGGACTGGTGAATTCCGGAGAGGAAATCTATCGTGCCATGGATCAGAATTTTGAGGGAAAATCGCAGATGATCCCCGTGGAAATCAAGAAAAACGGTGAAATTTCCACAGCGCGTTCAAAAGTGGCATCGACGGAAGAGTTTGCGGTGATTACCCGCTATGTAGAGCACGAGATCCGGCAGTGTGGAGAGGCCATCTATGCGGGAAATATTGCGGTGAATCCTTACCGGAGTGATATAGAAACCAGCTGTACCTATTGTCCATATGCATCGGTGTGCGGGATGGATGCAAAAATTCCGGGATATGAATACCGGCAGTTTGCATCCATGAAAAAAGAAGAAGTGCTTGACCAGATGCAGACAGAGCTTGCCAGAAACAGGGGAAAGGAGGAGCGATCAGATGAAATGGACGAAGGAACAGCAGAACGTCATTGATTTCAGAAACCGGGATATTCTCGTCTCGGCGGCAGCGGGATCGGGAAAAACAGCGGTGCTTGTGGCACGTATTATCCAAAGGATTCTCGACCCGCAGAATCCGGTTGATATCGACCGGCTTTTGGTTGTGACATTTACGAAGGCAGCGGCGGCGGAGATGCGGGAGCGTATCGGGGCTGCCATTGAGGCAGAATGTGAAAAAGATCCCCAAAACACGCATTTGCGCAGACAGTCGGCACTGATTCACAATGCCATGATCACAACGATTGACAGTTTCTGCCTTTTTGTGGTACGGAATCATTTTGAAGAGATCAGTCTGGACCCGAATTTCAGGATTGCAGATGAAGGAGAGATCCGGCTGCTGGAGCAGGACGTGCTGGAGCAGGTGTTTGAAGATAACTATGCGCGGCAGGAAAAGACGTTTCTTTCACTGATCGATGCCTATGCCGGAAAAAGAAACGACCACGGGGTGCGGGAGATGGTGGCAAAGATTTACCGGATGTCTTTGAGCAGTCCGTGGCCGCAGGCGTGGATGAAAAAACTCACCGAACCGTATCAGGTGGAACATGCACAGGAACTGGTGCAGACAGAGATGCTTGAGGACATTGCGGAACATGCCAGGCTTTTGTTGTGTGACATGTGCACACAGATGACACAGGCACTGCAGTTGTGTAATGAGCCGGATGGACCGCAGGCATATGCAAAGACACTGGAAGCGGATCTGACGCAGCTGCAGCAGGCAGAAAATTTGCAGGGATATCTGCAGGTACAGACATTTTTAAATGGTCTGGTCTTTGGAAAATTGTCACCGATCCGCAAATTCTCCGGGGATGTCAAAAAAAAGGAAACGGTCATGGGGATCCGGTCGGATGTGAAAAAAGAAGTGGAAACGCTGCAGAAAAAATATTTTGCGATGGATCTGGAGACACTGCTTTTGCAGCAGAAACGCTTGTGTCCGTTTCTCGAAGAGCTGGTAAGGCTGGCACTTGAATATACACAGGCAATGGAAACGGCAAAACGAAAGAAGAGAATTGTTGACTTTGCCGATATTGAGCATTTTGCTCTGCGGATTCTTGTGGACGAAAAAACAAAGCAGCCACGGCATACCGCAGAAGAATTCCGCAGACATTTTGCAGAAATCATGATTGATGAGTATCAGGACAGCAACCAGGTACAGGAAGAGATTATGCGTGCGATTTCCATGGAGCCGGAAGGCGGGCATAATCTGTTTATGGTGGGAGATGTCAAGCAGAGCATCTATCGGTTCCGGCTTGCACGCCCCGAACTTTTTATGGATAAATATGCATCTTTTTCGACGGAAGAGAGTCTGCAGCAGAGAATTGATCTGCATATGAATTTTCGAAGCCGTGCACAGGTGCTTGATTTCTGTAATGATATCTTCTACAAAATTATGAGTCCGGATCTGGGACGGGTTGCGTATGACCGGGATGCGGCATTGTATTGCGGGGCAAAAAATTATGATGAGAATGCTAAAGGATTTAAACCGGAGCTTTTGCTTTTGGATGAAAAAGACGAATTGCTTTCAGAGACAAAGAATCTGACAAAAGGACAGATGGAAGCGCATATGATTGCCACGCGTATTGCGGATATGAAGCAGCACATGCAGGTGACGGATAAGGAGAGTGGACAGCTTCGGCCGCTGCGTTATTCCGATATTGTCATCCTGCTTCGAAGTTTAAAAGACTACGGAACGGATTTTGTGCAGGTCCTGCAGGGAGCGGGGATACCGGCATATGTGGAGTCTTCGACCGGATATTTTTCGGCATCGGAAGTACAGACGGTGCTGGCAATGCTGCGGATTCTGGATAATCCCTATCAGGATATTCCGATGGCGGCGGTTCTTCGGTCTCCCCTGGTGGGACTGGATGAGGAAGAGATGGCACAGATTCGTGT
>OLGH01002358.1_pt1 | contig 15039 bp, 13 predicted proteins | sample 1604851 | NCBI WGS metagenome assembly OLGH01 (sample SAMEA3888894, study PRJEB22519) | human gut metagenome | biome: human gut; feature: human-associated habitat; material: faeces | place: Denmark | collected 2010 | reverse complement strand
ACTGCGATGCAACAGCAAGGGCGGATATGGATGCTCTTCTATTAAAATCTTTCTGGCTGCCGAAACATTTTCACCCCAACAACTACAAATTTCATATCTTGATTATCCTCTGTTTATATTCATTGAGAAATGCTGTCTTAAATTTGTCTGTCACAACGGAAGTATATAAATTTGATGCGAGGATATCATCCCGCAGCATTCGCTGTCCAAGCTCACAGAGTTCCCGGCTTTCAGCAAGCTTTGTCAGAAGCGGCAGGGAGCTTTTTTTTGATATTTCGGTAAGAATCTGGGAACAGTCCTTTCTGAATCCGAGCAGTCGTGCATAGAAGTTATATCCGCTGTTCATATATTCAGATACAGAATCTTTTTTGATTCCGAGCATAATATGAAGCAATGCCCGGTTAATACGGGTTTGGGTCAGTTCCTTTGTCTTCAGAAGTCCGGCAAACTGCTTATAATTAAAGAAATCATTTAAACTGGTACAGATCCTTGCGGCGAGTTCGGGCGAGACATCCATATAACGGACGAGGCTTTTAGGATGCTTGTTCAAAAGTTTGTATTTTAAGATTAATGAAAAATCATTCTGATAAACCGGGTACTGGATCTTATGAAAATCAGACAGAAGTTCCAGACACTTTTTTGGAACCTGATTTCCCAGTTCATTGAGAATATCGGAAAAAGAAAGCTCTGTGGAATCATCTCCTGCAAATTCTGTATGAATGGACGAGCTGGAATATGCCAGGAGGGAACGGATCGCAGAAGCAGAGCTATACAGTCCGTCAAGTTGGCTGCTATGATATCCTGCTCCCTTTCGCCGGATTGTATAAGGACGGATAGAACTTCCGCATTTTTTTAAGGCTTTCAGATATTCAATGCCGAGGATGTTATTCGGATCTTTTAAAATGTCGGCACATCGAGGATCGCCGGTGCAGAAAACGACTGCCGTCTGTCGTGCTGCAGGAAATGATTTGCCAAGCTTTAATTCATGCCGGAGAATTTCACGGTATTGTTCAGGCTCATCGACTAAAAGGCCGGCAATCTTCTGCAGCAGAGGAAGATCACTGCATTCACTTCCAAAGCAGACAGAATCGACGATCCCGAGACTGTCTAAAAGAGAAATTGCTCCGAGAGCAAAAAATTCAGCACTTCCGGTAGCATAGCAGACGGGAAGTTCAAGAACAGCTCCAGCTCCACAATAAAGAGCCATTTCAGTACGGAGACGTTTCGGCATAATGGCGGGAGGACCACGCTGAACATAATCGCCGCTCATAACAACAAGAGCAGCATCGGCACCGGTAATGCGGAGCGATTCGTGGATATGGTATAAATGACCGTTATGGAATGGGTTGTATTCTGTGATCAGACCAACAATTTTCATAGAAATCTCCTATTGCAATACTATATCTATCAGTTAATACTTGTATATCATTTTTGAACCTATTATACTATAAAAAGATAGCAGGGTCAAAATTTAAGTGAAGAAGGTGCAGAGACATGGAGCAGGAACAGAAACTGACTGCAGATCAGATTATAAAATTTTTAGAAGAACGTAATTTTAAAGAACTGAAAGAGGAATTGGAAAATCTGCATCCTGTGGATCTTGTCGATGCCATGGAAGAACTGGATAAGAAGCAGAGAATGCTGGTATTCCGTCTCCTTTCAAAGGAAGAAGCAGCGGAAGTTTTTACTGATATGAACAGTGATATGAGGGAAGAACTGCTTGAAGCATTGACGGATTCTGAGTTAAAAGAGATCATGGATGAGATGTATGTGGATGATACAGTAGATGTACTGGAGGAAATGCCGGCCAATGTTGTGGATCGTCTGCTGATGGCAACGGATGAGGAGACAAGAAAGCAGATCAATACTCTGTTACAATATCCGGAAGACAGTGCAGGCAGTATTATGAATATAGAATACATCAGCCTGCGGAAAGAGATGACGGTTGCAGATGCGATCCTTAAAATCCGGCAGGTGGGGATCAACCGTGAGACGATTTATACGTGTTATGTGACAGAAAAGAGAAAGCTGATCGGAGTGGTGGATGTGAAAGATCTGCTGACAGCGGGGGAGTCCAGGCTGATCGAGGAGATCATGGATGAGAATGTTATTTATGCAAGAACGCTGGATGATCAGGAACAGGTGGCCAATCAGATCAACAAATACGGACTTGTTGCAATTCCGATCCTGGATCATGAAGACTGCATGGTGGGAATTGTTACAGTTGATGATGCCATGCTTGTTTTGCAGGATGAGACAACAGAGGATATCAGTATTATGGCGGGTGTCAGTCCGAATGAAGATTCTTATTTTGGAACTTCAGTATTTCAGCATGCAAAGAACCGTTCTTTATGGTTGATGCTCCTGATGCTGTCAGCAACGGTAACAGGAGAGATACTCGGGCATTATGAGGATGCCATGGCAGTAATGCCGGTATTGATCACGTTTATTCCGATGCTGATGGGAACAGGAGGAAACTGTGGCTCTCAGAGTTCGACATTGGTGATCCGTGGACTTGCAGTGGGAGAGATTGAGTTTAAAGATATTTTCCGGGTGCTTTTCAAAGAAATCCGGGTAGCTGTGGTTGTAGGTCTGATGCTTGCGGTTGTAAACGGACTTCGCATCTATATTATGTATGATCAGAATGTGATGCTCGCAGTTGCACTTGGACTGACGATGATCGCTGTTGTATCGATGGCAAAATGTATCGGATGTATCCTTCCTCTGTTGGCTAAAAAGTTAGGGCTTGATCCGGCAATTATGGCGGCACCGTTGATCACGACCATACTGGATACGTGTACAATTCTGGTTTATTTTAATATTGTGACAGCATTTTTTCATCTTTGAAAATGTGTGAAAGAGACAGAGATTGTTCTTTTTGAAGAACAATTTGCCTAACATTGATAAATATGTAACAAAGTTATAAAAAAAGATCTGAAAAAAGAAAGATTGTATTTGAAAATGCACATGAAACCCACTTGTATACAAAAAACCTTTGTATTATAATAAATTGCAGTGAAATTAAAAGAAAGGTGGCACAAAAGTCATGGGATTTATTGATGAAATCAAGGCAAGAGCGAAAGTTTGCAAAAAGACAATCGTTCTCCCTGAGACAGAGGACGAAAGAACTTATAAGGCAGCAGAGGCAGTATTAAAAGAAGGAATTGCTGATCTGGTGCTTGTTGGAAGCAAAGAGGAGATTGAGAAAAATAAAGGTACATATGATATCTCCAGTGCTGCGATCGTAGATCCTGCTACAGATGCAAGAACAGAAGGTTATATTGCAAAACTGGTTGAACTGAGACAGAAGAAAGGTATGACACCGGAGCAGGCAAAAGAGCTGCTTCTGAATAATTACCTTTATTATGGGGTAATGATGGTGAAGATGGGGGATGCTGACGGTATGGTATCAGGAGCATGCCATTCTACAGCAGATACACTTCGTCCGTGCCTTCAGATCCTGAAGACGAAACCGGGTACAAAGCTGGTATCCGCATTCTTCCTGATGGTAGTTCCGGATTGCGATATGGGTGCAGACGGAACATTTGTATTTGCAGATGCAGGTCTGGAGCAGAATCCGGATCCGGAAAAGCTTGCCAATATTGCAATTTCTTCAGCAGATTCTTTCAAGCTTCTTGTAGGAAAAGAGCCGGTTGTTGCTATGCTTTCTCATTCTACAAAAGGAAGTGCAAAGCATGCAGATGTTGATAAGGTAGTAGAAGCTACAAAAATTGCTCAGGGACTTGCACCGGAGCTTGCACTTGACGGAGAACTTCAGCTTGATGCAGCGATCGTTCCGGAAGTCGGAGCATCCAAAGCACCGGGAAGCAAAGTTGCAGGACATGCAAATGTACTTGTATTCCCTGACCTCGATGCAGGTAATATCGGATATAAGCTGGTTCAGAGACTTGGAAAAGCAGAAGCTTACGGTCCTCTGACTCAGGGAATTGCAGCACCGGTCAATGACCTTTCCCGTGGATGCAGTGCGGAAGATATTGTAGGTGTTGTTGCAATCACAGCAGTACAGGCACAGGCTGAATAAGTAAGAATGGTAAGATTTGTTTCGGGAGGAAATAAAAGAAAATGAATATTTTAGTTATTAACTGCGGAAGCTCATCTCTGAAATTCCAGTTGATCAACGCTGAATCAGAAGAGGTACTCGCAAAAGGACTTTGTGAAAGAATCGGAATTGACGGACGCCTGACTTATCAGCCGGCTGGCGGAGAAAAAGAAATTTCTGAAAAGGCCATGCCGACCCATACAGAAGCAATCCAGTTTGTCATTGATGCACTGACGAATGAAAAGACTGGTGTTGTCAAGAGCTTAAGCGAGATCGAGGCAGTAGGACACCGCATTGTCCATGGCGGTGAAAAGTTTGCGTCTTCTGTTGTGATTACGGAGGAAGTGAAAAAGGCTGTAGAAGAGTGTAATGATCTTGCACCACTTCATAATCCTGCAAACCTGATCGGAGTTGAAGCATGCGAAAAGCTGATGCCGGGAACTCCTATGGTTGCAGTATTTGATACAGCGTTCCATCAGACAATGCCTGAAAAAGCTTATATGTATGGTCTTCCATATGAATATTATGAAAAATATAAAGTAAGACGTTATGGTTTCCATGGTACAAGCCACAGCTATGTTTCTAAAAAGGCGGCTGAGGTGATGGGAAAAGCATATGATGAAGTAAAGACCATCGTATGCCACCTTGGAAATGGTGCAAGCGTATCTGCTGTACTCAATGGAAAATCCGTTGATACATCCATGGGACTTACACCTCTTGAGGGACTGGTTATGGGTACCCGTTCAGGAGATATTGATCCGGCGATCATGGAGTTTATTGCACAGAAGGAAAATCTTGATATCGAAGGCATCATGAATGTACTGAATAAGAAATCCGGTGTATTCGGACTCTCAGGCGGAATCTCCAGTGACTTCCGTGACCTGACAGGAGCAATGGCTGAAGGAGACAAGAAAGCAAAGATCGCACTGGAAGTATTTGCTTATCGAGTAGCAAAATATATCGGAGCTTATGCAGCAGCGATGAATGGTGTGGATGATATTGTATTTACAGCAGGAATCGGTGAGAATGTAAGCTATGTACGAGAGCAGGTATGCAGCTATCTGGGATATCTTGGTGTTGAACTTGATCCTGATGCGAATGAGAAGTTCAGAGGCGAGCAGGGTGAGATCACAAAGCCTGGATGCAAGGTAAGAGTCTTTGTAATTCCTACAAATGAAGAGCTTGCTATTGCACGTGAGACACTTGCACTTGTAAAATAAACTTCATAATAACAAGATATAAAATTATGATGATGTCGGGGTCAAAAGCCCCCGACTTTGATGCCTACGGATTGCTCCGTGCTACGCACTCCCACAATCCTACCCAATATTCGCATATCGTGGGATTATCATCCCACTTTTATGCTCATATCGGGGCGGGCCCTAAGGTCTTTCACCCACCTATGAGCAAGCTCATATGGGCTTAGACCTTTTGACCCTGGCATCTTATGATCTGAAAAGATTAAAAAATCTGATTATTAACAGGGCAGGAAAGTTTGAGAGAACATAACTGCCCTTTTTCATGCAGCAGAAAAAGATTTTTAAAAATTAGGTTGACAAAAAAGTTTTCCATGATATAATAATTTAGGTATGAATAGGAGAAATACATTATGTTAATTAACCTATCAGACGTTTTGTCAGACCAGCATAAGACGGTTGAAGAAACTGTGCGGCTGGAGATGGAAGAGATCCGGTTACAATCCGGAACCTACCCCATTATCAGCAAGGAGCCGGTTCATGTTAAAGTAGAGCATATAAGGGGAAAAGAACTGCTCGTGAACGCTGAGACCAGGATTGTAGTCGCGATACCATGTGACAGATGCCTGGATGATGTGAAAAGGGAGTTTGTACTTGATTGTGCAAAGCATGTGGACGTAGGCCTCTCCGACGCAGAACTGACAGAGGAGCTGGATGAATCAAACTTTATTGACGGATATCATCTTGACGTGGACAAACTCCTGTATGGAGAGATTTTGTCAGACTGGCCGGTTAAAGTCCTGTGCAGGGAAGACTGTAAAGGGTTATGTAAAGTGTGCGGTCAGAATTTGAATACGGGGTCCTGCAACTGTGAAGAACCGGGACTTGATCCGAGAATGTCAGTTGTCCGTGACTTATTTAAGAATTTTAAGGAGGTGTAACCTATGTCTATCTGTCCAAAGAATAAATCTTCAAAAGCAAGAAGAGATAAGAGAAGAGCTAACTGGAAGATGAGTGCTCCGAACCTTGTAAAGTGCAGCAAATGTGGCGAGCTTATGATGCCTCATCGTGTATGCAAGGCATGCGGATCATACAACAAGCGTGAGATCGTAACAGTTGACTAATTTATGATTTGAAACTGAGAATAGAGTGTAAGCCTGAAAGGTTTACACTCTATTTTTTGCTTAAGAGGAAACTCCCTTTTTATACATATTTATTGATTTTTATCAGGTTTTTTAGTAGAATAATTTCAGTAGTGCAAGGAGGAAAGAATATGTCTGAGATAACGAGAGTTGCCCTTGATGCCATGGGTGGGGATAATGCTCCCGGAGAGATTGTAAAAGGAGCAGTAGAAGCAGTTCAGAGAAGAGATGATATCAAGATACTGCTGACCGGAAAAGAAGAGGTTCTTAAAAAAGAACTGTCTGCTTATACTTATCCAAAGGAACAGATCGAAATTATAAATGCTACAGAGGTGATAGAGACAGCAGAGCCGCCGGTGAAAGCTATCCGTGGGAAAAAAGATTCTTCTATTGTAGTAGCAATGAAGATGGTGAAAAAGGGTGAGGCAGATGCATTTGTATCTGCAGGAAGTTCAGGTGCAGTCCTCGTTGGAGGTCAGGTGCTTGTAGGACGTATTAAAGGGGTTGAGAGACCACCGCTTGCACCGCTTATCCCGACTTTGAAAGGAGTTTCACTTCTGATCGACTGCGGAGCGAATGTAGATGCCCGGCCGTCCCATCTTGTTCAGTTTGCAAGGATGGGATCCATATATATGGAGAGTGTTATGGGAAAGAAGAATCCGACAGTTGGTATTGTGAATATCGGGGCAGAAGAAGAGAAGGGAAATGCACTTGTAAAAGAGACATTTCCACTGTTGAAAGAATGCAGCGATATCAATTTTATCGGAAGTGTAGAAGCAAGAGATATTCCGTATGGTGCGGCAGATGTGATCGTCTGTGAGGCATTTGCGGGAAATATCATACTGAAGCTTTATGAAGGTGTTGCGGGAGGTCTTATGAAAAAGGTGAAGGAAGGCATGATGTCTTCTCTTCGGAGTAAGATCGGTGCATTGCTTGTAAAGCCGGCACTGAAAAAGGTATTAAAGGATTTTGATACAAGTAATCATGGCGGAGCACCCCTGCTTGGACTGAATGGACTGGTAGTGAAGACGCATGGAAGTTCAAAGTCAACAGAGATATGCAACTCGATCATTCAGTGTGTGACGTTTAAAGAACAGAAGATCAATGAAAAGATCAGGGAAGCAATCCAACAGGAAGTTGTGGAAGAAAAAGAAGAGAAGTAATTCAGGAGGTTTTAATTATGGAATTTGAAAAGCTGCAGGCAATTATCGCGGACGTATTAAATGTTCCGAAAGATGACATTACACCGGAGACTACATTTGTGGATGATTTAGGTGCTGATTCACTGGATATTTTTCAGATCATTATGGGAATTGAGGAAGAGTTCGATATTGAGATCGACAATGAAGAAGCAGAAAAGATCACAACTGTGCAGGATGCAGTTGAGCAGATAAAAAAGGCTGTTGAATAATCGGAAGTGAGATGAAAAAGCCCGAATGGGCTTTTTCATTTTCAATACAGGAGCGTATAAAAGAAAGAGAAGTGAATTATGGATAAAAGACTGAAAGAACTGGAAAAAAAGATCGGATACACTTTTGAAAATCACAAGCTTCTTGAAAGAGCTATGATGCATAGTTCTTATACGAATGAAAAGCATCTGGAAAAATACAGATGCAATGAGCGTCTTGAATTTTTGGGAGATGCAGTACTGGAACTGATCTCCAGCGAATATCTTTTTGGGGAACTTCCAAGAGTATCCGAGGGAGAATTGACCAAGACACGTGCGAGTATGGTGTGCGAACCATCTTTGGCAATGTGTGCGAGAGACATTGATCTGGGAAGTTATCTTCTCCTTGGAAAAGGAGAGGAAGCAACGGGTGGAAGAATGAGAGATTCGATCACATCAGATGCGATGGAAGCACTGATCGGGGCGATTTATCTTGACGGTGGTTTTACTAGTGCAAAAGAGTTTATCCATCGGTTTATCCTGACGGATCTGGAGGATAAGAAACTCTTTTATGATAGTAAAACTATCTTGCAGGAGATCGTACAGGCAAATAAAGCAGGAAATATTACATATGAGCTGGTTGGTGAGGAAGGACCGGATCATAATAAGACATTTGAAGTGAGAGTCAGGATTGGCGGACAGCCTTATGGCAGTGGAAAAGGCCGTTCAAAAAAAGCTGCAGAGCAGAAAGCTGCTTATCAGGCGATCATCATGTATAGAAGTATGAAATAAGCGGGGGCTTTATGTATTTAAAAAGCATTGAGGTGCAGGGGTTTAAGTCCTTTGCGAATAAAATAAAGTTTGAATTTCATAATGGGATCACCGGGATTGTCGGACCAAATGGAAGCGGAAAGAGTAATGTTGCGGATGCGGTCCGCTGGGTACTTGGAGAGCAGAGAGTCAAGCAGTTACGTGGCGGGAGTATGCAGGATGTTATATTTTCCGGGACGGAGAACAGGAAACCGTTAAGTTATGCATCTGTTGCGATCACACTGGACAATTCAGATCATAAGCTTCCGGTTGAGTACGGAGAAGTTACAGTTACAAGAAAGCTGTATCGTTCTGGTGAAAGTGAATATCTGATTAACGGTACGGCGTGCAGACTGAAAGATATTAATGAAATGTTCTATGATACTGGTATCGGAAAGGAAGGATATTCGATTATCGGTCAGGGACAGATTGATAAGATCCTGAGCGGAAAGCCGGAGGAGAGAAGAGAACTTTTTGATGAGGCTGCAGGAATTGTGAAATATAAGCGAAGAAAGAATCTTTCTTTAAAGAAACTGGAAGAAGAACGGCAGAATCTGACCAGGGTAAATGATATCCTTCAGGAGCTGGAGAAGCAGTTGGGACCTTTGGAACGTCAGTCCGAGACAGCCAGGGAATATCTGAAAAAGAAAGAGGAACTGAAGACCTATGATATTAATATGTTCCTTCTGGAGGAAGAACGGCTGAGAGAACGTATCAGGGATGTTGCCGGGAAATACGAGCTTGCTGCAGCAGAGATGGATGAAGCAAATGTCCGTTATGAGAAGATGAAAGAGGAGTATAACCTGATAGAGGGGCAGGTTGAAGAAATTGATCTGGCTATCGAGACAGCAAGAACTCAGATGAATGAGACCGGTCTTTTAAAGCAGCAGTTGGAGGGACAGATCAACGTCTTAAAAGAACAGATCAATACAGCTCGGATGAACGATGAGCATTATGGACATCGTGCAGGAGTGATCCATACAGAAATTGAGTCCAGGACGGCAAAGAAAAAAGAACTGGAAAAAGAAAAGCAGAATGTTCTGGAAAAGCTGGAAAAGGCACGTGGGACTGATGCACAGGCCAGGCAGAAGCTGATTGATACGCAGTCTTTGATCGCTGAATATACAGATGAGATCGAGCAGTGCAAAAAAGAGATCATGGAGCTGCTTGGAAGTCGTGCATCAACGACTGCAAAGATGCAGCATTTCGATACGACAAGAGAACAGATTCAGACAAGAAAAGCAGTTATTGCCAGAGGATTGCTGGAAGTTGCAACCGAGGCAGAAGAACAGAATCTGATCCTGAAAAAGCATGAAGAAGAACTGCAGGCAGTTCAGAAAGAAATAGCAGAGTGTAATGCAAAGATTTCAGAGAATGAACGGGAACTTGAACGGTTACAGAAAGAGCTGCGTGAAAAGCAGGAAAAACTGAAAATCGGCCAGACCGCTTATCACAGAGAGTCGTCCAGGCTGGAATCCCTGAAAAATATTACAGAACGCTACGATGGCTACGGCAACAGTATCCGGAAGGTGATGGCAAAGAAAGAGCAGGAACCGGGGCTGATCGGAGTTGTTGCAGATATCATCAAGGTAGAGCAAGAATATGAGATTGCGATTGAAACTGCACTTGGCGGCAGTATTCAGAATATTGTAACCGACAATGAGAATACTGCAAAGAGGATGATCGAATTTCTGAAAAGGAATAAGTTCGGGCGGGCAACGTTTCTCCCACTTACCAGTATGCGGGGAAGTGGAGGAATCCGCAATGCAGAGGCCTTAAGAGAACCGGGAGTGATCGGACTTGCGAATACACTGGTTCATGTAGAAAGCAGATTTAGCGGACTTGCGGAACAGCTTCTTGGAAAAACTATCGTGGTCGATCAGATTGACCATGGAATCGCAATCGCAAGAAAGTATCGTCAGACACTCAGACTGGTGACTCTTGAAGGGGAACTGATCAATCCGGGCGGCTTCATGACCGGAGGTGCATTTAAAAATTCCAGCAATCTGCTGAGCCGACGCCGGGAGATAGAAGAATTTGAAAAGACGGTAGTGATGCTGAAGACAGAGATGGATACTTTGGAAGAAGAAGTACGCAAGGTGAAAGATCTGAGAGCCGGAATCTACAGCTCTACGGATGAGATCCAGCAGACGCTCCGGAAAGCTTCTGTTGTGGAGACGACTGCGAGGATGAATGTTGAGCAGACGCAGTTAAAGCAGTTAGAGGCCAAGCAGAAATATGACGGTTATCAGAAAGAACAGGAAAGTCTGCTGCAGGAACTTCAGGAGATTACGGATAATGAGGATTCGATCCAGATGGAATTAGAGACCTCTGAAAATATGGAGAAGGAGTTGAATGAAAAGATCAGTCAGCTTCAGATCCGGTTAGAACAGACAAAAAAAGAAGAGGGATCACAACTGAAGCAGACAGAGGAAGTACATCTTTCACTTGCAAGTCTGGAGCAGCAGGATAACTTTATTTTGGAAAATATGATCCGTATTGAGGAAGAAATCCAGAAGTTCTGCAATGAACTGGAAGAACTTGGTGAAAGCCGGGGAAATGCATCTGAGGAGATCCGGGAAAAAGAAGAAAAGATCCGGGAATTACAGCAGACCATTGAAGAGTCGAAAGAGCTGTTTGAGGAGATCAGGCAGGAGATTCACGGTCAGACTTCAAAGAGAGAAGAACTGAATCAGAAGAATAAAGATTTCCTGAGGCTCCGTGAAGATTTGTCAAAGCATATTGCAGATCTTGATAAAGAGACGTTCCGTCTGAACAGTCAGAAAGAGGGATATGAAGAAGCATCTGAAAAGCAGATGAATTATATGTGGGAAGAATACGAACTCACCTATAATCATGCGATGGAGCTTCGGAATGAAAAGCTGACCGATCTGGCAGAGATGAAGCGGCAGATCCAGGTTTTGAAAAATGAGATCCGTAAACTTGGTACAGTTAATGTAAATGCGATCGAAGACTATAAAAATGTGTCGGAGAGATATACTTTCCTCAAAGGGCAGCATGATGATCTGGTAGAGGCTGAAGCATCACTTGTGCAGATTATCGAGGAACTGGATACTGCAATGCGGAAGCAGTTTACCGAGCAGTTTGCAAGAATCGCAAAAGAATTTAATGAGGTATTCCGTCAGTTATTCGGAGGAGGAAAAGGTACACTGGAGCTGATGGAGGACGAGGATATTCTGGAGGCGGGGATCAGGATCATTGCCCAGCCACCGGGAAAGAAGCTGCAGAATATGATGCAGCTTTCAGGAGGCGAAAAAGCACTGACGGCGATTTCGCTGTTATTTGCAATCCAGAATCTGAAACCGTCACCGTTCTGTCTGCTGGATGAGATTGAGGCGGCACTGGATGATAATAATGTAGACCGGTATGCACAGTATCTTCATAAACTTACGAAGCATACGCAGTTTATTGTTATCACGCACAGAAGAGGAACCATGGCGGCAGCAGACCGTCTGTATGGTATTACGATGCAGGAAAAGGGAGTATCTACGCTGGTATCGGTAGATCTTCTGGAAGACCAACTGGAGAAGTAGGAGGCAGAAATGGGAGAAGAAAAGAAAGGATTTTTCAGGCGACTGGTATCCGGGCTTACAAAGACCAGGGATAATATCGTATCAGGAATGGACAGTATTTTTCATGGATTTTCCAGGATTGATGACGATTTTTATGAAGAACTGGAAGAAACCCTGATCATGGGGGATCTTGGCGTACGGGCGACTATGGATATCATAGAAGATCTGAAAGAAAAAGTAAAAGAACAGCATATAAAAGAGCCGTTGGAATGCAGGCAGCTTCTGATCGACAGTATCCGGGAGCAGATGGATGTAGGTGAGACAGCGTATGAGTTTGAAAACCGGACATCTGTAGTATTTGTGATCGGAGTGAATGGTGTAGGAAAGACAACCACGATCGGAAAGCTTGCAGGAAAGCTGAAAGATCAGAATAAAAAAGTAATTCTTGCAGCAGCAGATACATTCCGTGCAGCAGCAGGAGAACAGCTCAGGGAATGGGCGAACCGTGCCGGTGTTGAAATGATCGGCGGGCAGGAAGGTGCAGATCCTGCGTCAGTTGTCTATGATGCGGTAGCAGCCGCAAAAGCAAGAAAAGCGGATGTACTTTTATGTGATACAGCAGGCAGACTGCATAATAAGAAAAATCTTATGGAAGAGTTAAAGAAGATCAACCGGGTAATCGACAGAGAATATCCGGATGCTTTTCGTGAAACACTGGTCGTATTAGATGCCACGACGGGACAGAATGCTCTGGCACAGGCAAAAGAATTTAATGAAGTGACAGACATTACAGGAATTGTTCTTACGAAAATGGATGGAACTGCAAAGGGTGGAATTGCTGTAGCGATTCAGGCAGAACTGGGTATCCCGGTAAAATATATCGGAGTTGGTGAGACAATCGATGATCTGCAGAAGTTTGATTCGGAAGAGTTTGTAAAGGCACTGTTCTACAGGGAGGAAGAAAAAAATGATGACATTGGAGAAATTTGAAGAAGCAAGTGAACTTGTCAAGAAAGTGACAAATCCTACAAAGCTGGTTTTCAGTGAGTATCTCAGTACGCAGACGGGAGCAAAAGTATATCTGAAACCGGAAAATATGCAGCATACAGGAGCATACAAGATCAGGGGAGCTTACTATAAGATCAGTACGCTGACAGAAGAAGAACGGAACAGAGGACTGATTACAGCTTCTGCCGGCAACCATGCACAGGGAGTTGCATTTGCAGCAAGAGAATTTGGATGCAAGGCAACAATTGTTATGCCGACAGTTACACCTTTAATCAAGGTAAACAGAACAAAGAGCTATGGGGCAGAAGTTGTACTTCATGGGGATGTATACGATGATGCATATCAGTATGCCTGCAAGCTTGCAGAAGAAAATGGCTACACATTTGTGCATCCGTTTAATGATCTGGATGTCGCTACCGGTCAGGGATCGATTGCAATGGAGATCGTACAGGAACTTCCGACAGTTGATTATATTCTTGTCCCGATCGGTGGCGGTGGTCTGATCACCGGAGTTTCAACACTTGCAAAGATGCTGAATCCGAAGATCAAAGTGATCGGAGTTGAACCTGCAGGGGCAGCCAGCATGACAGCAGCACTGAAAGCAGGGGAAGTTGTAGAACTTGATTCTGCCAATACGATTGCAGACGGAACGGCTGTAAAGGAAGTCGGAGATCAGAATCTGCCGTATGTTCAGGAAAATGTAGATGATATTCTTCTGGTAGAAGATGATGAGCTGATCGGAGCATTTCTGGATATGGTTGAGAATCATAAAATGATCGTAGAAAATTCGGGCCTTCTTTCTGTGGCAGCACTGAAGCAGCTTGACTGTAAAGGAAAGAAAGTTGTCTGTGTACTGAGTGGAGGAAATATGGATGTGATTACCATGTCCTCCATCGTTCAGCATGGACTGATCCAGAGAGACCGTATTTTCTCCGTATCCGTGCTTCTTCCGGATAAGCCGGGTGAGCTTGCACGCGTGGCAGAGACGATCGCAAATGTCCAGGGTAATATTATCAAACTTGAGCATAATCAGTTTGTAAGTACGAATCGAAACGCAGCGGTAGAACTTCGTATCACCATGGAAGCATTTGGAACAGACCATAAGAAGAAGATTCTTGAAGCACTGGATGAAAATGGATTCAGACCAAAGACAATCAGTGCGAAATTATATTAAAAGTCAGGAAGGACAGATTCCTGATCCTTAAACTCTTCAGTTAAAGAGCAACAGAAAGTACAATCTGACAGTTAGATGCAGACAGCAGAAAGAGGGAAACAGAAAAATGGAAAGAAAAAAGCCAGAAGCAGGAGAAAAATATCGTCATTTTAAAGGTGGTATTTATGAGATACTGCATTGTGCCATATCGACAGAGACGAGAGAAGAAATGGTTGTCTATGTAGCGGTGAACAGAACAAAGGGAAAAGTTTTTGTGAGCAGACTGGTGAATTTTATGAGTCCATTAATCCGGGAACAGGCAGATGAGTGGGGACAGAAATATCGTTTTGAAAAGATAGAAGAAGTTGCTCCGATTTGTGAATCCGAGGCACTGCAGGATGATATGACGATGATTCTGGAATTTCTGGATCTTGAAAAAAATGAAGAAAAACTGGAATATCTGAAAAAGCACAGGCTTGTACTGAGCGAACGATTTCTGACGGCGGCTGCAGAAAGTCTGGAATATGCAGAACGTGAAGAATCTTTGGAAGAACGGTATGCAGGGCTGGTTCGGTTTCTGCAGATGAAGAGCAGATATGAGAGCGGGAGATTAAGGTAGAAAATTTGTAGTTGTTGGGGTGATACGCTTGTAAATCAGAAAGCTTCTTTGTGGCGAAGCGGACGCGGAAATCAGAGATATTCCTTCGCAGTGCAGGCCCGCTTTACCTCAGCCCGTTGACCGTTTGTAAC
>OLGH01002343.1_pt1 | contig 15129 bp, 29 predicted proteins | sample 1604851 | NCBI WGS metagenome assembly OLGH01 (sample SAMEA3888894, study PRJEB22519) | human gut metagenome | biome: human gut; feature: human-associated habitat; material: faeces | place: Denmark | collected 2010 | reverse complement strand
CACAATGCCCTTAAGTACTGTACCATTCTTCTTAACATCTTTAATCTCTGCTACATATCCTCTGTCTCTTAATTCATTTACTATATCCTGTCTGTTCATAATCAATTCTCCTTATACCTCCAATATTCTTTCACAGGTGTTTCGTCCTTCCTTGCTCCTGGAATTATGAAACACAACCTGTTGTATGTCGCTGCTGTGATTAGTTCTGTACCATCTGCGTAAACAAGCTTCATCTGCAGGTCATATCGGTATCCCAGCTCCTTAGGAAATGTATCCGGGATTCGATTCCACTTTCTCTCCTCCGGTTCTTTATCCAGGAACTCATATATGCTCATCTGACCTTCACACTCATATCCATCTGCCATATCAGCACCTCAGTTCTTCATCATCAGACCTTATGTGAAATTCAATACCAGTTTCTGCTGTCATAGCTTCTGCTATATCCTTCCACTTCACATATCCACCAACAAGGCTCTCTGTGTATTCGTTGAATTTCCGGATAAATCTGTTCATACGCTTAGTTCCAAATCCAAAATTATCTCTAAGCACGTAGGAGCTCATCAGAAGCACTGTGTCCATTATTGTCTGTTTAATTGTTTCTGCAAAATGCTCAAGCTCTGTCTGAGATATCTTAAGTGGTACATCATACGCTTGTCTGAACTTAAGCTCCTCTTCAAGTCCATCTATACCCTTTTCCCTGGCAACTCTCAGGGCATATGACATACCTTCCCTTCGTGCCTGCTCCTCTTTGCTTAACTTAGCCATTACTTATTCCCCGCTTTCCACTGTGCCAACTTCTTTGCCTGCTTTGCAGCTTCCTCTTCAAGCTGTGCAACACGCATATGGTTATAACAGCAATAATATTTAATTTGCTTATCAGCTTTTCTCTTGTATGTGTAACTGTCCATGTTGTACTTCATAGCCTCTATGACCTTTCCACACTTGTCACATACATAGATCTTTTCAACTGGGAGTGTTCGCCTTTCCTACTGTCTTGGCTTTCTTATCCGGCTTAACCTTTGACTCGGTTGTCTTCTTAGTTGCCTTAATCCTTGACTTTGCTACACTTGTTTTAGTCTTATCCTCGACTTGGCTTGGACTAACATTTGACTTAGATGGACTAAGCTCAACCGCACTAATCTTGCTCGCACAATCCACAGCTACTGTCTGTGATACTGGATGAATGACAGGATCCTCATCCACACCGCACTCTTTAACCATGCTCTTAGAATCAGCAGGCTTTGGATCCATACTACCAGTAATGTCTTCCACCATAGCCGTTATACACTCCCTCAGGTTGCTGCTTTTATCTTCCAGATACTTTCCAATCTGGCTCTTTATAAAGTCAGATGTATCTGTGGCTATATCCTTAAGTCCTGGAACATTCTCAAAAGCTGTGTACCCGATATTACGTCCATCTTCTGTCAGCTTCGCCTTGTATAACACCTCTGGATTTATCTCCTCATAGGGCAGACTTCACCTGTAAAAGCCTGTCAGTTTCTGAAACAAGATCCTTACCGAACCTGTTAAGATACTCTAAATCTAACATGCATACTCCTTCCGTCAGTTACTAAGCAGCGAATCATAAAACTCATCTGACCGCCGTTCACGCTGACTATAATTTGTAAATTTATTTTTCTTTGCGCACGCAGGCGCTATATTATTTAGTTTTTGTTTTTGTTTATATATGGCTACGGTTTCTCCTACGGTTTGTACTTCGGTTTGTACTACGGTTTCTCCTACGGTTTTCCCTACGGATTTGAAAGTACAAATTTTATATTTATTGGGACTTCCTTTTTTTCCTCTCTGGAATTCTATCAGCCCTGCTTCTATTAATTTATTTCTGTTTTCGACTAACGTAGCCTCTCTTGACATCTGACAACGAGACATTACTCGCTGGTTATCTACTTGTATCCACTCGCACCACCCTGCCATATTATTGATACTTAATAACTTGTAGTACAATAATTGCGCAGCACTCGGCAAGTAATGACTTTCGAGCCACCTTTCAAACCCGTTCAGTTGTTTTATATAGTCGATTCTCTGCTCTGTATTCACGGCTTCACCTCTTCCAGCACCACTTCTATACGTGGATTATGTTTATCTATGAAGAAATGGTCCTCAAAGCCTACTATGTTATTCCATCCGTCATTATCAAGCACCTTACACTTAACAAGTGCATCCTGTATGAACTTATGTGCAACCCCTGCTATATTATCAAGGTCACGCTTTCTGTTAGGCTCATAGAATGTGTATTTAATCCGGACTGGATTATTTATATGGGTACGCTTAAGATTAAGCCTTATAGCGTTAGATATGATCATCTGATACTGCTGCTTCATATCGTTGCCCGTACTATGCCGGTTATGAAAGCTTCTTTCTGCTTTCAGGTATTCGTTTAATCCTGGAAGCGTACCCTTGATTGTAAATGTATAGAGCATTCAGCTCCTTTCCGCCCTGTGGAAGTATGTACCACAGGGCTTGTATGTATTTCTGTGACAACGTAGATGTGTGATATTATAAAGTCACAGATAACTCCTTCCATATCTTTTCCTAAATGCTTCTCTAGCTGGATCATTCTCATATCCATATAATTTATGATAATATTCTTTCTCCCAGGCTAACTGACCAGCAATCTTACTAAGCTTTTCAGCAGCGCTATTATTATGTATCTGCCTAATTCCACCAGACATATTGTGTTCATCATCACATACAGGTATTTTAATGCCATCCTCTTCTGCTAATTCCCTAATTCCTATGCCGAATAATAAATGATGCTCTGTCTGTGTAGGCTTTCCACATAATGCACAATAACCTGAATATCTCGTTACTACACTATCTGTTTTCATCCTATACCTCACCTATCAAATCACTTGACCATATTGGCGCTTTAAGAACCTTTGTATGTTTACAATAATCACATTGCTCACACCTTATAGGATCTATTTCGTTATTCTTAAGTGCTAATATCTTAGGTACATTACTTTCAACCTCTGCTAAAGCCTCATCAAGAAGCGACTGCTCACATGCTATAACCTGTATATCAGGCTCTTTTTCCTTTGATACTGCAGCTATAAAGAATGGAAGCTTTTTTCCGGTGTTAATCTCGACAACTCTCTGATAAACAGCTCCCTGGATGTAATATCCCCATTCATACAGAAAATTCATATTCCCTACATCAGCATGATAGAATGTCTTGGTTATACTCTGACATGTTTTAAGATCAACAATGCACTTATTCTTGATATAACTATCAATCTTAATTTTCCATTTAGCACCGAACATATCAGCGGTCATTATTACCTGCTTTTCACCACTCATGTAAGCCATAAATAAATCATCACGTTCACATCTATTAATCATTTCATTGGCCTTAATATATTTAGCCATAAGGGAACCATCTTTCTTAAACATGCAGGAGTGCTGTGCTTTGAATGTATCAAGAGTTCCTTCAAAATGTGCATCAACATAAGAACCAACCATAAGTGCATCAGAATCTTCCATATTCTCAACCCACTCTTCATTAAGCTTTGCCAATGCATAAGCTTCACATCCCGGACGGCCAAGTGAACCAACAAAATTCTTATACTGCGATACACTTAAATACTCCTTATCGGCTTCTGTACTATAATAATTCTCACTTGTTAGTAACATCTGCAGTACCTCCCATAGGATTAGGAACTTCCTCTTCTACCGGAAAATAATCTTCAGCTTTAGCCTGTCCGTCTTTAAGGGCCTTATATACTCCCTTTAGGTTAATAAATTCATCTTCTCCGAAATCCGCACAATTACGTTCCGCATACTTTTCTATCTGTTCTCTTGTAACTTTGAATTCAACTTTAAATGCATTAATAAGCTTAGTTACTCTTTCATTAATAGGCTCCTTGCCTATTCCTTTCCTAACTGTTTCCTTGCACTCTCCAACAGCCATATCTACAACATCTCCTGGTATAACTCCAAGAATACATGCCCTCATTCGTCTTGCACCAAAGTTAGCTGTCGCCTCATAGATATCTCTACTATCTGTAAGCTGATATGTACCCTTCTTAGTGTCTCTCTTATGCTCTACTGTAAATATCTTGGTTACTCTTGTATTTGATTCCAGATCCCATGCATATGCCATCATCTCTGATGCACCATTCTTCTGTTCAAGCTCTATAACGCCATAATCAATATTACCCCAGTTCTGAGCAAGTGCTTCTGCAAGCCTTATAGATGGTCCCATAACCGTCTGTCCACCTCTTGGATAAGAATATATAGCCAGCTCTGCTAAAGTTGCCCTCTGGCACGTTCTCTTGATTCTCTCCATTGCGTCATATTCATCTCTTGGGAACTTCTTAGCCATTACTATTGCCCCCTGAACTTCCTGTGCCTGTCTGCTTATCATCATCTCTGTCTGTGATGTTTTAGGAACAGCCATCTGCTGTCCCATTGGTATCATGTTATCCATTTATTTTTTCCTCCTCGTTAATTCCTAATATAATCTTTACCTCATCTGATGACACATACTGTTCTTTACTAAATTTATCTTTTAATATGCTAATCTGAATACTTTTCTTTATGAGTTTCTTATACTCTTTGACTGATATTGTTATGTTTTTTCTCATCATTCATTCCTCCAAATATAAACTGATACTGTCCGTTCCCAGACATCCTAAACTGTCTTAAGTAACGCTGCCTTTCATCCTGGCAATCACATTTCTCTCCAGGATCCAGTCTTGCGCCACAATGTAAACATTTGTAATTCCACATTGCTTTTTACTCCTAAATGTTCTACACTATAATTGATGTTTTTATTAAGTTGCGGTGTTGTTAGTGCTACTAGCTCACCGCAGCTCTTTTTATATATTTCTTAATCTGTAATCACCTATTGGAACACCTGCTTTACACTCCAGCCTGTGAAGCCTTAACATCCACTTGGATGCATCTTCGATTCTTCCATCTGCAATAGCTGCATTGATTCTCTTATTAAATGCAATTATTTCCCCGGTTGTCCTCATTGTTTTACTTCCTCCTTTATCACTTTCTGCTTAATAACGCTTCTGGCATACCTTTGTGCTGCTTCTTTAAGATTAGCAACTGCCTTAGCTCTTTCTTCCTCTGACAGTTGTGGTGAATGCACATTCACAACACATCCATCTGGGAATACTGTTGTTTTTAAATCGTATTTCATACATACCACCTCTTACGTTTATACTTACTGTCTTATATGCTTCTGCTGATTGTCCTGATTACTGCTTTTAATCACAATATGACCTGTGGCAATGTGGACAGCCTGTTACTAATGTTGAGCCGGCCTTTTCAACTGAAATACCAGTCTTATATCCGCCGTGGTCAATCTCTTTATAGATATCTTCGTTACAGTTCCAGCACCTTCCACCCATTGGTGCAAAGTGTGGATAACCTTTCTCCTCACAGTACTTATCCTGTGCCGCTCTTGCTTCACTTGAATTAAAATGCTCCATAATATCACCTCTTCTTATCATCTCTGCATAAAACTAATATTGTTATGCGGATGATTGTTGTTATTGCTACTGCTGTTGTGTTCATATCTTCTCCTTTTTATGGTCTTGTATCCACATCAATAAGACTTTCTGTATGAAAATACATCTTGTAATGATATGGGTCTGAATGTGTTCCTGTTATATCCTCAACAACATACATTGTGTAATCATTGAGATATATGTAATTCTTTCTGTATTCATCTGCGCCAGTTTTAACCGTACATACAAGTTCATTTTCACTATCATTGCTTATACTCATATAGCCTTCTGCTTCCATAATGATTTTATCTGTACGTGCGTTGTATACTGTTATTTTTCGTTCACACTCAAAATAATCTGCCTGCTTTGACATATTGTAATTAACTTTATCTGCTTCACTACAACCTGTCATTGTTAATGATGCACCTAATATTAAAGCTGCTATTATTGTGTTTTTTCTCTTTATCATTCTTTACTCCCTAGACTGATCTCATCTATCTGTGGTAACTACAGAGTTAAGTAAATGTATATTTACTCTCTCTAACAAGTCCTGAGCTTCTCGGATTGTTAAACCATCTAATGCTTTAACAATCTGAGTGGCTCTTTTGGCACTTTCACCAGTAAATAACTTGCCACCCACTTTAAACTCGCCTGTTCTCAAATCTCTCCATTGTTGTAATCCAACTGCATTTTCCATTCTTTGAGATAAGCACTTCTGTTCATTTTCCTTAGTGCCTGTTTCATTTAAAACCTCACTAACAATGTTGTCTGCCAGCTTGTCTATTAATTCATCTGTATTCTCTTTCACGTTCTCACCTCCTTGTATTGAAATACAGGAAAGTTTCTCTCCTGCTTTCCATCCATTCTTATGGTTAAATACCTTTGCCTTTTGATAGCCATCAACATATGGAACTTTTACAATAAATGGCTTTGTGATTTTCTCTCCATCTATTTCAATTTCTTCTTTATCATAATTAATTTTTATGCTATTCATTCTTAACCTCTTAAACTAATAATCATTAGCGCAGCTATTGAAAAATATATTGGTAAGTTAGGATGCCTCTCTCTGAATGGTATCCTTATAACTTCATAATGCTTAATGCCAGATACTTTCATTTTCTTTATAGCTGATACCGCCTGTATAAATGTCTTGGCTTTCTCTTCTATGAATGGTTCATAGCTACGGATAATGTACTTATATGTTTTCTTCGCAATTGCTCTCATCTCCTTGTATGTTACTTGCTTGGAATAGTTACCTTTTTGACTTAAATATTCTGTCATAACATTCTTTACATACACCCTGACGCCATCCAAAAAATACTTCAGCCTTGTTTCTGCACCCTATAACAAGGCAGCGTTTCCGTATTATTTTATAAAGCTCTCCTCCGGCTTCATCATATAAACCGAATTCTTTTCTTAGTATGTGCTTATATGTTTGAACAGCTATACTAATTAAAACAAGTATCATTGATACATATACTATTGCTGTTACCATATAAATACCTCCTTGTTATGTTACTTGCTTGGAAATATCTTGCCTAATTCTGTCACAGCTCCTATACTTTAATCACAGGCTATTGCCGTAGCCGAGTAATCACGAAAGGAGTAGCTTATTATGATTAACAATGATGTATTACTTCAAAAAACAGTTGAAATAACAATTGCTAAGTTGGCTAACTCATCAGTACGCACTAATAAAGAAGGTGGTGCTGCTGTTGCTGATTTTATGCAACAAATCTATGATAAGTTGGCTGAACTAAGCAAAAATGATTTTTCTAAATAATTTGTTATTTCATCTTGGCTCTTGCTGTTATAAGCTCTGCAAGAGCCTTTGTTTTATCCGCTATTTCGTTTTCATATAAGCTAGATGCACTATTATTTTTCACAATATCTGTTATATGAATAGCTAATTCTGTTATCAGCAAATCCACCTGTTCTTTCACACACTCACCTCCTTGTATGTTACTTGCTTGGAAATAATGTCACGTATTGTGACATCATTAATCAAAAAAAATAGACTGTACAGTCTTTTCATAGTATTGAGCTAATTTAACCTTTACTGAGTCTCTCGGTATTCTCTCGCCACATTCATACATTGATAATGCCGAATCGCTTATTCCTACTGCATTTGCCACTTCTGACTGCGACTTAGTTCCACGCAACTTCACTAATCGGCTACCAATCTTTTTAGCATTCAAATTATCACTCCTTTCGTGCCACGTTCTGTGGCTTAGCTATAATATATCATTTGTCACGAATTGTGTCAACACATTTTGTGGAATTTTTCTTGATTTTTCCACAAAACGTGTTATTATTAAACTATACTAAATAGAAGGAGTTGAAACAGATGGGTGATTTTCCTAATATATTCAAAAGAATAAGAGAGCAAAGTGGTTTAACACAACAACAGATGGCAGATAAACTTGGCATATCCCGAAGTGCTATTGGAATGTACGAAAAAGGAGAAAGAGAACCCAACTTTGAAACTCTTGAATTAATAGCAGATACTTTTAATGTAGATATGAATTTTCTTCTGGGTAAAAAACCAACTACAGAAGTTATCCCAGATACCTACTACCTAAATGATGATGCAAGAGATATGGCTCAGTTCTTATATGAGAACCCTGACTATAAAGTTCTCTTTGATGCATCACGCAAGGTTAAAAAAGAAGATATTCAGTTTGTAAAGGAGATGATTGACCGAATGTCTAACAATAACGATTAACAGTAAGAGGGTGAAAAGAAATTGGATACTAATATTGTATACGCTGATATGCCTGTGACAATTAAGGCATACACTATGCATTGTAATGATGATACATATACTATCGTATTAAACTCCAGGCACTCCCTAGAGCAGCTTATGAAAGCGTATCATCACGAGATGAAACACATTGAAAATGGAGATTATGACAAACAGTGCAAAGATGTTCAAGTAGTTGAAATATTTGCACATAGAGAAGAGGGGGATATTTAATATGGATATATCTAAGGAACAATTCAAAAATATAAAAAAAGAAGGAGGGTTTTCAAGTTTTACATTTCTTACTACTGCAAAATATATAAATGGAACATCGTCTGCTGAAAAAACCTATTGTAGTATTGGACTATATAACGCAGGATTACTCCTCGACGTTACAGGTAATACAAAATCTTTATATAAAAGCGAGGAAATTACTAATGTATTTTTAGCAAATCCTTACATTGTAATAGAATTTATTGATGATAATTTCTGGGTTTTGTCTGCATCAGATAAAAAACTCAAAAAAATATATGATGGACTATTATATACCGGTGTTAATTCTGATATAAAAGATGTACATCAATTCTTAGAAAAAAATATAATTACAGATTCCAATGGTAATGATTTATCTAATAAAATAAAAATCTGTAATAATTGCGGTGATAAGTTACTAGTAAAAGCTGAAAAATGCCCTTATTGTGGAAAAAAGGATACCGGATTTTATATTGTAGATAAAAATGATACTGAAAAAATAAATACAATTATAGGAAATGTGCCACATCCCAAAAATGGCACTCCTATTTGGAATACAAAGAATCCCTCAATTACCAAAAAAGGACAGATTAAAGAAAAAGTAAAAGAAAACAAAGCTAATGGAATAGCTTGTTGTCCTAAATGTGGAAGTACCAGCATAAACTATTCCACTAAAAAATTAAGTTTGGGAAGAGCTCTTCTCGGAGGTGCTACATTTGGAAGTACTGGAGCAATTATAGGCGGACTTTCAAGCAAACAAGGTGTAGTTAAATGCTTAAATTGTGGATACAGTTGGAAATTATTATAATAGGAGGCTAACAATTATGAACACTAAAAGCAAATGGTACTTAAGCACTTGGTTTATTGCACTTTTATGTGCATGCTGGTTTCTTATTATTCCGCCTATAATCGGCATTATTCTTCTTATCATAAAAGCTGTAAATGATAAGAAACAAAAAGAACTATTCACACAAACATTCAATCAAAACAATCAACTATCGCAGGAATATTCCGAAATGAAAAAAACATGTGATGAGCTAGGTGTTACTGAATATATAGAAACAAAGAAAAAGATTGAACAAATAGAACAGGAATCAGCCGCAAAGATTGCTTCTGCTGAAAGCGAAGCAAAAGCTAACCTTGATTCTCTCAATGAAGAAATACAGAGTAATAATGTATTAATTGATAAATTGAGAACTGAAATTAATGAATTGCAACAACAGGATGATAAACTAAAAAAATCTCTTGCAACCCAGCAGCGTAAAATATCACGTTCCAAAGAATTGTATAAGAGTTTTTCTTATGCATTTGATAACTTCATAAATTTAGAAATTCCTTATAATAGTTGCATCTTAAGCACAAGTGATTTAGAAGATGCCGAAGAAATTGCTCCTTCAGTAATTCTTAAATTACATTGTATGGACATAAAGAGTCTGCGAAAAGCTTATAAAGATAATGAAAAGCTTATAGACAATCTTTTAAAGCAATATTCTGCCAGATATACAACCAAAGCTAATAAAGCTATCTACAACCTAATGGTAATAGCATTAAGAGCTGAACTACAGAATGTATTATATGCACTAAAATATGAAAAGCTAGATACTGCAATCGAACATGTAAAAGATATTTCTGCAAAATACCTTAAGATTGCTGGCGAAGGCAATCAGACTATTGCTGGTACTCTTACAAAGTTCATAGGCGAATTAGAATATCTCTTTATTAATGCTGTTAAAATTGAATATAATTACTATGTTAAACGTGAGCAAGCTAAGCAAGAACAGATGGCTCTTAAAGAACAAATGCGACAGGAAGCTGAAGAACGTAAAGCTCTTGAACGTGAAAAGAAACATATTCAACAGGAAGAAGAAAAGTTCAATACTGAAATTAGTAAGTTGCAAGATACTATGTTAAATACTACTGATGAATCAGAAATTGATAAACTCAAGGCAAGAATCCTTGAACTTCAATCTCAATTAGGTGAGGTAATTATTAAAAAGGATGAAATAACTAACTTACAAAATGGTAAAGCCGGTACTGTTTATATAATAAGTAACTTAGGAGCTTTTGGTGAAGATGTATTTAAAGTAGGTATGACACGTAGGCTTGAACCTCAAGACAGAATTAATGAGCTCGGAAACGCCAGCGTTCCTTTTAAATTTGATGTACATAGCTTCATATTCTCTAAAGATGCTATAGCTCTTGAAAATAAGATGCACGAAATACTTAATGATAGACGTGTAAATAAAGTTAATATGCGTAAGGAATTTTTCAAGATATCTATAGATGAGCTTGAAAAGATAGTTGATGAAATAGAACCAACGGCAGAATTTAACAAAACAATGGTAGCTGGCGAATATCGTCAATCTCTTTCTTCTGATTCTAACTATACTAACTCATACTCTCTTGATGATGATGATGAAGACGAGTAATTATCGACTTTGAACCAACATTTTATGTGTTGGAGATGTGGGAATGACTATTGACACTAATATACATTCAAGATACACTACTCTTGAACGTACTCTGGTGTCCTTCTGGCCCAGAGTCTTTTTATACCATCTCGGTGATAATGCCGTTATGGTTTTAAAATAAATAAAAGCCCCTGTGCTACCAACACAAGAGCTTTTACCACGATACTTACATAAGCTGTGCTTATGATATAATACCGCCTTCGACAAGCCATATTATATCATTCATAGCACCGCTTTTGCAAGTGGTGTTATTTTTGTACCCATTTTTGAGTTGCACCAGTGCAACTTGCATATATTTTACAGAAAGGATGATTAATATGGTATCATTTGACAGCATTATTATCTATCTTAGAAAGTCCCGCTCTGATGATCCGGCGCAGACTGTTGAAGAAGTACTTGCAAAGCACGAACGTATACTTCAGGACTATTGTATAAAAGAATATGGCAAAGCTATACCAGAGAAACGTATATACAGAGAAGTTGTCTCCGGAGAAACTATACAGGACAGACCTGTTATGCAGCAGCTTCTTAAAGAGCTGGAAACAGGTAATATATCTGGTGTACTAATCGTAGAGCCGCAGAGATTATCACGAGGTGACTTACAGGATTGTGGTCAGATTATCAATTCATTCAGATACACTAATACTGCAGTTATTACTCCGGGCAAAACATATGATTTATCTGATGAATATGATAGAAAGTTCTTTGAGATGGAATTGACCAGGGGAAATGATTATCTTGAATACACTAAGAAGATACTAAACAGAGGCCGTGTAGCTTCTGTAAGACAGGGTAATTATATATGCTCTGTACGTCCATATGGCTACAAGAAGATAACTTTAGGATCCGGTAAAGATAAATGCCACACCTTAGAGATAATCCCAGAGGAAGCTGATGCAATAAGACTTATGTATCACTTATATCTTGATGAGAATATGGGATTTACTAACATTGCAAGAACGCTTGATAGCCTGCACATAAAGCCTCTTAAGTCTGATAACTGGTCTGCTGCCACCATCCGGGATATGATAGACAATCCCATATACATAGGCAAGGTTGTCTGGAACAGCCGTAAAGTTGTAAAGAAATGGGAAAACGAACAGATAACGAAAGTGCGCCCACGTAACAAAGGTGATGATGTTATATGTGTTAATGGCCGGCACGAGGCAATAATAGATGAACATACCTTTGAGGCAGCCAAAAACAAAAGAGGTCTTACTCCTGCAGTTAAGAAGTTCAAGGAGCTGCGCAATCCTCTTGCTGGTCTTCTCTTCTGTGGTACATGTGGCCATGGCATGTCTATGAAAAAATATGTTGATAAGAGAAGCCATACTGGAAAAGTCACTACTGTTATGCTCTGCAATCAGCAGGCAGTATGCCACACTAAGTCTGCACAGTATGAAGATATTCTGGCCAAGATTAAAGTATCTCTTGCCAACGCAATATTCGACTTTGAAATAAAGCTTAAGGAACAGGAAAATAATAATATTGATATGCACGAACTCCGCATAGCAAGTCTTGAAGAGGAGCTTAACAGATTGTACAACAAGGATGTAAGACAGAAGGATGCATATGAGGATGGCATATACACCAAGGAAGAATACATTGAACGTAATTCTAAGCTTCAGGAGCGTATTCTTAATGTGAAGGAAGAGATTGCTGATGAAAAGAATAATGTTCCGGTTAAGATTGACTATGAGGATAAGATCATAACATTTAAAGACTGCCTGGCTTCTCTTGACGATCCAAACATATCCGCAGCGGATAAGAACATTCTTTTAAAGAGCTGCATTGATAAGATAATCTACTATAACGATATGCCATCTAAGCCGGGAATAGGAAGATATATAGAGAATTCTTTCAGATTGGAGATTTTCTTAAAGCTGTGAACCCGCTGTTTATGGGCATTTACTATCATATCCAATGGTTAGGAGCTAATGAATTAGGACATTTTGAAATGATCAGCACAATGGTTCATCAGCTTACAAGAAATCTTTCAATGGAACAGATTAAGGGAACTCCTTTTGAAGCCTACTATGTAGATCATACAGCAGCCGTATGGCCTCAGGCCGCTGGTGGAATTCCATTCAATGCCTGTGAATTCCAGTCAAAGGGAGATGCTATAACAGACATAACTGAGGATATGGCTGCAGATGGTGCAACTGCATAAGTGCAACATAGAAGTGTTAAGTAGAAGTTCTATATAATCTGGTGTGCCAGACACCAGATTTTACAGAACTTAGAAATTCCAATGTATTTCAATCGGGACATTTCTTGTCCCTGGAATCCGTTTTCCTACTAATATATAATCAATTAGAGTTTCAACGGTTTCTCTGTCTAAATGTTCAAGATTTGTGTATTGCTCAATAAGCTGGCGGCGATTATCGCCTGTCTGGATTTTTCTCTCAATTACATCAAGCTGTTTTTGCGTTTCAATCACCAGCTTTTCAAGCCGTTCTCTGTCATTTGTGAAGTCTTTTGACAAATTCAGGAAATCATTTTCGGAAAGAATCCCTTTTACTTTATCAAGATAAAGTTCTCTGATTACCTTTGCGTCTTCTTCAATCTTTTTTTGATAAGTAGCAAGTTGTGTTTCTAAAGCAGTTTTTTTCTCCTTTACGTTGGAGTGAAATTCCACGTTCTGTTCCAATTCATCTTTATCAAGATATTCTTGTGATAACTTGTTCAGTTCAGAAATAACTGCCTGCTCCAACTTCTTCACAGAAATAAATGAGCCTATGCAAGCGTCCTTTGCAACATGGCGATTTGAACATTGTAAATAATGTCTTCCATCTGTCTGCTTATTAGAACGCATGGTATAGCCACAGCTCATGCAGCGAGCTTTTCTGGCAAACAGCCCTATGGTTCCTACTGTAAATGGTTTTGCTTTTTCAGCTACCATAGATTGTACTCTATCCCAAAGTTCACGGTCAATAATCGGTTCGTGTGTTCCCTCTACTCTGTACCATTCCTCTTTAGGTCTGGGCTTATTTTGTTTTGTCTTATACGAAACACTGCCGTATTTTCCTTGAACCATATTTCCGATATAAATTTCATTTGTCAGCATATCGGAAATAGCAAAATATTTCCATAAGGTACTATTTTTTCTGGTAGGCTGCTTATAGCGTAAACCATGAAGCCGTTTATATTCCGTAGGGTTTGGAATCCCACGGTCATTCAGCATACGGGCAATCGCTGTTTTGCCATATCCCTGTGAAAATAAAGTAAAAACTTCTCTGACAACAGCAGCAGCTTCTTCGTCAATAATCAGGTGTCCCTTTTGTTCGGGGTCTTTTTTATAACCATAAAGAGCAAATGCACCAATATGAAATCCATTCTTCCGGCGGTCAGTCAATACGCTGCGGATGTTTTCTGACATATCCTCTAAATACCACTCATTAACCAGACCATTGATTTGTCTTGATTTTTTGTTTCCTTTATTAGCGGTATCTGCATTATCTACAATACTGATAAAACGAATCCCCCAAATAGGAAACAATCCATGTATGTATTTTTCCACCAACTCTAACTCTCTGGTAAATCTGGATTGTGTTTTACAGAGGATAATATCAAATTTTCGGTGTTCAGCGTCATTTAACAGTTTGTTAAATTCTGGTCTTCGTCTATCTGAACCAGTATAATCGTCATCACTGTATATATTGTAGACTTCCCAACCTTGTTCCAATACATATTGAATCAGCATGGATTTTTGATTTTGAATACTGTTACTATCATCAGTTTCATGTTGTTTGTTTCTATCTTCTTCTGATAAGCGGCAATAAATAGCAACTTTTGACTTTGTGTTCATCATATTTTATCTCCCTTAAAGAGAAGATAAAACAAACATTCCACCTACACTTATTATACCGTGTTGAGAAATGTTTGTCTATCATTTTACAGGTAATACCTGTCCTTTGGATTTTTCTAATTGATTGATGAGTTCTATCCATTTCTGATTGAACTCTTTTTTTAATGCCGACTTATCTTCACACTTAAATACATTTTTGCAGGAAATTTCTGCTTCTTTTGGCATAATTCCACCTCACAGTCTTTACTATGTTTACAGACTATGCAAAAATGCTTGTTCATTATGAAAGAATCATCCTTAGCAAACCGAACAGCTTCCGCTAAAGCTCATGGGAATCTCACCCCTGCATGGTTCTCATCCAGCCGTACCCTT
>OLGH01002342.1_pt1 | contig 15136 bp, 4 predicted proteins | sample 1604851 | NCBI WGS metagenome assembly OLGH01 (sample SAMEA3888894, study PRJEB22519) | human gut metagenome | biome: human gut; feature: human-associated habitat; material: faeces | place: Denmark | collected 2010 | reverse complement strand
ACCGGTAACGGTTTCGGCAACTTTGGGTTCCCAGCCGAGGAAGACGTAGCCTTCGCGGGTGGGAGTGCCGTCGAATGCGGGGGTCGCGCCGCCTTCCTTGACGGTGTAGGTCTGGTCAGCGAATGCAGCGCCGTCAACGCCATCGGTGTAGGTGACGGTGAACTCCTTCACTTCCGGGGTGGGGGCGGTGTGGGTGATGTCGATGTAAATGGGAGCTTCGGAGCCGCAGAAAACCCACTTGTTCTGAACTGCATCCCAGTACCATGTTGCAGTCTCTGTTGCAGCCTGACCGTCCTTCAGATAGTGTGTACCCCACTCATCGTCAAATTCATAGTTATAGGCATCCAGATACTTGTTAGCATCGAGGGTCATGACGCAAACCCACGGATAGGTGTACTTAGACAGAACCGAGCCGTCATTGGCAACGACATCACCAAGAGTATATGCGTCATCAACCTCGGTGATATAATCGAACCACGCCTGATGGTCATAGGTATTACACCACATGTAGACAGCGCCCAAGGATGAGCTGGTCGTGTTGACATAGTTGCGGAAGCGCTTTACGTCATCGACGGTGGGCTTGCTGGGCTTGTTGATATCGCCATCGTTGACATTGATGGTAAAGGTTGCAGTCTCTTCATACCAGGTACGACCGCCCTGAATGTTAATCAGGCCATAATTGTAGTAATACTTAACAGTAACCGTCGTGGAACCAACTGCAAGTGCCGTGTAGTTGAATTGCAGACAAGGCGGATTGGTCGTGAATTCATTGCCTGCCCACGGTTCAAGCGAGAACGAGAAGTCGCCAATGACGCCTTCGTTTGAAACCGTGACGCTGCCTTCCTTGGGAACAGCATAGTTCACAGGCGTGACCGTGCCATATCCGACAACAGTGTTTCTCGGGAGTCTCTGCCAAAAGCCAGTCTCACCGACGCCTTTTGCTGCACTGCCGTCCTTCATATCGCGGAGATGCGAAAAACTGGGCGGAGTTCCCTTTTCCAAAATGGCATCGTCAAGTTTGGTCCTACCGAGATTAACTGTTGTTTCCGCAGCTACTGCCATCGGGATGATGCTGAGGAGCATGGTCAGGGCGAGGAGCAGGGAAATGAGTTTTTTGGCTTTCTTCATGTTCGTTCTCCTTCTTTTTAAACGGCATCTGAGCCAGTCGGCAGAAGCTTCGGCGGTTAAGCGGAAGGGCTGCTGCCGAATGGCTCAGAAGACCTTTTATTTCTCCCAGCCGCTGCCGCCGAAACGGCGGCAGCGGCTGAAATGCTGGGTTATACTGGGGATTCAGGGGTTGTGCGGATTACTCGTACAGCGACCAGTTGGGGTCGGCGTTCAGAGCCGTCCACTTTTCGGAATCCTTGACGGTGTAGGAATGGCTGTTGGTGGCCTCCTGCACATCGAGGTAGTACCACTTATCGGCGGTGTTGTCGCTCCAGGTCTTCATGCCGGGCAGGAATGCGTCGGCGGACTTGGGTGCGCGGCCGGTGGCACGGTTGATCATGGCCATGAGTTCAGCACGGGTCACGTTTCTGTCCGGGCGGAAGGAGCCGTCGGGATAGCCGGTGATCCAGCCAAGCTTGGCGCAGATGGCGATGGCGTTGGCTGCCCAGTATCTGGCAGACACGTCGTTGAAGTAGTTCGCAGCGCCAGCCGTCTCGGTGAAGTTGGCGAGCATCGCTGCGAGTTCCGCACGGGTGATGGCTTCATTCGGGCGGAAATAGCCGTTGGAACTGTCGGTGATAACGCCGGCGTTGTTCAGAGTCGCAACGTAGGTGTTGTACCAGCTGCCGGTGGCGACATCGCGGAAGCCACTCTTGGTGGAGTAATAGGTCTTGCGGGAGCCTTCGTCCATGAGACGGAAGAGGATCGCGGCCGTCTCAGCGCGGGTGATGTTGCCCGTGGGCTTCACGGTGCCGTCGGGATAACCCTGAACGTACGCGAAGTGATCAGACGTGTTCAGCTTCGGGGTGGTCTTCTTGATGGTGACGCCGGGCAGGGCGATCAGGAACCACTTGGCGTAGATCGTCGTATCCTGCGTCAGCACAGTCGCAAAGTTGTACGGGGTTCTGTAGGTCTTGTCAGTGTACCAGCCGTCGAAGATGTAGCCGCCGTTGACGGGATCCTTGGGCTTCGCAACTGCATTGCCGTGACGAACCGTGACCGGGTCAATGCGGGAGCCGCCCATGGTGTCGAAGGTCAGGGTGTGGAAGTCCAGATCGTAGTAAACCGACAGGATGGTGTAGACAGGCTTGCCGTCCGCGCCGGGATAGGGCTGGATGGCGGTGTCGGTCAGCTTGCTCAGGGTGCTGTTGACGTTGATGTGATGCGTTGCTCTGTAATCCTTGACAACCGCGGTGACGGTGGTGTCCTTCTTGGCGCTCAGGTGCTCGACCTCAGCGTTGGCAAGATCATAGGAGCCGTCGGGCAGCTGCTTGATGTGCAGGACGTCGTAGCGGACATAAATGTCGCCGATCGGGGTGGACGTCAGTTCAAACTTGGCGTAGATGGTCTTGTCTGCTTCCAAAACCGTAGCAAAATCATACTCGGCGCTGAATTCGGGATCGACATACCAGCCGATGAACGTGTACTTGTCCTTGGTCGGGTCAGCGGGTCTTGCAACTGCATTGCCGTGGCGGACCGTGACCGGGTCGATGGTGGAGCCGCCGTTGGTTTCGAAGGTCAGGGTATGATTGTCGAGATCATACTTGACATCGATCGTCAGACCCTTTTCGATCTTGATGTTCTGCTTCGTGTCAGCGTCGTTCGTCGGGTAGTGAGAGCCGTAGTCCTTCGCAGTCACAGCTGCGAGCGCTTCAAACTTGCCGCTCAGCGTTTCGACCTCAGCGTTGGCCTCATCATAAGTGCCGTCGGGCAGCTGCTTGATGTGGCGGACGGTGTAGTCGTAGGTGTTGCGGGTGTAGAACAGCTTCAGAACCAGAGAGCCGTCGCCAGCGATGTTGCCGGAGGCAACCGTGCCGGGAACTGTGCTGTCATAGGTGAAGTTATCGTAGGACTTTGCGGCTGCGGTCACGGTCGTGTCGGTCGTGCCTTTCAGAGGCTCGGTCGTGTCCAGAGCATAGCTACCATCGAGATTTTCCAGATAATGCTCGACCGTATACGGGGTGTCGGTTCTGGCTTCCCACTGTGCAGTGAAGACCACGCCGCCCGCGGTGATGGTGTAGGTGTCGCCAGCCTTGAGGAGCGTTTCATCGGCTGCATCGTCTGCGCCGTCAGCGTCAAGGTGGTCGGCATCATTTTCAGCCGGAAGGACTTTAACGCTCCAGCCCTCGAAGATATAACCTTCGCGGGTCGGGTCAGCGGGCATGGTGAAGGTGTCGCCAGCGAAGTAGAAGTCGTAGAGGCCGACAACATCGTTGTAGACGTAGTTGTCCTCGGGCATGCCCGTGACGTTTTCGCCGTTGGCCTTGAACATCACAGTTGCGAGATCCAGGTTGCCGGAGAGCTGGTAGCCGGCTTCTGCCGGATAGCCGGGCGCCATGTCCTCTTCGTTTACGGTCTTGTACAGGGCCATCCAGGCGATCTTCTCGGCAATCTTGTCAGAAACGCCGGTTTCGAGGGCGATGTCGGTCGCCAGCTTCTCAGCAACTGCGCTCAGTTCTGCATCATCGGCGAAGTACAGATCGCTCGTCAGCGGCATTGCATCGAAGGTAAAGCTGCCGATAGAAATGTAGCCGAGGCTGTTGTAGCTGCCGAGGCCGAGGCGGGACAGGGTCGCCTCGTTCAGCGTGACAGGCGTATCGAACTCGCTCGTGGTCAGCGGTGCAAAATAGCTGTTCAGTCTTGCATACGCGTAGATGTTGTGCGGGGTGACATGCCACTTCGCCGTCAGGGTGATATCGGAGGTGATGATGGTGTCGAAGTCGAACGGTTCTTCTGCCTCGTCCAGATACCAGCCGTCGAAGGTATAGCCGGTCTTCTCGGGAGCAGGCTCGGTCGCCTTGCCTTCGTATTCCACGTTCTGCGTGAAGGCGGGCTCGCCATTGTCCGGGTTAAAGGTCACGACCCAGTTGTGCGCGATCGTGCAGACATCGTCCTTGCCCGCTTCGACAGGTTCTGCCTCCCAGACGTGGTTCAGAACGTTGTTGCCGATCTTCTCATCGGCCTCGGGCGTCGCGTACAGTCTCCACTGAACCGTTTCCTGCGTCAGCAGCTTGTGTGTGCGCGGTGCGTCCGGGAAGTTCTTGTCGTTGCAGGCCTTTGCACAGGTGTCAATGTATCTATCGACTTTGAACGTTGCAATGTAGCTGCCGGGAACGCCGTCTTCCGGCTCCACAGATACAACATCCGTGTTGAAATAGACGAACGGTACGGTGATGCCGTAGTCGCAGACACCTGTTTCTCCATTCACGCAGGAGGTATGGATGCAGTCAGACTTGCCGCCGGTTGCGATCTTGGCAACCTCGCGCCAGTCGGTCGGCGCATGGGTGAGCTTGACCAGATCGTCAACGCCGGGTTCTACAGGCGCGGATGTCCACGCATTGTCTTCCCAGCGGATGTACCAGCTCAGCGTGTCCTTGGTGTACAGGTTGTGCGCCGGGCTGTGCTTGTTGAACGCATTCACAAAGTTTGTGACCGGGAAGGTCACGACCCATGTGCCAGCATTCTCGCCTTTTACAAGCGTATAGTCCTGCCCGGCAATACCCGCCTTTGCGGCATACTGCCCCTGACCGCAGTCCATGTTCTTGTTGCCGTCTTTCCAGAAGCGGTTGATGCAGGTGACGGTAACAAGGCCGTTGAGTGCCTTGAAGATATCCTCGCGGGTCGGCTCGACAGGCGTCCACTTCGCGGTGTAGGTCGCATTGGCGGTAACAGTCTCAGCAACTTCGGGCTCCCAGCCTGCGAAGGTGTAGCCTTCACGGTTCGGAGTGCCGCCCACGAACGCGGGGGTCGCGTCGCCTGCATTGAGGCCGGTGTGGACGTCGTTCTCGAAGATTACCTCGTCTTCAACGCCGTCGGTGTAGGTGACGGTGAAGGTGTCGGGGACAGCTTCGCAGACCGCGTTGAAAATCACACCGTTTAGGCTGATGTTTCTCTCGTTCACAGCCCATTTCTGCGCTTCTTTGTTCCAGAACAGAGGCACGGTCTTGGGCTGGTCGGATGTGGTATGCGGGCAGTCCTTATCGGTTGAGTATTGTCTGATATAGCTGTCCGGGCTGATCGTGATCGAGCAGGTCGGATAATCACCGGACTGCTCAATGTCGGTATGGGTGAAGGTTCCGTCGATCAGGCTGTAGAATGCAGGCTCATGTCCGGAGTTCGGCGTGGTGCACACGACCTTGACCTTGAGGTTTTCGGCAATGTTACCCGGATTGGGGTTCGGGATATCCGTGGGCGGGGTCTGCTCGCTGTGCTTAACCTCGATCACACGCAGGCCGTCGTCCAGTACCCACTTGTTATTCTCGTAGCTGATTACAAGCTTCAGCGTTGTCTGGTTCGCATTGTTGAGCTCATGCGTCTTCGTTTTTTCGCTGTTGTACTTTGCGACATACGGCGCGGTCTTGATGGTCACGTCGTATTTCCCCGGTTGATCCGCTCTCGCCGTTTTCGTCCAGTTGAACGGCTCGCTCTCCGTGTTGTCGATCAGGTCGTAGTTTTCCGTCCCGCAGCTGGGCGTGCTGACGTCCTTTACCTGAATCTGCCCGATAGCAGATTTCAGATCGTCATAGGAGGGAGCGGGAATAAGCGGGGGCTGAGGATTTTTTGCTTCCCAGACCGCGTAGATGGTCTTGGTCGGATTGTCCTTGGTCAGCGTAATCTTGTCGCCGCCATGGTACTGCACAGCCGTAGCATCCGCATCGTCTGCCCAGCCAAGGAACGTGTAGCCGTCGCGGGTGGGAATCGCGCTGGAAACGGTGAACGTTGCCTTGCCGGTGTTGGACTTGGTAGTCTGCGAAGCCGGTGCGCCTTTGCCGCCGTTAGCGTCGTAGTGAAGGACGTAGGTTTCTTCGGTCACAGGCTTGTCATGGGTGATGTTGATGTAAATGGGAGCATTTTTTGCGATGTACTTCCACTTGTACTCTCCAGCTCTGTAATACCACGTTACCGTCTGGAATTCAGGCTCATTTTCTTCGAGGTAATGCTGACCAACTTCTCCAGCAAGTTCGGAATTATATGCCTCAAGGTATTTGTTCGCATCAATCGTCATTGTGCAAGTCCACGGATAATTGATTGCGGACATGACGGAACCATCGTTCGCAGTAACTTCGCCAAGCGTGTATGCGCCGGGCACTTCTGTGAGATAATCAAACCATGCACCATGATCATACAGGCTTTCGCCGCACCACATATAAACAGCGCCTTCAGAAGTACTCGTCGTGTTCACACGGTTATGGAATCTGTTCAAATCGCTTTCGGTGGGCTTGTCAGGTTTCTGAACCTGCTCATCACGCACGGTAATGCTAAATGTCGATACGCTCTTGTACCATTCTTTGCCATTGACAACGTTTGAAACATTGAAGTTGTAGTAATATGTTACCTTTACTGTCGTCGAACCGGCCGCAACTGCCTTGAAATTGAACTGCAGGCTGGGCGTGTCATAAAAGCCGCCGGTAGTCCTATAATAAGGCTCCATCGAGAAAGACAGATCATCGATGATACCATCGTTGCTGACCGTTACACTACCTGTCTGCGGAACATAATACGCAACAGGAGAGTAGAGATTCCCATTAACGGTACTGATTGGAAGCAGCTGGTAGTTGTCCTGTTCACCCACAGCCTGGGTATAGCTTGCAGATTCACTTTTTCCTTGCCGCGGGTTTGTAACCGTACCGAAGTTAACCCAATGTCCATCTAATGTTGATCTAATAATCTTCACCTCAGGCGTAGCTGAATAGGTAGCCACATCATCAGCTGCATCGCCCGCTGCAACTGCCATCGGGATCATGCTGAGGAACATGGTCAGGGCGAGGAGCAGGGAAATGAGTTTTTTGGCTTTCTTCATGTTCGTTCTCCTTCTTTTTAAACGGCATCTGAGCCAGTCGGCAGAAGCTTCGGCGGTTAAGCGGAAGGGCTGCTGCCGAATGGCTCAGAAGACCTTTTATTTCTCCCAGCCGCTGCCGCCGAAACGGCGGCAGCGGCTGAAATGCTGGGTTATACTGGGGATTCAGGGGTTGTGCGGATTACTCGTACAGCGACCAGTTGGGGTCGGCGTTCAGAGCCGTCCACTTTTCGGAATCCTTGACGGTGTAGGAATGGCTGTTGGTGGCCTCCTGCACATCGAGGTAGTACCACTTATCGGCGGTGTTGTCGCTCCAGGTCTTCATGCCGGGCAGGAATGCGTCGGCGGACTTGGGTGCGCGGCCGGTGGCACGGTTGATCATGGCCATGAGTTCAGCACGGGTCACGTTTCTGTCCGGGCGGAAGGAGCCGTCGGGATAGCCGGTGATCCAGCCAAGCTTGGCGCAGATGGCGATGGCGTTGGCTGCCCAGTATCTGGCAGACACGTCGTTGAAGTAGTTCGCAGCGCCAGCCGTCTCGGTGAAGTTGGCGAGCATCGCTGCGAGTTCCGCACGGGTGATGGCTTCATTCGGGCGGAAATAGCCGTTGGAACTGTCGGTGATAACGCCGGCGTTGTTCAGAGTCGCAACGTAGGTGTTGTACCAGCTGCCGGTGGCGACATCGCGGAAGCCACTCTTGGTGGAGTAATAGGTCTTGCGGGAGCCTTCGTCCATGAGACGGAAGAGGATCGCGGCCGTCTCAGCGCGGGTGATGTTGCCCGTGGGCTTCACGGTGCCGTCGGGATAACCCTGAACGTACGCGAAGTGATCAGACGTGTTCAGCTTCGGGGTGGTCTTCTTGATGGTGACGCCGGGCAGGGCGATCAGGAACCACTTGGCGTAGATCGTCGTATCCTGCGTCAGCACAGTCGCAAAGTTGTACGGGGTTCTGTAGGTCTTGTCAGTGTACCAGCCGTCGAAGATGTAGCCGCCGTTGACGGGATCCTTGGGCTTCGCAACTGCATTGCCGTGACGAACCGTGACCGGGTCAATGCGGGAGCCGCCCATGGTGTCGAAGGTCAGGGTGTGGAAGTCCAGATCGTAGTAAACCGACAGGATGGTGTAGACAGGCTTGCCGTCCGCGCCGGGATAGGGCTGGATGGCGGTGTCGGTCAGCTTGCTCAGGGTGCTGTTGACGTTGATGTGATGCGTTGCTCTGTAATCCTTGACAACCGCGGTGACGGTGGTGTCCTTCTTGGCGCTCAGGTGCTCGACCTCAGCGTTGGCAAGATCATAGGAGCCGTCGGGCAGCTGCTTGATGTGCAGGACGTCGTAGCGGACATAAATGTCGCCGATCGGGGTGGACGTCAGTTCAAACTTGGCGTAGATGGTCTTGTCTGCTTCCAAAACCGTAGCAAAATCATACTCGGCGCTGAATTCGGGATCGACATACCAGCCGATGAACGTGTACTTGTCCTTGGTCGGGTCAGCGGGTCTTGCAACTGCATTGCCGTGGCGGACCGTGACCGGGTCGATGGTGGAGCCGCCGTTGGTTTCGAAGGTCAGGGTATGATTGTCGAGATCATACTTGACATCGATCGTCAGACCCTTTTCGATCTTGATGTTCTGCTTCGTGTCAGCGTCGTTCGTCGGGTAGTGAGAGCCGTAGTCCTTCGCAGTCACAGCTGCGAGCGCTTCAAACTTGCCGCTCAGCGTTTCGACCTCAGCGTTGGCCTCATCATAAGTGCCGTCGGGCAGCTGCTTGATGTGGCGGACGGTGTAGTCGTAGGTGTTGCGGGTGTAGAACAGCTTCAGAACCAGAGAGCCGTCGCCAGCGATGTTGCCGGAGGCAACCGTGCCGGGAACTGTGCTGTCATAGGTGAAGTTATCGTAGGACTTTGCGGCTGCGGTCACGGTCGTGTCGGTCGTGCCTTTCAGAGGCTCGGTCGTGTCCAGAGCATAGCTACCATCGAGATTTTCCAGATAATGCTCGACCGTATACGGGGTGTCGGTTCTGGCTTCCCACTGTGCAGTGAAGACCACGCCGCCCGCGGTGATGGTGTAGGTGTCGCCAGCCTTGAGGAGCGTTTCATCGGCTGCATCGTCTGCGCCGTCAGCGTCAAGGTGGTCGGCATCATTTTCAGCCGGAAGGACTTTAACGCTCCAGCCCTCGAAGATATAACCTTCGCGGGTCGGGTCAGCGGGCATGGTGAAGGTGTCGCCAGCGAAGTAGAAGTCGTAGAGGCCGACAACATCGTTGTAGACGTAGTTGTCCTCGGGCATGCCCGTGACGTTTTCGCCGTTGGCCTTGAACATCACAGTTGCGAGATCCAGGTTGCCGGAGAGCTGGTAGCCGGCTTCTGCCGGATAGCCGGGCGCCATGTCCTCTTCGTTTACGGTCTTGTACAGGGCCATCCAGGCGATCTTCTCGGCAATCTTGTCAGAAACGCCGGTTTCGAGGGCGATGTCGGTCGCCAGCTTCTCAGCAACTGCGCTCAGTTCTGCATCATCGGCGAAGTACAGATCGCTCGTCAGCGGCATTGCATCGAAGGTAAAGCTGCCGATAGAAATGTAGCCGAGGCTGTTGTAGCTGCCGAGGCCGAGGCGGGACAGGGTCGCCTCGTTCAGCGTGACAGGCGTATCGAACTCGCTCGTGGTCAGCGGTGCAAAATAGCTGTTCAGTCTTGCATACGCGTAGATGTTGTGCGGGGTGACATGCCACTTCGCCGTCAGGGTGATATCGGAGGTGATGATGGTGTCGAAGTCGAACGGTTCTTCTGCCTCGTCCAGATACCAGCCGTCGAAGGTATAGCCGGTCTTCTCGGGAGCAGGCTCGGTCGCCTTGCCTTCGTATTCCACGTTCTGCGTGAAGGCGGGCTCGCCATTGTCCGGGTTAAAGGTCACGACCCAGTTGTGCGCGATCGTGCAGACATCGTCCTTGCCCGCTTCGACAGGTTCTGCCTCCCAGACGTGGTTCAGAACGTTGTTGCCGATCTTCTCATCGGCCTCGGGCGTCGCGTACAGTCTCCACTGAACCGTTTCCTGCGTCAGCAGCTTGTGTGTGCGCGGTGCGTCCGGGAAGTTCTTGTCGTTGCAGGCCTTTGCACAGGTGTCAATGTATCTATCGACTTTGAACGTTGCAATGTAGCTGCCGGGAACGCCGTCTTCCGGCTCCACAGATACAACATCCGTGTTGAAATAGACGAACGGTACGGTGATGCCGTAGTCGCAGACACCTGTTTCTCCATTCACGCAGGAGGTATGGATGCAGTCAGACTTGCCGCCGGTTGCGATCTTGGCAACCTCGCGCCAGTCGGTCGGCGCATGGGTGAGCTTGACCAGATCGTCAACGCCGGGTTCTACAGGCGCGGATGTCCACGCATTGTCTTCCCAGCGGATGTACCAGCTCAGCGTGTCCTTGGTGTACAGGTTGTGCGCCGGGCTGTGCTTGTTGAACGCATTCACAAAGTTTGTGACCGGGAAGGTCACGACCCATGTGCCAGCATTCTCGCCTTTTACAAGCGTATAGTCCTGCCCGGCAATACCCGCCTTTGCGGCATACTGCCCCTGACCGCAGTCCATGTTCTTGTTGCCGTCTTTCCAGAAGCGGTTGATGCAGGTGACGGTAACAAGGCCGTTGAGTGCCTTGAAGATATCCTCGCGGGTCGGCTCGACAGGCGTCCACTTCGCGGTGTAGGTCGCATTGGCGGTAACAGTCTCAGCAACTTCGGGCTCCCAGCCTGCGAAGGTGTAGCCTTCACGGTTCGGAGTGCCGCCCACGAACGCGGGGGTCGCGTCGCCTGCATTGAGGCCGGTGTGGACGTCGTTCTCGAAGATTACCTCGTCTTCAACGCCGTCGGTGTAGGTGACGGTGAAGGTGTCGGGGACAGCTTCGCAGACCGCGTTGAAAATCACACCGTTTAGGCTGATGTTTCTCTCGTTCACAGCCCATTTCTGCGCTTCTTTGTTCCAGAACAGAGGCACGGTCTTGGGCTGGTCGGATGTGGTATGCGGGCAGTCCTTATCGGTTGAGTATTGTCTGATATAGCTGTCCGGGCTGATCGTGATCGAGCAGGTCGGATAATCACCGGACTGCTCAATGTCGGTATGGGTGAAGGTTCCGTCGATCAGGCTGTAGAATGCAGGCTCATGTCCGGAGTTCGGCGTGGTGCACACGACCTTGACCTTGAGGTTTTCGGCAATGTTACCCGGATTGGGGTTCGGGATATCCGTGGGCGGGGTCTGCTCGCTGTGCTTAACCTCGATCACACGCAGGCCGTCGTCCAGTACCCACTTGTTATTCTCGTAGCTGATTACAAGCTTCAGCGTTGTCTGGTTCGCATTGTTGAGCTCATGCGTCTTCGTTTTTTCGCTGTTGTACTTTGCGACATACGGCGCGGTCTTGATGGTCACGTCGTATTTCCCCGGTTGATCCGCTCTCGCCGTTTTCGTCCAGTTGAACGGCTCGCTCTCCGTGTTGTCGATCAGGTCGTAGTTTTCCGTCCCGCAGCTGGGCGTGCTGACGTCCTTTACCTGAATCTGCCCGATAGCAGATTTCAGATCGTCATAGGAGGGAGCGGGAATAAGCGGGGGCTGAGGATTTTTTGCTTCCCAGACCGCGTAGATGGTCTTGGTCGGATTGTCCTTGGTCAGCGTAATCTTGTCGCCGCCATGGTACTGCACAGCCGTAGCATCCGCATCGTCTGCCCAGCCAAGGAACGTGTAGCCGTTACGGACGGGAATCTTCCCGGAGAGAGGGAACGTTGCATAACCCTTGCTGTTCGTCTCCGTCTGCGTTTCCGGCATATTGGTGACATTGTCCGTCGTGTTCTTGTCGTAGGTCAAGGTGTAGGTGACCTGCGGGTTGGGATCCTTCGCGACCAGATAGATCGACGTACCCTTGTTGCAGGCCGTCGTCCCGGCCTTGTTGAGGGGCCAAACCGTCGGGTTCGCATTCGATTCCTTGCTCCAGCCAACGATCTGATAGCCGCTCTTCACAGACGCTCTGTCCGCAGCTGCCTTGATATCGCTGATCGCGATCGTATGGTTGGTGTAGGCCGTGTCGCTGTGCGGCGTCGAGTACTGGCATACAAACTGTGTGTTTTCAGATGCACCGTAATCGTAGCCGATGCTGAACTCATCGCCGACATAAAGAACGGTGAATCTTACATCGATCTTATGGCCGGTATTCAGTGCCTGCGGACTGATACCGTCGTCAGCTGCTAAGGCTGACACAGGCAACATGCCGAGCACCATAATCAGAACTAACAAAAAAGCAACGAATCTCTTCTTCATTACTTCAGATCTCCTCCTTTGTATTGTTTGTTTCGTGTGTGGAAACTGCATCTATGTTAAAAATGGCACAGCCATTGTATTTTTACAGACGCTTCGCGCCGGGCAGAGGCATTCTTCGTCCGGCGGGTGGTCACACTTTTTCAGTTTTCCTTATCATACCACAACATAGGCCTCTGCGCAAGAAAAAATAGGGGTTATTTTCCACAAATTTGAGGGTCGTTTTTTGATGGATTGGTGGAGGGTTTGCTCCGGGTGAGCCTCCCCTTGCCGCGCCCCGCGCGGTAAGGCGGAGGTGGCATTTGCGTCAGCAAATGACGGAGGGGATATGCCTCAAAATTCAGAGTGCTCCGAAATTTGTGACGTTCGCATCCCCTCAGTCAGCTTTGCTGACAGCGTCCCTACCCCTTTTGGCCCTTCGGGCCATTTCCCCCTGATAGGGGGAATCGGCCCCTTGTGCCAAAGGGGGAGCTTTTTTGGGGAGCCTGCGGTTGGATTTCTATTGTTTTTTGTCTTGGAGGTTGCAATTCAAGGGCAAAGCGGATAGAATAGAAAGAACGTTCCGCATGTGGGACGCAGCAAAGAGAAAAGGTCAGATCAGGTATGGAACAGGTCTTACAGCAGTTTTGTCTGGACGGAACGCCCGTCTCCTGCGAACCGTTTGGAAATGGTCATATTAACCGCACCTTCCGTGTTACCTGCGGCAGCGGGAGAGTTTATACGCTCCAGCGCATCAACCGCGTTGCATTTCGGCGTCCAGAAGAGTTGATCGAGAACATTGATGCTGTTTCGCGCTTTATTGCGCGCAAGGACATTGGACTGGAGATGATCTGCCTCTGCCCGGCGAAAGACGGCAGAAAATACGCCGTCGATGCGCAGGGGGAGTTCTGGAGAGCCTATGATTTTATCTCCGGCGGCCTCAGTCTTGAAGCGCCGCGCGACTGCAACGATTTTTATCAGGCGGCGGTCGCCTTCGGCAAGTTCCAGCAGGCGCTGGCCGACTTCCCCGCTGCAACGCTCCATGAAACGATTCCGCACTTCCACGACACCGAAGACCGGCTCAACCAGCTGCGCGCGTCGGTGGAGGCCGACGCTTGCGGGCGCGTCCGAGCGGTCGGGCCGGAGCTTACATTTATTTTCTCCCGCGAACAGGAACTCGGCACGCTCTGCCGGATGCTGCGCAGCGGTGCGCTGCCGCTGCGGGTGACGCACAATGATACGAAGCTGAATAACGTCCTGCTTGACGAACAAACGGGCCGCGCCAGAAGCGTCCTTGATCTTGATACTGTCATGCCGGGATTGTCGGCCTACGATTTCGGCGACGCAGTGCGCTTCGGCGCGTCCTCGGCAGCGGAGGATGAGACAGATCTGTCAAAGGTCTTCCTGCGGCTTGACATGTACCGGGCTTATCTGGAAGGATATCTCGATGCCTGCGGGCATGCGCTGACGGAAAACGAGATCAACGTCCTGCCGCTCGGCGCGAAGATCATTACCATTGAACTTGGCATGCGCTTTTTGAAGGACTTTCTGGACGGTGATGTCTATTTCAAGATCGACCGGCCGACGCAGAATCTCGACCGCTGCCGCGCACAGCTGCGGCTTGCGGCGAACATGGAAGCGCAGTGGCCGCAAATGCAGCAAATCCTGCGGGAGACGGCCAGTTCCCGCTGCTGGACATAAAACTTCAGCATGGGCATTGTACCACGGAATGCAAAAATGCGGTGCATGAAGTTTTGTGCATCATTTCCGGTTGCCCCGCAGGGGCAAGGAAAGGGCACATTTCTTATTTTGCCATGTTTTTGCATAGAAAAAATCCCCCTTCGGCGGTTCCCAACGCCGAAGGGGGCTCTTTTTGTTGACAGCACACCGCAGAGGGGGATCTGCGCAGACTGCCCGGAAAGCACATGGGTTGTGCAGCTTTCCGGACGGCGCTTTCCGGGGGAGGAAAAGCGCCGGACAAAAAAGTCCGCACAGCCACCAGCCGTGCGGACAAACTCAATCGTCCATAGACTCCCGGTGACGGCAGGAGCACAGGTCTGGTTCTGACGTATCTGACTGAGCGCGGCATGCGCGCATCACAGTGACCCACTCGCGGGGAATTGCACCCCATTCCGCTTCCGGCATCCGTTCCATGCCGGGCGAACCGACCCGCCTTGTTTACTTTCCTACCTGTATTATAGCATGTTTTTTCTGCTTTGCAAGCCCCTTTCTACTTTTGTTCCTTAACACCAAATTAACATGTTCCTGCTGTATAATTGTCTCTGAAAAATCAAGGTGCTTCGGCGCCCTGTGAGGAGGAAGAAACATGTTTCTGATTAACGCCGCCATGGAGAAAATCTCCATTGGTACTGCTGCTCTGATCGTTGTGCTCGGCATGGCTGTCGTCTTTTTTGGCCTCATTCTTCTGATGTGCGTCACAAAGATTGCCGGTGCCATCATCAGCCGCAAAAAGGCCGCAGAGCCTGCTGCTGCGCCCACTGCTACACCTGTTGCACCCGCCGCGAAGAACGCGCCTGCACCCGGCTCCGCCGGTAAGATCGCGCTGCACGACGTCCCCGACAAGACAGCTGCCATGCTCATGGCGATTGTCGCAGACAAGACTGGAAAGCCCCTCAACCAGCTTCGCTTCCTCTCTATCCGCGAGATCAAGGACTAATTCCTGTTTTTACATAATCAATAGCCGGAAGCGCGTGTATGCACTTCCGGCTTTCATTTTTTCTCATGCCCGGCCAAGCTGATAAAAGGCCACGGCACTGGCAGCGGCGACGTTCAGAGAATCGACGCCGTGGTGCATAGGGATGCGGACAGTATAGTCGCAGGAGGCGATCGTTGCATCTGCAAGCCCGTCCCCCTCCGTGCCCATCACAATGGCAAGCCTCTGT
>OLGH01002336.1_pt1 | contig 15157 bp, 8 predicted proteins | sample 1604851 | NCBI WGS metagenome assembly OLGH01 (sample SAMEA3888894, study PRJEB22519) | human gut metagenome | biome: human gut; feature: human-associated habitat; material: faeces | place: Denmark | collected 2010 | reverse complement strand
AAAAAACTTTCGTTTTTTCACACGCCCTTTTTTATACTATTGTTGTGTATACAATCGTAGAATTTTACAAATTTGAGTGGAGATATATTTATGGAAAAGTGGATAAGAATCTTCTATAATATAAAAAGAGAAACTGTAACCAGATGAAAGTTTGACAGTAAGTGAAAAAAGGAGAAATATGAAATATACAGTTGTTGTTGCTGATGATGAGGAGGAAATCCGAAGAAGTCTTGTTCGCAGGGTAAAGTGGGAAGAGATTGGTTTTGAAGTGGTCGGGGAAGCTGAAAATGGTGCAGACGCGCTGGAACTGGTTGAAAAGCTGGAACCAGATCTGCTCCTTACCGATATCAAGATGCCATTTTTATCGGGGATTGAGCTGGCACGGGCGGTCAGGGAAGTTCGCCCGATGGTACAGATCGCATTTTTAAGTGGATTTGATGATTTTACCTATGCGCAGCAGGCAATTCAATATAATATTGTAAGCTATATGCTGAAGCCGATTTCAGCAAAAGAGATCGAGGCGGAATTGATAAAGATTAAAAAAGCCATGGATCAGCGAGTGGAAGAATTTACCAAAGAAAGAAAAGAGAAGCTGGACATCCGCAAGACGCAATTCCTTATTCCGCTTTTGCTCGACAGCTTTCAGAATGAACGGGTGTCCGAAGAGGCACTTCTTGAGCGGGCAGAGAATTTTCAGATCATAAAAATGCTGTGTATGGAGGCTAAAAAAATGCTTATGGATCAGAGAAAGAAGAGCAGCGAGGTGATCTGCGAGCAGGCAGTGCAGATCATACAGGACCGCTATGCCCAACAGGATCTGTCTGTTATGATCATCAGTGAAGAGATCGGGGTGTCGCCGAATTATCTCAGCAGTCTGATAAAAAAGACGACAGGCAGTTCAATGGTTGAGATCCTGACGAAAAAACGAATTGAAAAGGCAATGGAGCTTCTGCAGTGTACCGGTATGAAGATCGGTGAGATTACAGAGCTGTGTGGTTATAAGGATCAGTATTATTTCAGCCACTGCTTCAAAAAGCTGACTGGAGTATCACCGAACAAATACAGGAGGGAACATGAACAGGCGTAAAAAAGAAGCAGATCAGCACAAGGGATGGAATATATCTATTTCCGGTGTGTTTATTGCAATGGTAATGGGAATCGTCCTGATTTCGGTAGTGGCTGCAACGCTTATTTTTGTTCAGATTTACCGGAATGCAATGGAGCAAAGTGCAGTGACAAGCAGTTCCCAGAGCTGTGAACAGGTACAGAATACGGTTGAGAATTATACACAGGATATGCGGATCATACTGGAAGGGATCGTGGCGAGAATGCGTCATGAGAATAATCATTCTGAGGAATATATCCAGAATCTGGTAAATATCCGTTCCGATGTAGTAGCGGTAACAATCTGTGGTGAAGATGGGGAGCTTCTGCGTTACTGGAACAGAGGGCAGAAGCTGAAAGAGAATTATCGCATTGTTCAGAGTATCGAAATGGAAGATGACGATGGCAGGCTGCGTATAACCAAACCATATGTGGAATCTTTGTTTGAGGGATATTATCCATGGGTTGTAACCGTTTACCAGAAGATTCAGAAAGAAGACGGAACCAGTATACAGGTAAATATTGACATCCGTTTTTCTGACATTGCCAATTATGTTGATGATGTAGGGATCGGGCAGCACGGCTATGCCTATATTGCGGACAAAAAAGGCAATCTGATCTATCATCCACAGCAGCAGCTCATTTATTCCGGGTTAAAAGAAGAGAAGGGAATGGATTTAAAAGAAGGGACACATATTCAGGAACAGGCGATCTATACTGTGAAAAATCTGGAGAACTGTGACTGGAAAATTGTAGGTGTCTGCTATGTAGATGAAATGATTACGGAGAAGGTAAGCAGTGCGGTATCCAGACTTCTGATCGTCCTGTGTCTGGTTATGGGAGCAGTCTTTCTTCTCGGATGGGCATTTTCAGAACTGTTCTCAGCACCGGTAAGGCAGCTTGCTGATGACATGCACCGGTTTGAAAAAAATGCTGAAAATTTTGTATTTGAGCCGATGGCGGGAACTACAGAGATCACGACTTTATCCAACTCGTTTGAACACATGGTTGTGAAGATCCAGAAGCTGATGGAGCAGGTCAGACAGGAAGAAATCACACTGCGGAAAACAGAGCTGAAAGCGCTTCAGGCGCAGATCAATCCACATTTCCTGTATAATACACTGGATGCGATTGCATGGATGTGTGAAGACGGGAAAAATGAAGATGCAGAAGAGATGGTTACGGCACTTGCAAGGCTGTTCCGTATCAGTATCAGTAAAGGGCATGAGCTGATTCCGATCGAAAAAGAAGTGGAACATGCAAAGAGTTATCTGAAGATTGAAAATTATCGGTATAAGAACAAATTTACCTATTCATTTGAGGTGGAAGAGTCGTGTCTTTCGTATCTTTGTAACAAAATTACTTTGCAGCCAATTATCGAGAATGCAATTTATCATGGTGTAAAGCAGATGATCGATGAGGGTGAGATCTGGATTCGTATTTTTGAGGACGGAGAAGATATTATTTTCCAGGTGGAGGATAACGGAATCGGTATGACAGAAGAACAGTGCCGGGAGATTCTGCGCAAAGAGCCGGGAGACCGTACCGGAATCGGAATCAAGAATGTAAATGACCGGATCAAGATTTATTTTGGAAGCAATTATGGACTGAATATCACAAGTGAGCTGGATGAAGGAACCTGTGTGACGATCCGTATGCCGAAGGTCAGGGAGGAAGAATATGAGAAAAAGTAGAAGAAAACCATTTATTGCAATTGATGCAGGTGTGATCCTACTTGCAATTCTGTTTTTTGTCCTGACGGGTGACGGACTTGGGGAAGGAAAAGAAGGCAGTACAAATAGCGTCATCGAGAAGAAAAAAGTAGTGTTTCTGACAAAATCCATGGATTCTTCTTTCTGGCAGTCTGCATATGCGGGAGCCGGTGCGGCAAGTGCGGAATATAATCTGGATCTGGTGTGCGAAGGACCGGATGGAGACGGTGAGGAAGATTATGAGGCGCAGAATGAAATGATAGACCGGGCAATCCGGGAACAGGTAGATGCACTTCTGTTCTCTGCCATTGATTTTGAAAAGAATGCGGAAGCAATCGACCGTGCGGCAAAGGCAGGAATCAGAATTGTGGTTGTGGACAGTCCGGTAAACAGTGAGGCTGTGGAATGCTATATTGGTACAGACAATTATGAAGCCGGATGTATGGCAGGAGAAGAAGTGCTTGGTAATCCGGCGGAAAATCTAAATATCGGAATCGTAAATTTTGATAAGAGTACGGAGAACGGGCAGCTTCGTGAAAAGGGATTCCGGGATACGGTTCTTAATGATGACCGGGCAAATATTACGGCGTCCATCAATGTGAAGTCTACGATCACCGACGCAAGAGAGGGCACCGAGAGGATGTTGCTTGACAATCCGCAGATCAATGTGATCGTGACATTTAATGAATGGACAACACTTGGAGTCGGGGATGCGGTAGAAGCACTTGGCGCCGGAGAGCGGACGCAGGTTGTTGCGTTTGACAGTAACGTAAAATCCATTGGAATGCTGGAAAAAGGAAATGTAGATGCGCTGATCGTCCAGAACCCATATGCGATGGGATACCTGGGGATTGAGCAGATCAATACACTACTGAATGGTCAGAAGCCGGAAAAGAAAGAGACAGCAACCAGCAGTATTCTGGTGACAAGAGAAAATATGTATGATGATAAGAGCCAGAAGGCGCTGTTTTCATTTGAAGAAAAGTAACGGGTGGAATGTTTGTAGCTGCTCGGAAGTATAGAAGCTGTAGTCTGAAAAATATTTGGACTACAGCTTTTTAAAGAATTGGGCATTTGAAACATTTATGGACGAAATTAAGTAAAAATTTATATAAACGTTGAAATTCACAAACTCCTCGTAGTTTTTCACATGGGTGTTTTATTCCCTTCTTGTTATACTCGTATCATCAAGTAAACGTTATACAAGGAGGAACGAAATTATGAAAAGAAGAATTGTAGCAGCGATGCTCGCAGGTGTGATGGCACTTGGAATGCTTGCAGGATGCGGGGGCTCCGGTAAGAGTGACAGTGATGGTGGAAGCAGTGATAAGAAATCATCAGACGCTAATATCGCAGTATTCTACTATACCTATTCTGATACTTATATCGCATCTGTCCGTACAGCACTCGATGCAAAACTTGACGAGATGGGTGTTGAATATCAGGACTATGATGGAAACAGTAACCAGACAACACAGAACGAACAGATTGATACAGCGATCCAGACAGGTGCTACAGCACTGATCGTTAACATCGTTACATCCGGTTCTGTAGATGCTTCTTCACAGATCGTTGAAAAAGCAGAAGCAGCAGGAATCCCGGTTATTTTCTTCAACCGTGCGATCGAAGATGACAAGACAGAAGGCGATGTACTTGGAAGCTATGACAAGTGTGCATTTGTAGGAACAGACGCTCCGGAAGCAGGACATATGCAGGGCGAAATGATCGGTAACTATGTAGTAGAACATTTTGATGAAATGGATCTCAACGGAGATGGAAAGATCTCTTACGCAATGTTCATGGGACAGCTCGGAAATGCAGAAGCTATTTATCGTACACAGTTTGCTGTAGAAGATGCAGATAAGATCATCACAGACGCCGGCAAACCGGCACTGGAATACTTTGACGCTTCTAACAGTGACAAATATCAGGTTGACCAGGATGGTAACTGGAGTGCAACAGCAGCTAACAACTATATGACAACCAACCTTTCCCAGTACAACGAAGGAAGCAATAACATGATCGAACTTGTTATCTGCAACAATGACGGTATGGCAGAGGGTGCAGTCTCAGCTCTGAATGATAAGGGATACAACCTTGGAACAGGCAAAGACTGCAAGATGATCCCGGTATTTGGTGTTGATGCTACAGACGCAGCAAAACAGCTGATCGCTGATGGCAAGATGACAGCAACTGTTAAACAGGATGCAGATGGTATGGCAGCTTGTATCGCAGACCTTGCTAAGAATGCAGCAGGTGGAAAAGATCTGATGGATGGAACAGATTCTTACAATATTTCCGAAAAAGTAAGCAACAAGATCTTCATTCCTTACCAGGAATACTCAGGAAAATAAAATGTAAAAAATAAAGGTGGCGGCCAGGTGGTTGGCCAGCCACCTTTTCTAAAGTTGTGACGCAGCCGGATGGAACTGCATAGCGGCAGGTTCGAAAGGTATGCGAGATTAGAAGATGAGAGACAGGAGGACAGCTATGAAACAGGATGTTTTACTGCAGATGACGGATATCTGTAAAGAATTTCCGGGCGTAAAAGCATTAGATCATGTGTCCCTGACAGTTAAAGCAGGCACTGTCCATGCACTGATGGGTGAAAATGGAGCCGGAAAGTCAACACTGATGAAATGCCTTTTCGGAATTTATGACAAAGACAGTGGCAAGATTGAGCTGGAGGGAAAAGAGATTAATTTCAAGAATTCGAAAGAAGCTCTTGAAAATGGAGTTGCAATGGTTCACCAGGAACTGAACCAGGCGCTCAAAAGAAACGTCATGGATAATCTCTGGCTCGGACGTTACCCGAAAGTGGGCGGCGTCATGGTAAATGAGAAAAAAATCTATGACGACACAAAAAAAGTATTTGAAGAATTGAAAATTGATGTAGATCCGAAAAGGATCATGAGTACGATGCCGGTATCACAGAGACAGATGGTAGAGATTGCAAAAGCAGTATCTGTGAATGCAAAAGTCATCGTATTTGATGAGCCGACTTCTTCCCTTACAGAGCAGGAAGTAGAGCATCTGTTTGATATCATTGAGATGCTGAAAAAGAGAGGATGCGGAATCATTTACATTTCACATAAAATGGCAGAGATCAAACGGATTTCAGATGAAATCACGATCATGCGTGACGGAACCTGGGTAGCAACAGAGAAAGCAGATGATCTGGAGATGGATGATATCATCCGCCTGATGGTTGGACGTGAGCTTACCAATCAGTTCCCGCCAAAGACAAATAAACCGGGCGATGTAGCGCTTGAAGTGGAACACCTTTCCGGAATGTATTCGATCCTGAATGATGTTTCCTTCAAAGCAAGAAAAGGAGAAATTCTTGGAATTGCCGGACTTGACGGAAGTGGGCGTACAGAAACTCTGGAGACAATTTTTGGAATTGCAACCAGGAAATCAGGAACGATAAAACTTGACGGAAAACAAGTCAGCAATAAGAATGCACAGGATTCGATCAAGAACGGATTTGCACTTCTGACAGAAGAGAGAAGAGCAACCGGTATCTTCGGCATCCTGAACATTCGTGAAAATACCGTTATCTCCAGCTTAAAGAGACACAAAAAAGGATTTTATCTGAGTGAAAAATCCATGAAAGAAGATACGCAGAAATATATTGATGCGCTGCGGACAAAGACACCGTCGCAGGAGACAAAGATCCGTGCACTTTCCGGTGGAAACCAGCAGAAGGTTATCCTTGGAAGATGGCTTCTTACCGATCCGGAAGTACTGCTTCTGGATGAGCCGACAAGAGGAATCGATGTCGGTGCAAAGTATGAGATCTATCAGCTCATCATCGATCTTGCGAACCGCGGCAAAGTAGTTATCGTAGTTTCTTCAGAAATGCCGGAGCTTCTCGGAATCTGTGACCGTATCATGGTTATGTCCGGTGGAAGACTTGCCGGAGAGATTGACGCAGAAGAGGCGACACAGGAACTGATCATGACTTACGCAGCAAAGTATGTGTAATTTTCAAACAAAAAGAAGGAGGCTTCCCAGATGAAAGCATTTGCAAATATAAAATCACGCTATGCAGAATACAAAGCACTGGATTCCGCAGACAAGGTAAAAGCGTGGAAAGAAGGACTTATCAATAATGCGATTTATCTTCTGATCATTATCGCAGTTATTTACACTTACACACAGAACAGCAGATTCCTGAGCGTGGCATCTATTGTTAACATTATCTCGCTGTCTGCAGCGAACATTCCGATCGCGTGTGGTATTGCAGGAACGATCGTACTTACCGGTACAGACCTTTCAGCCGGACGTGTTGTAGGTCTTACAGCATGTATTTCTGCATCACTTTTGCAGTCAGTAACTTATGCAACCAAAATTTTCCCGGATCTTCCGGTTCTTCCGATACCACTGGTTATTCTGATCGTAATCGTAGTCGGAGGTATTGTTGGATGGGTAAATGGATTCTTCGTAGCGAAATTCCACTTACATCCATTCATTGTAACACTGGCAACACAGCTGATTGTATACGGAATTCTTCTGATGTACATTATGCTGAACGGTAACAACGGACAGCCACTTTCCGGACTGGACAAATCCTTTAAGAATTTTGTAACAGGAAGTTTCTTAAAGATCCGTGGCGTTCCGATACCGAACTATGTATGGTACGCTTGTGTCGTAGTTGTATTCATGTGGTTCATGTGGAATAAGACAACATTTGGAAAGAATATGTTCGCAGTTGGTTCCAACCCGGAAGCTGCCAATGTATCTGGTGTAAATGTTATGAGAACAACCATTCTGGTACATACACTTGCAGGATGCATGTATGGTATCACTGGATTCATTGAATCTGCACGTATCGGTTCCAACCAGGCAAATACAGGTCTGAACTACGAGTGTGATGCGATTGCTGCCTGTGTAATCGGTGGTGTATCTTTTGTAGGTGGTACCGGTAAGATCAGCGGCGTTGTTTTAGGGGTGTTCATTCTGAGAATCATCTTCGTTGCACTGCAGTTCCTGGCAGTAAGTCAGAATATGCAGTATGTGATCAAAGGTCTGATTATTCTGATCGCATGTGCAATTGATATGAGAAAATATCTGGTAAGAAAATAAAAAGAAAAGGCTGGGAAATGTTATGGACGAGAATAAGATGCCGGAGAATGACGGATGGAAGAAAAATGCAAGACTGGCGATTTATGCAATGGCCGGGTTTTATCTGCTGACACTGGCATACCAGATGTTCAGGGCGATTTCCACAAGTCATGGTAATGAACAGCTTGTTATGATCGTGGCGACGATTCTGTTTCTGATCGTAGGTGTTGGACTGATCGGGTTTGGAACTATAAATGTCTACAAAAATATGAAAAAGAATCAGAGTACAGATAAAGATCGTAATGAGGAATAGCTCATAACGAGGACGAGACCTCAAAACAAAAAGACAGGAGAGTAATAGCACCCCCTGTCTTTTTGTGTCTATAAAGAGGAATAAAAACATTGGAGGAAAAGATGAAAACAAGAAAAAGGTATGTCCGTGCCGGGGCTGCCTGCCTTGCGGCATTGCTCACGGTACAGGGAATGACATTGCCTGTGGAGGCAGGTGAAGAGGTGAAAGTAAGATCCAATTCACAGACACAGATGAGTTCAGATCCGGAAGCGGTTTACGTAAGCAATTACGGGAAATCGACGGATCAGAGAACGATCAATTTTGACAGTAACTGGAAATTCAATCTGGGAGATGTGGAAAATGCGCAGACAGCAAATTTCGACGACTCGAAATGGCGCCAGGTTTCGCTTCCGCATGACTACAGCATTGAACAGGATTATTCAAAATCTATGGAAGCAGAAAGTGGATATCTTCCAGGGGGAACAGGATGGTACCGGAAAAGTTTTACCATAGATAAAGCTGCGGAAGGAAAAGAGATCCGTGTTGATTTTAGCGGTGTTTATATGAATGCATCTGTATGGGTAAATGGAGAAAAGCTTGGAACACATCCATACGGATATACACCATTTTCATTTGACATAACAGACTATGTGAAATATGGTGAGGAAAATACAATTGCAGTAAAGGTGGAGAACAAGACGCCTTCAAGCAGATGGTATTCCGGAAGTGGTATTTACAGAAGTGTAAATCTGACCATGACAGAAAAGGTTCATGTGGATCTTGAGGGGACGCAGATTACGACTGAGAACCTGAAAGCAGAACAGGGTGGAACTGTCAATATGGATGTCCGCACACAGGTTGTGAATGATTCTGAAGATGAACAGGCTGTAACCTTGACGCACACGGTATTTCCAAAAGGCAAAGATGAAAGTGCAGCAATCGGAACAGTGACAACCGAAGCTAAAACTGTTGCATCCGGAGAAAGTGATGAAATCGAAATAACACTTGAGGCACAAAGTCCGGCGCTCTGGAGTGTGGACAGTCCGACACTTTATACTGTAAGAACAGAAGTAAAGCTTGGAGAAAATACAGTAGATGTTTACGATACAGAATATGGTTTCCGGTATTTTGATTTTGATAACAATACAGGATTTTCGCTGAACGGACAGAATACAAAACTAAAAGGTGTATGTATGCATCATGATCAGGGAGCACTTGGTGCAAAGGCAAATGCCCGCGCAATTGCAAGACAGATTGAGATCCTGAAGCAGATGGGGTGTAACACGATTCGAGTGACACATAACCCTGCAGCTGATGAGCTGATCCAAGCATGCAATGAGCAGGGGATGTTGGTGATCGATGAAGCTTTCGATACCTGGCTTTATGCAAAAAATGGAAACAGTAATGACTATGCAAAATGGTTCAATCAGACAATCGACGGGGACAATCAGATTTTAGGTGCAGGGGACGGTATGACCTGGGCACAGTTTGACCTGACAGCAATGGTGAAGAGAGGATACAATGCACCATCGATCATTATGTGGTCTCTTGGAAATGAGGTTATGGAAGGAATCAGCGGTGGCGTTTCCAATTATCCGGCAACTGCCCAGAAACTGGTGAACTGGGTAAAAGAGCTGGATGCAACAAGACCGATGACAACCGGAGATAACAAGCTGAAAGCCAACTGGAGTGAAGCAGAAAGTATTGGCAATACATTAAATGCAGCAGGCGGAACCGTTGGATTTAACTATTGCGCAGGCTGGCAGTATGACAACTGGCATAAATTGCATCCAGAATGGCTGATGTACGGTTCTGAGACTGCTTCTGCGATCAACAGCCGTGGAATCTATAATCGGATCAACGGTGGAAGCCAGACTTCCGACAAGCAGCTTACATCCTATGATAATTCTGCTGTAGGCTGGGGCAGTGTAGCAAGTGATGCATGGTATACAACGATTACAAGAGATTACCTTGCAGGAGAATATGTCTGGACCGGATTTGATTATATCGGTGAGCCGACACCTTGGAATGGAACCGGAGCAGGATCAGTAGGAAGCTGGCCGGCACCGAAGAGCTCTTACTTTGGTATCGTGGATACCGCAGGCTTTGCGAAAGACAGCTATTACTTCTATCAGAGCCAGTGGAATGATCAGGTGCACACCTTACATGTACTTCCGGCATGGAATGAAAATGTAGTCTATAAAGACAACAGTGGAAAGGTTCCGGTAGTTGTATATTCGGATGCAGCATCGGTCGAGTTGTTCTTTACGCCGGCAGGTGGAGAAAGACAGTCTCTTGGAAAGAAAGCATTTACACAGAAAACAACAGCTGCAGGTTATACCTATCAGATTTACGAGGGAGAAGATAAGAACGGAACCGAGCATAAGAATCTTTATCTTACCTGGAAGGTTCCGTATGCGGATGGAACACTGGAGGCCGTTGCATATGACGCAGATGGAAATATCATTGAAAATACAGACGGACGTTCCAGCGTGACAACGACTGGCGAAGCTGCAAAATTGCAGATGTCAGCAGACAGAACCGAGATTGCTGCGGATGGAAAAGATTTATCTTATGTGACAGTTGATGTGACAGACCAGAATGGAAATATTGTTCCGGATGCAGAAAACCGCGTTACATTTAACGTAGAAGGTGATGGAGTTCTGGTTGGTGTAGATAACGGAAGCTCTCCGGATCACGATTCTTATCTTGCAGATAACAGAAAAGCATTCAGTGGAAAAGTTCTGGCAATCGTGCAGTCTACGAAAACTGGTGGTTCATTTACTGTGACAGCTACGGCAGATGGACTGGAAAGTGCAGCAGCAACCGTCACAACTTATTCTGTATCAGATGGCACACCAGAAGAAAAAGAGATCGACAGTTTCTGGATGTCAAAGACCTATTATGTCAAGACTGGAAATATCCCGGTATTTCCGACAACGATTGAAACTCGTTATACCGATGGAAGCAAAGAAAGCAAAGCAGTGACATGGGATGCAATCGGAGAGGAGATGGTACAGCAGTCAGGAAACTTTAATGTGCAGGGGCAGATTGAAGGACATCAGGTAACAGTCAATGTAAATGTTATTGATGAAGTTGGAGGACTTCTGAATTACTCAACCTCAACACCAGTTGGAACTGTACCGATTCTTCCAGAATCCAGGCCGGCGGTTCTTACAGACGGAACCATTCTGACCGCTTCATTTGGAGTAAACTGGGATGATATATCGGCTGATCAGTTTGCAGAAGAAGGAACTGTTACGGTAAATGGGACAGCAGATGTACTCGGTGATGAAATTCCGGTAAGTGCAACAATCCGTGTACAGACAGAGCAGATCACAGTTGGAAGCAGCGTGTCCGGAAAGGTAATGAATCTGACACAGAGCATTCCGGAAGGCGAACAGTCAGATACACTTTCTGCAATTGTGGACGGATCAACAACAATCAGTGATAACACAAGTGGAGGAGCAAACCCGACTGCATGGAGCAACTGGCAGAGTTCCCAGAATGGTAATAGTAAAGCAGAGATCACATTTGAGTATGCAACCCAGCAGAGACTTGGACAGATTGTGATGCATTTTGCAAAGGACAGCGGAAGTATGCGTTATCCGGATGCAGGAACAACAGAGATTCTGGTTTCAGAGGATGGAACCAACTGGAACAAGCTTGCAGTAACGGAGACGATCGGGGAAGAAAGTGGACGGGTAAAACCATATACGTATGATTTCACACCGACGACAGCGACTTTTATCAAATTCAAGCTTACGAACGCAAGTGCATCGACAGGAACCGGATGGAAACCTTGTACTGCACTTACTGAGATCGAGTTGAAGGTGGCACAGGGAAGCTTCGTATCGAATACGACAGCGAAGCTGGAAGAAGTCATTGTAAATGGCAATCCGGTACCGGAAAGTGCACTGGCACAGGGAAGCTATTCTACACCTGCTATTTTTGCAGAGGTAGAGGCAAAAGCAGCCGATAATGCGTCGGTGACTATTCTTCCGACTTTCAACAATATCAAGAAGATCATTGTTGAGTCAGAGGATCACAATACAAGAAATGTATTTGAAATCCGTCTTGGAGAAGAGACAGAAGAGACACCAGAATCCGGTGACAGAGATTATCCGATTAGAAGGCTCACTGCATTTGCAGAAAGTGAGTATAATGGCAGTGGAACAGAAGGACCGGCAGAGTACGTTCTGGATGAAGATGAAGGAACGCACTGGCATACAAACTGGAGTACAAATGATGCACAGGATGTAGAAAAACGCTGGATCGGACTGGAACTGGAAGAACCGGCAGTTCTGGATGCATTTCGCTATTATCCGCGTGGTGGCAATATGAATGGATTTGTAAGTGAGTATAAAGTACAGTACAAACTGAATCAGAAAGATGAATGGACCGATATTGCAGGCGGTACCTGGGACAGGACGCTTGAATGGAAAATAGCAGAATTTGATGAACCGGTAGAAGCAAAATATGTGAGACTGGTGGGAATCCATACCTATGCGAAATCTGAAAATGATGCACACATGGCAGTTGCAGAGCTTCGTGTCCGTGAGGCGGACAAGCGTGTAGATATTTCGGCAGAAGACAGCCAGATCACAGTGTCAGTTCCAGAACAAACAGAGGTTGCGAAAGCAGATGAACAGAATCCGGTATATCCACAGGTAGAAGTCAAGAGAACGGTAAACGGCGCAGAAGAGACTCTGAGATACGGAGTGGATTATCTACTGTCCTATGAAAATAATACAGCTTTTGGAACAGGTAAGGTAATTGTTACCGGAATTGTAAATTACCGCGGAGTTGTAGAGCGTACATTTGAAATTGTAAAGAAAGCTCCGGAGTTAAGTGCTGTGTATACCCAGAGTCAGCCCGGAAAGACTGTTTACAAATCAGGAGAAACCTTCGATCCGACCGGTCTTTCGCTGAAATTGGTATACGATGATGATTCAGAGGAAGAACTGGTATATAGCGAAGAAACCGCAGGACTGTTTGGTTTTGAACCAGGTCTGGATACTGCACTTACAGAAGAAGTAAAAGAAATTACTGTGGCTTATGGCGGAAAATCAGCAGTTGTGTTTATCGGAGTAGAATCGTCGGAAAAACCAGGACCTGAAAAGCCGGATCCGGAGAATCCGACACCGGGAAACCCAAATCCAGAGAAACCAAACCCAGAAGATCCAAAACCAGGAAATGGATCCGGCAGTGAGAACAATGGTGGAACAGGAAGTGGAAGCGGATCAAATTCCAATAACGGAAGCAGTGGTGGTAATAATACAGTAAATAACATCATAAATAATAACAACAATAACAACAGCAATTCTTCCAATAAGAATTCAGGAAAAGTGCAGACAGGAGACAGAAATAATCTGGTATTCCCATTAATCGGAATGACAGCAGCAATTCTGGCAATCGCCACTGTTTTAATAATCAGAAAAAAGAAACGTCTTTAAAAATATAGAAGACATTTAAAGGACTCCCGGCAAGGTAAAATTTGCCGGGAGTATTTATTTTCAAATCTCAAAAAATTCTTAAGAAAATCCCGCCCTATCTCTTAAAAAATCTCTGCTAATCTTGTATAGTAGAGATGAGCAAAACATATTGATCCAAAAGTAGAACTTGGCAGTTAGCTCCCATAAAGTTTGAGGTTGCGATTTTATGGCATAGCAAAGCTAACGTAAGTCCAAAACTTACGAAATCATAAGACTATGAGAATTTTTTAATCAAGCAATTCGTTTTATTGTTTTTAGTTTGCGATAAGACTGACCAGAATGGCTAGTGATTGCGGCAACGGCAACTGCTAGTAAACTGATATGGGCAAGTGTGTTTAAGTTTGTAACAGATGCTTTATTTCTTACCCACATCCGCTCTTGACCAGTATTTTTAAAACGCGAATTATAGCGTTCACATTCTGTGCGGAGTGAATAATTACTTTTAAAATATTTGCTGTCCCTATCAATGGAAAGTCTTAAATCATCAGGAATGGTGAGATATCTCGTACAGCCACGATGCTTTTTACCATTATAGAAATTTTTGTGGTGGCATGGGCAAAGGGTATCTTTACTTGATTTTAGAGGACAACAAAACTTTTGACGGGTACGACCACAATCGGAAAACTTACCATCCTTCCACATGGCAAGCCCTGCTTCGCAAATGGGATTCCCTTGAGGAAGAAGTTTCGGATTTTTGGTATTACGTTTGTTTAATGGAATGATACATTCTCCATTGTAAAGTTCCTTAACCTGATTGTAGATATTTTTGACATCGTAACCTTTGTCGGCAAGGAATATGCAGTCCGTTATTGGTTGAAAGGAATGGGTAGCAGCAAGGATATCTAAAGCGACGGTAGCATCATGAACTTCCGCGGTTGTGGTCATTTCATAAATAGGAAGACCTGAAATACAGTCTACAAGGACATGGTTTTTATAGCCCCAATAAAATTCATATTTTTTCTCATTCGTTTGATTGGATGCAGTGTGGACGCCGAGTCTACAATCTGAATCCGCCCTTGGTTGATTTCCGGGCTTAAACTTATTTGAGAGAAAAGATTTCGGATTATTCTGTGAAGTATTTGCAGAGACAGGAGTTGAATCTAAGCCAATAAAAGAAGTGTCTACAATACCTTCTTTAGAAAGGAATAGCACCTGAGTTTTCATGATTTTAGAGAGAACTTTGTTATCAAAATTTTTCAAGAAGCGATCAAAAGTCCAATAAGAAGGAAGTGGACGAGAAATATCAAAGCCACAAAAATGCGCAATCAGAAGATTATTGTGAAGATAATCGACAAGATCGGAAATCATGGAGAAACCTTCGCATTTCATGACAATAAAGGAACAAATCATAGCGTGGTTTGAAAACCCTTTTCTTCCTGTTTTGGGGAATTCCGGAACAAAGGATAAATCAAGATTCAGAAAAAGAGAATCATAAAACTTTGCAACTGGTTGTGAAGTGAAAAGACGGATGTCTTTCAAAATTTCTT
>OLGH01002332.1_pt1 | contig 15172 bp, 10 predicted proteins | sample 1604851 | NCBI WGS metagenome assembly OLGH01 (sample SAMEA3888894, study PRJEB22519) | human gut metagenome | biome: human gut; feature: human-associated habitat; material: faeces | place: Denmark | collected 2010 | reverse complement strand
TGAGGGGGTCCGGGGGAAATCATTTCCCCCGGCCCGCCGGGAGGCGCGGGTCCGGGCGGCAGCCCGGCCGCCGGAGGCATTGCTATGGCTATCGTAATGGGAACGGCGGGTCACATCGACCACGGTAAAACCTCGCTCGTGCGCAAGCTGACCGGGATCGACTGCGACCGCCTCGAAGAGGAAAAACGCCGGGGCATCACCATCGAGCTCGGCTTCGCGTTCTGCGACCTGCCCGGCGGCGGACGGCTCGGCATCGTGGACGTGCCCGGCCATGAAAAATTCGTCAAGAATATGGTCGCGGGCGCGTCGGGCATCGACTTCGTGATGCTGGTCGTCGCCGCGGACGAAGGCGTCATGCCGCAGACGCGCGAGCACCTCGAAATCTGCTCCCTGCTTGGGATCAAGCATGGCCTCGTCGCCGTGACCAAAATCGACATGGTCGATCCCGAGCTGCTCGAACTCGCCGTCGAGGACATTTCCGAATTCCTCAAAGGAACGTTCCTCGAAGGCGCGCCGCTGTTCCCAGTGTCGTCCCAGACCGGCGAAGGCGTGGACAAACTCCGTGACTATATCGTCAAACAGGAAAAGGAACTCGCGCCCCGCCGCCGGACCGATCTGTTCCGCCTGCCCGTAGACCGCGTATTCACTTTGAAGGGTCACGGGACTATCGTTACCGGAACCATGATTTCAGGTTCGGTCAAAGTGGGCGACGCGTTGGAACTGCTCCCGAAAAAACTCGCTACCCGCGCCCGCAGCCTGCAAAGCCACGGGGAATCCGTGGAAGTGGCGGAATCCGGCCACCGTACCGCCGTCAACCTGCAAGGTCTGGATGTGGCGGATGTGGAGCGCGGCGACGTGCTGGCCCTGCCGGGAACGCTGTTCCCTTCCGATCGCTGGCTGGTACGGCTGACCTGCCTTGGTTCCTCGCCCCGCGCCCTGCGCCACCGCGCCGAAATCCATTTCCACCACGAAGCCCGCGAAATCGCCGCCCGGCTCTATTTCCTCGACCGCGACAAACTCGGCCCCGGCGAAACCGCGTTGTGCGAAGTCCGGCTTGACGAGCCGCTGGTGGGCGTGTTCGGCGACCACTGCGTCGTGCGGGCCTTTTCGCCGCTGCGTACCGTAGCGGGCGGCGTAGTGCTCGACCCGATCAGCGCCGGATTGCGCCGCCGGGATGCCACGCCCGATCGCGTCGCCTCCCTGCTCGGCCTTGAGGACGCTTCCGACGAGGATCGCGTCCGTATGCAGATCGAGCTGGCCGGGAATCGCGGCGCGAACCTCGCGCAGCTTTCCGTGCTGACCAACCTCGATTCCAAGCGGCTCGACAAAGTATTGCAGGCGCTTTCCGGCAAGGGGAAAATTTTCTGCTTCGACCGTGAGGAAAAAGGTTACGTCGCCGCCGGCGCTTCCGCCGAACTTGCCAAGCGTTGCCTTGCCGTGGCCGATGCCTTCCATAAAAAGGAACCGCTCAAGCAGGGCATGGCGCGCGGCACGCTCCTCTCCGGCGGCACGGGCCGCGAGGCGTGGAGCAAGGGTATCCCGCCGAAGCTGGCTTTCTTCGTCGTGGAGCGCCTGCTGCGTTCGGGCGAGCTGGTTTCCGAGGGCGACGTCATCCGCATGGCCTCACACACCGTCTCCCTCAAGTCCGATCAGGCCGGGCTGCGCGACGCGCTGCTCAAGGCGCATGTGGACGGCGCATTCACGCCGCCGAACCTCAAGGATGTCCTTGAGGAGCTCAGCGTCGACGCCAAAGCCGCGGCTCCGGTGCTCAAGCTGCTCTGCGAGGACGGCAGCCTCGTGAAGGTCAAGGACGGCCTGTATTTCCACGGCCCCGTCATTCAGGAACTCAAGGCTCGGATGCAGGCGTGGTTCGGCTCACATGACGATCTCGATCCCGCCGGGTTCAAGGAGCTTTCCGGCGGCCTTTCCCGCAAGTACGTCATCCCGCTTCTCGAATATTTCGACCGCGAGCGCGTCACCATCAGGGTGGGCGACAAGCGGCAGTTCAGAGGGCGAAGGTAGAAAATGTTGGGGAGGGGAGGAGAAAGTTTTTCCTGCCCCTTCAAAGACTGTAAAAGCTCCCCGGCAGAACCATGGGCCTGAAACACGGAGACTGCTCAAAGCACTTTTTGCTATTCGCCTACGATGTATGATTTAACCTTTGTGATTGCTCTACCAAAAAAAACCTTGTTCTACTTCGAGAGGTTCGGGCAAGAAGATTTACTGTTCTGGGGAATTGTCAAACTTCAGGGGCCCCGGCTTAGCTAGCGGATTGATATAAAGAATTCGTAAGAGGCGATGGTGAGATGGACGAAGTAGAGACCTTCCCTTGGCATCCGTCTAGATCCCTATGAGTAGCTGGCTCGTTTGTTCAGGCAAAAAGGGAGACCAGCAATTAGTGAAACATGTGCAGGTCCCCATCAACTTACGGTTAATCAAATAAAAAAGGGACGCAGAAACCGCTCTGTTCTTCTATATACTCTATTGAGCCTGTCTAAAAAATAAGGCATCATCTTAATATTTTTCTAGACATACACCAAAAATTCGTTCCTAAATGGCATCCAATGGTTGCGGTAAAATCCATATCTTAACAAAATCAAAAGTTATACCGGATGCTCTTTAACGGTGAGCAATTCTTACTGATTGATATCCTAATCAAATGATTCTTCAACTTTGAAAGAGGAGTTTCCTTTGGGGGCTATCCCCATTTTCTCTGCAATATAGCGTAGTTCATCAAGCATGGACTTCTGGGAGTAACTTATGCATTCAAATGTCGGCATACTCAATGCTCTTGTGAGTGCTCCTCTCAGCGAGAAGGGATCTCCTGGGGTGAAATATTGCGCGTTGTTGCCGAAATATTCACGCACAGGTGGTAGATCGGGAAGTACTGAAACACAACCTGCCTGCATCGCCTCCAGATTAGCAATGCCGGGCGTTTCAGCCACGCTGCTGCAAATGTTGACCCGTGAGGCACATAAAAAGTGCCAGACTTGTTCATTAGGTAGATGTCCCATGAATGAGTGCCGGTCTCTTCCATGCCACAGGCAAGCAAGATAATATAAAATGTGCATTGGACGACATCCTCCGCAGAACATGGCACGCAGTCCTGTTGTTTTCAAAGCACTAATAAGGAATTTCTGATTTTTTCTGGGGCAAAAATGACCTACGCAAATCACGTCATTCCAGCGTTCAGAGTGTGTGTTTTGTCTGTCCATCGGTGGTATATTGTGCATGACAAAGATAGGTATATCACTGATATAAAATGTTAGAAGATTCTTCTCTGCCTCTGAATTGACAATATGTGCATCCACTCTGCAAAGTAACTCTTGTTGGGCTGCGCGACAGCCATGCTTGAGCAATGCAAGGATCATGTTCCTCGTTGTTGCAACATGAATATTTATAAGAAGACGCAGGCAGGTTTTGAGATAAAAGAACGCAAGGCGACGCCTAGAAAAGAGGGGGAGCTCTGCAGGCATGGGCCAATAGGTATCCACCAGAATAACTTTTTTTCCGGCATCTTTGGCTTTACGGCAGTAATACCACGAATCTTGGATTCGCGTTAGATGCCAGATAAACACATGAGTAAACTTTTTCAGTGAAATATTTATGTCTTGCGAGATTTCCACGTCGATAGACATCCCCCTCAGAGCGTTCAGCATGGATAGCGCCTGAGTCGAATCCCCACCGGGGTGTGTGTAAAAATCCTGCCGAACCCAAAAAAGAACTTTGATTTCAAGCATCACAGAAGTCTCTTTATGAAGTGCTCCAATTCAACCTTACGCGCCTCCCATGTGTGTTCTTTCAATATAGCACGAGAGTACAACGCATCATAACGACCGCGTTCCACAGCTTCCGTGACTTTTTGAGAGAAAGTTTCTGGAGAGGTCGCAATGTACATGGGGATCGCGTTAAACCGATATGTGGAAACCACGGGACATCCACAGGCGACATATTCGTAGATTTTTAAAGGATCAGCATTGTCGGAAATGATGTCCTGAAAAAAAGGCACAATGGCGGCGTGAAACGCTTGCATCCACTTCGGCACTTCTTGATATGGAACAGTCGGTAGAAGCCAAATGTTTTTTATGCCAGTCAGTGGTGTCACTCTGCCGTTATCATCTGTAGGGCCGACAATAATGAAATCGAAATCTGGAAGGAGTCTTGCCGTGGCGGCGATTAACCCCACATCAATCCAACGATATAACGCGCCGATGAATCCAATCTTTGGAGCTCCCTGCCGACCGGGAAGTAAAACCGGCTCCACAGGAGCTCCAATCCAGCTTGAGGGAACCCCGTTGGGAATCACTACTTTATTGTAGGGATAAGACTGATATGACAATGCTTGACGTTCAGTAACAAAACATGTCCCCTGGGCTATCGCCAGAAGTTTTTTTTCCAGTAGCACGGCTTGCGCTCCATAGTTTTTCGGAGCCATTACAGAAATGTGATCCAAGCAATCATAAATAATAATTTTTTTCTTCAGGTGCTCTAGAGCGGGAGCCCACCAAACGGACGAGACGATCATTGTAGATTGAGCAAGATCGGGAATAAAAAATCGTAGAAAGCGACTTACTAACTTTCCCCAAAAAGCGCTTGTTTTCCCGGCCAACAATGCCCACCCAAAGGGTAGCGGCGGCAACGAAACCACCGTTACCCCTTCTTGCGTGTATGACTTTTTAAAAACATCAAAAGGATGCCGCAACGAGGGCAGATTGACATAATATACCCGGTGTTCACGCGCCATCGCTTCAGCCAAACGGCGAGTCCTGCCGCTGATGACTGTCTGGTGATTGACAGCGGCGAGAAAAACAACTTGCATAGACTAAGCTCCAGACAGAATGGCCCTGATCCGCTGGGCCGCTTTTCCATCTCCATAGGGGTTGTTGGCTTGAGCCATGGAGTCATAATGTGTTGCATCGTCCAAGAGCCTGCTGACTTCACTTACAATACGCTCCTGATGTGGGCCGGATAGAACCACAGTGCCAGCCAAGACAGCCTCAGGACGTTCCGTCGTATCACGCATCACCACCACAGGCTTGCCGAGGGAAGGGGCTTCTTCCTGCACGCCGCCCGAATCTGTCAAAATCAGATGACTTTTACGCATGAGATACAAGAAAGACGGATAATCCTGTGGAACAATCAGATGAATATTTTGGAACTTTCCAAGAAATTCGTTAACCGGTTCGCTCACCTTGGGATTCAGATGCACGGGATACACGACCTGAACGTCATTGCGTGAAGCGATTTGAATAACAGCTTGACAAATTTGTAAGAAGCCATCTCCGAAATTTTCACGCCGATGACCGGTGACAAGAATCAACCGTTTGCTAGGATCAATAAAATCAAATTTCTCGTCGAGCTGTTTGCACATTGCCACATTGGCATCCATGAGCGCGATGGCTTCAAAAAGGGCGTCTATCACAGTGTTTCCTGTAACATGGATTGCTTCCGGCGCAACAGCTTCCCGTAGCAAGTTTTTTTTGGAACCTTCCGTCGGGGCGAAATGAACCGTTGCCATACGGCTAGCCAACAGTCGATTCATTTCTTCCGGCCAAGGAGAATAGATATTACCGGTGCGCAATCCAGCCTCTACATGTCCGACTTCGATCTTGTGATAAAACGCAGCCAGCGCGGCAGACAGAACCGTAGTCGTATCTCCCTGCACAAGAATGACATTCGGCCGCCACTGGAGAAAAAGTTTCTCCATACCCTTGAGTACTTTGCACGTCACATCAGCAAGAGTTTGGTTAGGAGTCATGACATCAAGAGTATAATCGCACACGATTCCAAAAAAATCGAGAACCTGTCCCAGCATTTCTCTATGTTGGCCCGTTGAACAAACCTTGACTTCAAAGAACTCTGGATATTTTTTGAGCTCCTTGATGACAGGAGCCATTTTAATTCCCTCGGGACGTGTGCCGAGTATAACCATTACCCTTTTCATAATAGCTATTTCCTGATTATTGTTTAAAGATGATTAAAAAGAGTTTTCAGCTGTCCACAATGACGTTTTGGGGAATAATATTCTTGAATATATTTTCGGGTATCGGTTCGGCTTCTGGAGTGTAAAATACTGCGAATCGCTTCCGTCAACTGTGCAATATCACCTTCCTTGACGAGGGTGAGGACATTGCTGTAGCCCCGCCGTTCCGCGAGTTCACTAAATTCCTTCATACCGGGCAAATCAAACGCAACCACGGGGATATTGGCGGCCAACGCTTCCAGAATAGCCATTGGCAATCCTTCAATACGAGACGGAGCGACGAAGCACCGGAATTCTCGCAACGCCTTTTCCGAATGCAACGTCGCCGGACGGAACTCTGCTTGAATGCCTAGTTCTTTGGCCAGCTCTTTAAAAAAGTGTAGGTCGTTTCCGGCACCGTAGAAGCGAACAGGCACATCCGCGAACTCATTTTTCAACGGAGCCCATGCCTTCAGGAAAAAGTCAATGCCCTTCGTCATGTAATAACTGGTCAACGCACCGATACATACGGCTTCTTTTTCATCGCCAGGAACAAAAAGCTCTGTATTGATGGGATGTTCGACAACAGTGCAGGGACGCCCTGTTTCTCGTACCACATATTCCGCCAAAAAGCAGGAATGGGTGATTAAAGCAGTTGGGGCGTTTTTGTCGGATCCCATGGTATCCGTTCGATGAATGAATTCGAAAGATGGTATACCTGATTCGCGCACGACCTCCACGGCATAATCCGGAATCCAATGGTAGATGATAGCCGTATACGGTGTAATCATTTTCCTTAGGGTTTCCGCATCATCTGCTCGACGGTAGGAGAAGGGACAGGTATCTGCATAGTCGTGCCCACCACAAACAATAACATCTGCAGGCAATAACGCGGCTTCTTCCCGGATAATGGATTCCACTCCGCCATGAATCGCATTTCTCGTCAAAATGAGAAATTTATTTTGAGGATTGGAGGGCAGATCTTTTGGTGTGAGGAATCCAGAATCAAGAGCCTGTTTTTCGGAGATCCAGTCCTGTTCCAGCAAGACGCGAGTCCACTCTTTTTGCCAGCATTTGGTTGAGAAGGTTTTCGAACCACAAATCGCTTTTTCCTGGTATTCTTTCAGTAGAACCGGATCTTCAATCAGTTTGTTGATAGCACCGGAGAGAGCCTCTGCGGTAGGATCGCAAAGGAAGCCGTTATGTCCAGGAAAAACCAGATCCGTCAGACCGCCGACATTGGTGCATATGGTCGCGCATCCGCAGGCCATCGCCTCCACACAGGATAGGCTTGTACCTTCGCAGGCAATAGTGGGAATGACCGCGATGTCACATCGTTGATACCATGACGGCATCTCGTTGAATTCCGCAGAGTAGTATGAAAGCCTTGAGTCCTTTTTACAAAGATCGCGGATAATTTCTGTATCCTGTGCATCGCCTTCACCTACCCAGTAGAAATCCACGTCATGGGGAATCCTTTTTAAAATATCGGCTAAAATCCGGCTTCCTCGGTTAATTTGGCTTCTTCTGGGAAACAGCACTCTCAGGCGCTTAGGATTGCGTTTTTCAGGCTTAGGGAAGAATAACGAGTCATCCACAAAGTTTGGGATGAAACGCATTTTCGATGCCAGCTCTGGCCAGAAGGAACGAATCACGTTGATGGAGTTGGTATCAACGCTGACAATACGTCTAGGACTAGAGAAAATTCTCCCGAGGAATTCAAACCATTCCGTACTACGAAAAGCCATCTGAGGTGCGTTGTTATGGTCGAACCAAATACCATGGCAAGTCATAATTCCATCGGAACGTACAGTTCCGGAAGAATATTCAGGCATATTGTAATAAACATGGTCATAATGCATCGTACGCTTTAAAAACTCATCACAAGTGGCATAGTGAAATTCACTGAATGTTTCGCGCACCGGCATGGCAAAGACGGGAAACCCATAATACTCGCCGACAAAATTTTGATAAGCCACCTGATAGAAGTGAACTTCAAAACCAAAGTGCTGCAGGAGTCTGGCGATATTCAGCGCATAACGTTCCCCCCCGCCAAAGCGGGGGCGATGATCCTGCCAATCTAGCAGCTGGTTCGTCAGAATGGCTACTTTCCGTTTTCCATGTAGCGCACGGGCTCCTGTGTATGGGAAAACTTTCGGAACAGCTGGCGGAATAGCCTTTGGGTACGTCACTGTCTGGTCAGACGCCACAACTGTATTAGCCTGTTCAGATACGGTTACGCCCGTAGGCAGGGACGCCGCATGGGTATATTTCAAACTCGATAAAGATATCTCAAGTTGATTGAGTTGACCGCTCAAGACCTCAAACGGCGATTCAGATGAAAGTACCCGAGTAGTACCCACCATTTTTCCCAACAGGCGACCTATCGCTTTGATACGGCTTTTCATAGAAGGAGCATGTAAAATGGTGTTGTTCGCATACGCCATCATTTTGGCTGCTCGCATGGATTTCGTCGTTTTCAACATCTGAAGATATGATTTGGCACTCCTGACCATTTCAATCTGTGAATCCAAACTCCTTTTTTGCAAAGTCTGTCTATCCGTTACTTGACTGCTGGAGACTATATATTGCTGTTCATGATGTCTTGGAGTTTCATATGTATTTTTTAGTATAGTTAATTCATTATCATGTTTTTGCAGTTTTGATTCGCTATCTTTTTGGAGTTTATCTTTATCTGTTTTTAGTTGTTCATTTACACTTTTCAGTATCATTAATTCATTATTAAGTGCTTGTAACTTTGCTTCACTATCTTTTTGAAGATGTTCTTTATCAGACTTTAACTGGCGATACTCAGCCACAGGAACCATAAGTTTTCTCATTTCGTGCTCTTGTAGACGATGAAGTAATCGCTCTTCCCTAATTTGCTGAAACAAATACGCACGCTGATGAAAACCTGTCAGAGCCTCGGAATAATACCAGAGGGAAAAACGTATCAGATGATTAAGACATATTTTTCCGAAGACATCATGTCTATTTTCCAAAACTGGGCGGAGTTCTTCTGAGATCAGATTAAAGGTTTTCTGACCATCAGATGGCTGGAGATCATCAAAATCCTTCATAAGGAGAGCATGTAAAGCCACTAGTATAGTCTCTTCCGGTTCATTTTTCAAAATTTTGCAAATCTGCCGGATGAGCTCTTGGGAACAGGTGTCGGTATGTATCAGGCAAAAAAATACAACATTGAAAATGAAACAAATTTTATCTTGAGTAATATTTTTTTGAGTATTAGATATGTTTTCGTAATCGATAAGAACTGCATCCCCGTTGCATATGAGAATATTGAATGGAAAAAGATCACCATGCGCAATATGCATGCGATGTAAATGCTCTACGGCATTACTCAAGTCGCCGAGTTGCTGTTTCAACTCAAGAAATGTATAAGAATGCACACTAGGAATACATTTGGTGACGAAGCTTTCTACCGAGAACAATGGTTCGCCATTCAACTTCGGAGTCTGGAACATGCAGTCACAACAATTTTTGATTCTCATCAAACTCTTATGCGGAGAATCCATAATTTTTTTCAGAAGCGCACTCTTTGGCAGACTGCCCGCGTCGCTTCCCAACACATGATAATCACTACGTTTTTCTTGAAAAATCCGAATAAAAAGATCCTCACCTTGACAGAATGCCACTTGTTTTTCCGAAAGTTTTATCTGCGTCGGATCGGAAAGCTTATGGAACAAACAAGAATTAGAACAACAACTTTCAAATTTCATTTCCGAAAAAGACATATAACCGTCCTTTGTCTCTTATTAAAAAGTATCAAGAAGATATAGCATAAAAATTATTTATGTGTTTTTCAAAGCATATAGAAAAAACCATATATACTATATCAATAAAATTCAATATTCGACCTAGCATCTACGGATATAACCCCTATCCTCCCCCAAAAATGCCATCAATTTAAACTAGTTCAAAGAACACGACGACCACCAGAAGGCTTTCCATGTTGGTTAATCCAATCCATCCACTGTAGTTCAGAGCATTTCCAGCTGCATCCTTTTTCTAAAAGCATGTGAAGAAGTACAACGGGGATCCGTGTTGTCTACTAGCTGAATTTTTTCTATTAGAACATCGATACAAATTTATGTGAATACAATAATCTACTGGAATACAATATCTATAAAAAATCCATCAATGTTTTTCTAAATATATAGTATTTATAAACTTAATAAATACAGCAAATAAATGTCTTATATTTCATACTATTAGTTTACGATACTGGATATCTCAAGTGGAATTCCCTTATATAAATGCCTAATATAACCATTTGGGCCAATTGTTTCAGATAGAAAAGAAACACTCAGTTTATCAGATAAAAAATTTTGAATAAAATTTATATCCCATCCTTGTACGAATCCTGGTTCATTTGTTGGGATCTCAAAATAAACTGCTCGCTCAGTCCGCTTGAACAACTCTGCCAGAATCGTATGTATCTCTGAGTGACAATACATGATATTTCCATTCATGGCATAGCCACTTTGCCAGTGGTGCATAACGCTTAACAGAAGAACATAGTCAAAACGCTGATGTCTTTGCTCCGTGATATATTGTATAAGATCACAAGCATAGAACCTGACATTCATGCCTGGCGATATTTTCGAAAAACTCAACGGCGAGTAAACCTGCTGGCTATTGATGACGGAATTATCTATACCCACTGCCGAATAACCAAGTAGACCTAACATCAGCGGGAGCAGGCCGTTGTTGCATCCCACATCTAAAAAAAGAGCTTCCGTCCGGTCTTTTTTATGAATATCGCTTAAAATCAAAAATAAGCGATCCAATCCCAACCGTTCATACTGATATTGGGCTAGAAAGTGTTCCAGATTAAAGTTTTCATCTTTGCTAAGAAGTTTCTCTAAATTTTCCTGTGTTATTTTTGGAAGATACGATATTGTAGACATGGTTATACCTTTTTAATATCTATATCACCCGCCACATCAAAGAGCAGTGCGATCGGCTTAGGAGAGGCAACTTCGAAACAACAGGCACCGAGAACTTTATCCTCATATTCGCCTTGAACCGGAATCCGAATGCCTAAGTCAATACGATATCTTGCAAAATTGGACAGATTTACACGAAATGTAAAATCGAGAATGAAGGTTTTTGCTTCGGAAAACAAGATCGGTGCTTTTCCTAGTAAGTAAGAATTAATAGCAAAAAGTCCGACCCCTTCGAGCGTACTAACTGTAATACCTACTTCAGCAGGCACATCAGTGGGATTTACCACTTGAACAACCGACCGGATAGTACAGATTTTGCCACATTCACAAAGTTGAATTTCTTTACCCATCTCATCCAGAATATAACAGTCTGTAAACAGAATATTTCCCTTACTAATCCGTTCGGCATACCTCTTAGAAAACGGTGGAAGTAGCGATGAATATATTGATTCTACCGTCTCAAGCGGTATTGCGTCAGTGGGTATAATCGTGGCGTTTTCCTGATTAACGGAGAGTTTGAAATATTGATCAAGAATTTCAGATGTTTTTCCGAACGAAAGCATGCGACCTTTTTCAAGCAGTATTGTTTTTTCACAAATGGACTGTAATACCGCTGGTGAATGAGAAACAAAAAAAAGAGTAACGCCCCTTTTTTTCAATTGTCTCAGATAGGCGTAACATTTCGCTTGAAAAAAATGATCGCCAACTGCCAAGGCTTCATCGACGATTAAAATTTCCGGCTCAAGCATAATTTGCGTGGCAAAGGCAAGTCTGGCCATCATACCACTAGAATAGTTCTTTACCGGTTGCTCGATGAAATCTCCAATGTCGGCAAAGGTCACAATATCAATAAATTTCGAAAAAATTTCTTTATTTGAAAAACCTAATATTGCAGCATTCATATATATGTTTTCACGTCCTGTGAAATCCGGATTAAATCCGCTACCCAATTCAAGCAACGCAGCGATGCGTCCATTGACCGTTATACTTCCTGTTGTGGGCTGGAGTGTACCTGTAATAATTTGGAGCAGTGTGGACTTTCCAGCACCATTTCGTCCGATAAGGCCAATACATTCACCTCGCCGTACTTCAAAGTTAATATCCCTCAATGCCCAAAATTCCTTGTAGAATTTTTTGTATCCAAGGCACAGTGTCTGCAATAAACGATCTTTTGGATTTTTGTACAATTCATAACATTTGGAAACATCATTAATATTTAAAATAATATCGTTAAAGGACATCTGCAAAACCTTTTTTTGTTTTGTAAAACCAAATAAATCCGAAATGTAAGACAATATAACTGATCAACGTCGCTATTCCAATATACGTCCAGTCAGGAAGTTGCCCATACAAAAATATTTTTCGAGCTTCTTCAATAATAACAGTAAGAGGATTCATTTCTAATACAAACCGGTATCTCTCTGGGACAGCTTGGATAGGATAAAATATTGGCGTTACAAAAAAAACAATCTGCAACAATACGCCTATCACATACTGCGTATCTCGAACATAAACAGCCCATGATGCTACAAAATAAGAAATTCCAAGACTAAAAAAAGCCAAAGGAATAATAATTATTGGAAACAAAAATACTGTAAAATAAATCTTTCCGAAAACCAATAGTGCTCCCAAAAACAACAAAATAAACCATACCATTCCAAGTATAATACTCGATAAAACTTGTGTTAAAGGAAGAATTTCTAGTGGAAAAATAACTTTTTTAACAAAATTTGGATTGGATATTATTATTTGACAACTTGTATTAACACTTTCTGAGAAAATATTATACAATGCTAACCCACAAAACATAATAATTGCAAAAGCACCTTTTGAATCACCTATATCAACTCCCCATTTTGCCTTGAAGATAACGCTAAAAACAAATGTATATATAGAAAGCATCATTAGGGGCTGTACAAAACTCCAAATTAATCCTAAAGCAGACCCACGGTAGCGTATTGCAATATTTCTTTTCACCAATTGAAAAACTAGTGTTTTATTATTTGATATACACCGAGGCAACAACGTAAAATCTAATAAAGTTAAAATTTTTTTAAATATCATTTTATTATTCCTTACAAATAAATTATTTATTTTTTAAAAAAACTCAATAATTATAAGATCACACAACAAAAATCACTGAATTAGATATTTCTATTATCAGCCCCAAATCAAAATATAGCACCCCGTTTCGAAAATAATGTTTTTAGTTGCAATTATCTTTTTTCATCATTAAATTATATAAAAGCTCAATATATAGTTTTTTGGTTCATCTAAATTAATAGCATAGTGAAGAGTGTTCTTTTCTCTTGAATATTCCAACCCTATTTTTTATCATCTTGTCTTGTTGTAGCACCGGAATTTTGCTAATTTTAATACCGGGAATACCTTTTTATACTTGTATTAGTAATTCTAATTATAGAAGGTATATTCTAACCTCTGCAGAGGTCTACTTTTTATTTTTGTGTCAATGTTTCCAATATACCTAGCATTAATTACTATTCGCATTGCGTTTTATCTAGAGAATAACCAAAAAAATTTAGGCCGTGATAAACGCATAAAGCGATAGAGTTTTTGTGGAGTAGGTCAATCTATAAGGGCTAGAAATTTAACTATCAAAAAAATTACATCCAACAATTAAATGATTATCTTAAAATTTTATTCTGTTGTATACTTTCACAGGTCCCCTCCCCGAAGAGCCAAACTCCGAAGGTCGAAAAATCTGATTGGATTTCAAATTTACTAGACCAGTTTTTAGGGACTATTGTCAATGATATATTTATCTCTCTTTTGATAAAACTGACTATTTTTTCCTAACCTAATTCTCATACATTAGTGTTCTGATTTTAAGAGTAGAGTTACTTCTTTTTCTATAATCTGAACTGTGATACGGAAATATACACAACGACTATTTCTCTAATAGTGCTAGAGCACAACTGCCTACTAGGACTGAACTTTTCAGAGTAAAACTAGAATGCAATCCAACTGAATAAGTCTAATCTTTGAAACCAAGATGCATATACACGACACGTTCAAAACGCGTCGCTTAAACAACGAAAACTATCCAGCCAAGCGGAAAACCATACCTTCCAGCGATTCATCGACAGGATTCTATAAAAAAGACACTAACCGCCCAGCCTTCTTTTAGCTTTCGTTCAGAGATGCTATGCCCTGCCTCGCATGGACAGATACTAACAAAACATCCCCGGTTGTCATCCCCCTTTTCTGTGACAAGCCCCGCGGACGTCGGCATCCCTTCTCTATCTACGACGACATGACGCCTACAAGTTGAGTCTCCGCTTGCTCTGCCAACCTTTTTTTGCCCGAACAAGCGAGCCATCCAGAGCACTCTTTCTAGGCTCAAGTCCACCTTGAACTCAAGCTCGAAAAAAAGTACATGACATAATTGGGTAAAGAACCATTTTGTATCTATCTTCTGGGCCACTACATGCCGTGGTATAGCTACTCCTAGGGCAGGCTGACGCATCGACTCCTATTTTAAAAAAAATTGCTTCTAGCGGTAGGAACGTCCTATCTGTACATCAGCCTAAAAGGTGCAGTTAGATTTCTGAGCATAATCATCCTCCATCATAGAATATTTATAAGGCGTCCATCGATTTTTGAAATATCATCCAGTTAGACGGCTTCTTCAAATAAAAATAGAGTCCGGGGAACCCCTCCTCTCTATCGGCAATCAACCTGCGACCAGACGGTTACGACGGTCGGACAGGCCAGCAGCTCCTTGGTGCGCTCCTTGTAGGCCAGCATGTGCGGGGTTTTGCCATGGGCGTCGAGGGCTTCCGGGCTTTCCCAGATCTCATAGAAAAGGAACGTGCCGTCTTCGGAGCGGTTCTTATGGAAATCGTACCGGATACAGCCTTTTTCAGCCCGCACGTTCGGGATGTTCTTCACCACTTCCGCTTCAAGCTGCGCTTCCATGCCTTTCTTCGCCGTCAACTTGGCGGTCACAAAACACGTGTCCATACGATGCTCCTTTTTAGGTTGTCCTTTGCCCGAAAAGCACCTCTTCCGCAATCCGGAAAACTCTGGGGAACGTCCGCTCTTAAAAAATCTGACAGCATCAAAGTAACAACCTCAAAATCATTCAGAACTTCATTCTCTCCAAAGCCTCCGCTGCTCCCCCTCTATACTTCACCCATGCCCCATCCTCTCAAAGTTTTAGGTGGAGAGGGGTGGGGGTTGGGGAGGGGAGAGGCCCCCTTTTGAAAAAGGGGGCCTC
>OLGH01002317.1_pt1 | contig 15255 bp, 21 predicted proteins | sample 1604851 | NCBI WGS metagenome assembly OLGH01 (sample SAMEA3888894, study PRJEB22519) | human gut metagenome | biome: human gut; feature: human-associated habitat; material: faeces | place: Denmark | collected 2010 | reverse complement strand
GTATGACCTTCATCATGCTTTTTCGACCTCTTTTCTTTGATGTGTGCCAGCCGTGAAGGCTGGTTCTTGTCCCAGCGGGCTTCCCGCCAGTACTTATTGCGCCCGTTCATCAGGCGGTCTCCTTGGTGCTGACCTTGCGTAACGGAGGCTGCTCCGGGTTGTCTCGGCTCTGCTTGTAGTGCTCAACATCCTCAGCGCGGAAGTAGAACTTGCTCTTGCTGCCCTTCTCTCCGTGAGAATAAGCGTCCAGCAGGCCCTGCTTCCTGAGCTGAAGGACCCTTGCCTGACATACGCCAAGAGCTTTGGCGGTTTCTTTGGTGGTGTAATACTTCGACACGATATCGGTTCTCCTTTCTGTGGGTGGCTCCCGCGACACCCTTTCGGGCGTTTCGACCTGTGCCGGAGGTCATCATCAGGCGGGGTTGACATTATCGTAGGCCAGCTTTGCAGCCCTCAGTGTCCGGAACATCTCAATGATATCATCAATGTGCCGACCTCCTACATCACCGTACACGCACCATCGCCAGCACCAGCGGCCATTGATGCGAACTTCCCGTTGTCGGATGTAGCACTTACAGTCCTCACGGACGTATCTATCGGAATCCTTAAACCACCTCATTGTTCAGCCCTCCTTGTTCTCCAGCAGCTCCCAGTCAGCAGGGTCAAACTGGCTGGCCGGGTAAATGCTGCGGTCATCAGCGAGGCACATGATCTTTTTGCCATCACTGTTGACATCGCAGAACATCACGGACATGGTGCCGTCCTCCTCGTTCCAGACCTCGTTCCCCTCGTGCAACACATCGAAACTTTTCATTTTTCTTTCCTCCTGTTTGTTGTGGTGTTCTTTACACGAGTTATTATACTACTATTTCGCTAGTTTGTAAATATCTTTTTGATAGTTTATCGAGAATATCTACTTTTTTAATAGTCATTTACATAAGATTAAGCACCAGCCTTTCAGCCGGTGCCTGCTGCTCACTCTTTCGTAGAAGATGCGGTGATAACCAAAGCGTCTTCAGCATCTTCAAGATTAGTTCCTGATGTCCTTTCAGTTGGGATATGCTCTCTCAGCCACTTCATGCTCATGTCGTGGTTGATAAAGGCCATGGTGAGACCGTGTCTTATTTCGTTGCCCATATAGGTATAGATCAGCTCCATATCCTCTTCCGAGAAATCGGTGTCAAGAAAAGCATTGACACCCGAAAGCATAAATTCGTGGAAGCGCCGGTTTCGCCACTCCTGCGAATACGGAGCAGTCTTGAATGCTGCCCGTGAAAGCCATTCGAGCACCTTCGCTTCGATATCTTCAACATAATGACAGTCCTCTAAAATGAAATACTGGTTTGTGCGCGGGTGAGCAATAAACTCGTACCCTACATCGTCAAAATCGCGGATGAGGCTGCCGGGGAAGCATTTAAGGAGCTTTGCGTGGGCCTCCTTCATGTCAGCTGCGCTCTGACGTTCTTTGTCATTCATCGTTTTTCTCCTTAGTCAAACTCAGGCATTGCAAAGATGACCTTTTTGCAGCGTTCCTCACTGACCCTGTACGGCTTGTGCCGAATGGTGTTGTCCTGCATGATCTGCCAGTAAACCATTGTCGGCAGCTCAAACAGGGCGGTGCAGCGCGGATACAGGCGCACGGCCTGATTTCTGATCTCTGCGTCAATTTCATCACGTCTTGTCATTTCAAACCTCAAAGCGCCCGTCAGGCCAGATAGCACAGCCCTCCTGATTTACCGGGCAACAGCTTTGGTCATGGCGTCAATCAGCCAATGACCGCCCATGACGTTGTTCCAGTTGTTGGCCTGATAGTTCTTCGTGTTACGGTGAGGAGCGCTGTGGGTAACAAAATCGCTCATGGCGTTCACCGCGCCCCATGCGGTATTGCGGAACTTTGCAAGGTCGGGGGCCATCACACAGACCATGTAGCCGTCTTTCATATCCTGCACATGTCGCTTCTGGATGTTGCTCATGTCATCCGCTTCCGGGAACAGCTCGTCAAGAATCTGCCGCAGCCGGGCATCGCTCACGGTGGTGTTTGCCATCTGATCTGCACGCTCAGCCAGAGCGTCCATGTACTTTCCGGCCATCTCAAGGCACTGCTGCGCTTCCACCAGCTTGGTGCTGATATCGCCCACATGGCGCACGCTCCACGCCCGCTGTGCCGTGCTCAGGGCGAGATTCAGGGTGTTGTTGCAGACAACCCGAACAGGGGTCATGCAAACACGGACAGCACCGGAACCGTCATGGGTATTCGAGAAGCAGACATAAGGCTCAGTCTTGTCGCCGCAGATTTCGGAATCGGGCAGCTTTGCCAGCAGCCAGATCTTCTTGCCGTCAAGCAGGCTTCCAGCTGTCTCATAGTGGACATCACCACCAATCAGGGCATCCGTGAAGGAGAATGCATCCGCGTTCTGCACAATGCGGTACTTGTCGCTGACAACGCCCAGCACCTTGTTGTCAGAGCTGCGGACGTTTGCCTTGTAGCCGGGAATCGGCTCATAGCCGCCGTTCAGCCACATATCGCGGGCCTCGACAGTCCAGTCCAGACCGGCCAGCTTCAGCGCCTCCGCGCTGGTGGGTGCTTCCTGCACCATGGTTCCCAGACCGTGCCAAGGCTTCTCACGGACATAGAACATCGTTTCAACATTTGCAGACATATTTCATACCTCCAAAAAATATTGTGTTGTGCGGTGGTTCCCGCGACCATCCCGGTGAAGTCACCGGAATGGTTTCGGCTGCTGCCGGGCAGCCATCATCAGGCGGGTCAATAGATTTCCCTTTCAAGCCTTAAACTCCGGGCATACAGAGCCACGGAAGTGAGTGAGACGGATTGCGTGCTTCAGCTCCCGGTCGCTCATGCAGGGGGTGCAGAGCTTGCTGACGAACTTGATTGCCCACCACAGGCCGTCAACAGTCTGACGGTCAAGAACCGCCCGGCGCTCGGCATCGGTCTGGGCGGCGTAGTACCGTGCCAGCGTGTTGTTGCAGCTTGCAGCGAAGTTTGCGGGGATGTTGATAGAAAGTGCGTTCATGTTCAGCTCTCCTTTCATCATCAAACAGTGGGCATTACGCGGGCCACATAAGACCGGCGGCGATCACTCATGCAAACGCACAGATGAACGGTGTTGACATACTCGCCGTTATTGGTATTGCCCATCTCGCACAGTACATCAGCCCATCCCAGATCATCCACACCAGAGTAGCTCCACGCTGCCAAAAAACAGGGTTCGTTGGACTTGTTTGCTGCGAACCGCTCTGCCTTCTTAATCTCGGAGATTTTCAGGTTGAAGTCTTTCATGTTTTGTACCTCACTTGTTGATTTTTTACTAGTTTAATGCTATTATTTAAGTAGTAAGTCGCTTTCTTTCTCACTATTAGTATACTACCAATTAGCTAGTTTGTAAATACTTTTTTGGTAGTTTTTTGAATTTTTTCTATCTTGGAGGGTTTTCTGTGGGTGATTTTCAATATAACCGTCTTGACAGTCTCTTAAAGAAAAACGGAACAACTCGGAAATACTTGTGTCTCTCTGCTGGTCATGCAGATAATTATATCCGTGGGTTTGAAAAGCGTGGAAAAGAGCCTCCTAGAGAGTTCGTAAAGTACTGCGCTGACAAGCTTGGCACAACAACTGCTTACCTCTACGGCGAAACCGATGATCCTTCACCTGTACTCGCCCCGGCTGCACCTGAGCAAAAAGAAAAGCCCAGCACCGCCGGAGAGATAGATTTGAGCAGTCTATCTCCAGATGATGCCGAGCTTGTAAGAAAAATTATGGCCGCTTCGGATGCAAAGAAGAATGCGATCCGAGCGTTGCTGTGATTCAGATGTTTAGAATATCGAGGACTTTCTGACGAAATGCAGGGTCACTCTTTAGCTTTTCGATGATTCGACGGATTTCTTCCGGACTGAAAGTTGTGTCCTGCATTTTGTTTTCCTCCTGTTCAAATTGTTTTGGGCTCTCTTACATTATACGCCTTTCGGTTGTACATTGTAAGAGATATTGTAAAAATATGTTGTGAGGTGTTATCTATTATGAGAAAAAGACTGTTCGCTATGGTCCTCTCAATTGCTGCGCTGCTTGCGTTTTCGTCCGTAGCACTTGCGGCAAAACCGGCCATTGAGTTGATGTATTTTACTTTTGACATGAACTCTGTTGGCGGTGTGTCTCCAAAACTCTACTACCGAAACAATTCCGGTAAGACAATAAAGTACCTTGATTGGTATATAACCGCCTACAACAGGGTTGGAGATCCTGCGCCAGACGATATTACCGGAAGCGCAGTTGCTCAGATTCGCACAGTCGGACCGATTGAGTCGTTCCGACTTGAACGGCAACCGAGTGGACAGGTTCAGACGCTTTCGTTCTCAGATGCAGACTCTCCATTCCATGAGTACACCGACACCAACTATTGGATTGATAACAATGGATATCTTGAAAGCGTCTATCAAGATAAGTATGGGAATTTTTTCATTGAGCCGAGTGTTCTTGACGAAAGCAAGAACATTTACTTGACGGAAGACGAAATCAACAATGCCTTGTTTTCAAGTTGCTCCGCTTTTGACGTTGTGTGGTACAATAGTACGATTGATTACTTGAATGTGAGCAAAGTAAAAATCACATACATGGACGGAAGTCAGCAGACTGTAACAAATATTGGTTCGGCGTATCGTGACACGCCGCTCCAGAATAAGCCGTTCAAAGAGCAGCTTGCACAGTACGCAGCTGTTTACAACTACAAAGAATATTTGCAGTATAATCAGGATTTGGCCGCAAGCCTCGGCGACAACCAGAAGGCTCTGTTTGAGCACTTTATCAACAGTGGCATGAAGGAAGGCCGTCAGGGCAATTCTGAATTTAACCTCGCTGCCTATAAGGCGAACAACCCCGATTTGGTCGCATTGTTTGGCGATGATAATGTGAAATACTATGAGCACTACATTGCAGGCGGTAAGGCGGAAGGCCGGAAAGCTGCTTAATCAGCTTCCAGCTGTTGCAGAAAATGCAACAGCTCCCCTGCCAGCTCCCCGCCGGGATCATCGGAAGCGGCTTTGAGGTTGCGGATGGCACCGGCCTTGCGGGTGACGTAAAGTCGGGCGCGGGCTTGCCCTTCGGGCGGCATGTCCTCATAGCAGGCCAGCGCGGCGCGGATGTGGTTGCAGAAACAGGCGGTCTTTTTGTTGGTCATGGCTCAATCCTCCCAAGGCTGCGGGGTTTTAGCTGTGCCGGTAAGCACGCTGGCGGGCATTCCGTCAATGATGGTCATTTCCGGGTCTTTGTTGCTTGTTTGACCGTTTTTCATTTTGTTTTCCTCCTGATTTTTGGTAATTGCGTCAACTTATGTACCAAATTTTACCATGCGCCAGTGGAAAATGAAATACGGATAAAATTTGTCGAATGGCGCGGATTTTTTCTGCGCCATTTTTTGTTAAAAACACGCCGGTATTATGGGGGTGAAAGTATGAGTTATTTTACGGCGAGCCAAATCGGGAAAGCGCTTGCAAAAGCACGGGTGTCTGCGGGCTTGAGCCAAGTGGAGATCGCAAGGCGCATTGAGAAGGGAGAGCGGACAGTGCAGAGCTGGGAAAAAGGCTGCACCAGCCCGGACAGTGACGAGATCATGGATTGGTGCACGGCGTGTGGCGTGTCACCCATCACGGTGTTCATGGAGATGACCCACCCGGATCTGTACAAAGTGCCGGATGACGGCAAGGCCGACGATGAGCTAAACACGGAGTTGCGCCGTCTCGTGGTAAACCTGCCACCGCTGACGAAAAGGCTGCTTCTCTTCATATTGAAGGGCAGTCACGGCAGCAGCCCGCCTGCTGTCATATCGGAGATAGCTGCAAATTTGCACTGCCCGCTCAATAACCGGGTCAGCGTATACGGAACAATCATCGACCAATACAACTTTGCTCAGAGCATGGGATTAGACCCATGCCCGGACGATCCGCACCCTCCCATTGAAGACCTGAAGATCAACTACAAGGCCGGAAGGGCCGCTGCTGAAAATGGTTCCTTCGGATATATCGGGCAGAAAAAGGAGTAAGCCATGAAATGCGCGAGACCATGCTGCCGGAAGGAGCAGCCGGAAGCCGCCCCGCAGCAAAGAAAAAAGCGCCGCCGTCCCAAGGGCAGCGGCACAGGGTACTCTTGTGTATGGAGGTGGATTTTATGAAAAAACGGGTCAACACGGCATTTTGGGTGGAAAAGGAAAAGCGCTGGTGCATCGCGGTTCAGAAGAACGGAACCCGCAAGCGGTTTTACAGCAGCACGCCGGGCAGAACAGGACAACGGGAAGCAAACGCAAAAGCGGATGCATGGCTTGATGATAGCATTCGGGACGGCAGGAAGAAGGTGGCTGCACTCTATTCAGAGTGGGTAGAAGAGCTGAAGCTCACCTGCGGCACATCCTATGTGACCCAGTGCGACAAATACGGCGAATACTACATACTCCCGGTGTGTGGGAACATTCGCATTGACGAGCTGACCGAGGGCGATTTGCAAAAGGCAATTGACATGTCTTTCAAAAAGCGCTGTCTCAAAAAAGGGGGAAAGCGCACGAGTGATAAACCTCTGAGCCGCAAAACCCTTATGACGATTCGGTCAACCGAAACCAGCTTTGTCAAGTGGTGCAGGAAAAATCGGTACACCACCCTGTTCCCGGAGCTATGCATTCCTAAGAACGCAAGGCTTGTAGAAAAGACCATTTTGCAGCCCAACGCGCTGAAAACACTTTTTGACGTTGACACCCGCTTGTGGTACAATAAAAGGATTTTTGATGATTATATCTATGCCTACCGTTTTGCTGTATCAACCGGCGTGCGACCCGGTGAGTTGGTCGGCCTGTGGTATGGTGACATAAAGGGGAACACGGTCAATTTGCGCCGCAGCATCAATGTGCAGGGCGAAGTGACCACCGGCAAAAACCAGAACGCAGTGCGTTCTTTTGACATGGGTATGGAAGCACGAGAAGCGTATGAAGCTCAGGTGGCACACCTGAAAGCAACAGGCGTACAGTTGAACTACAACACACCCTTGTTCCAGATCCCATGCCAGCGGTCTCTTGTGAAGCGCTGGGAAAAGTACCAGAAATCCAACAACATCGATCCAATGGTAACGCTGTATGAACTGCGTCACACCTTTGTCAGCATTGAATCCGGTGTGCTGACTGACAGCCAACTGAAAATGCTTGTAGGCCACAGCCGGAACATGGACACTGCAGGAACCTACCGGCACGAGCTGCAGGGCCAGCGCGAAGATTTGGCAGCCGCGACCACCGCTGCATTCAGGAAGGCTCAAGAGTGATTCTGGTAACACATTTGGTAACACTCTTTTTTCTAAATGTCAAAAAGCAAATCGGACATAACCAAACAAATCCGCATTATTTCTACGTTCTTTCATGTATCCTATTTGCATTTTTGACGACAATCAATCATTTTTAATTGTTCGATTCCCATTGCCCGCTCCATGCCGACAAAAAGAGCTCAGGTCATTTGGATCTGGGCTCTTTTTATTTGTTTTGTTCATGCAAAAAAGGGGCCGCGCATTTATTTCTGCGCGGCCCCCTTGATTTTTATGCACTCAGACGAAGGAGAAATACAGAGCGCCTGCTGCTGCGCCCACGTTGGCGACGCCGAGCAGTGCACCGCCCAGCGAGCTCAAGTAGATCTTGGCCGAGTCGATCATAAGGTTGCCGTTGATGGTGCCCTCTTCTTCGGGGTACTTCTCCGGATACTGCTTCTGTACCTGCGCTGCAACAGCGCCGATGTTCGCAATGTTCACATAGGCCAGCAGACCCGCACCGGTGCCGAGTACCGACGCCAGTACGCTGCTGATCTGGCCTTTCTTGATGGCATTCACAACGTTCACGATGGCAAGTACGCCCATGGTCACGTTCATTGCCGTCGAGATCCAGTTGCCGACCGTTTCTGCGTCGAGTGCGCCGCCGGTCGTATATTCCAATTCCTCTTCGCTGAGGAGTGCGTAGCTGTTAGGATAAGTCATCATTTTTTCTTTACCTCCAAATGATCGTTCGAGAGGGGTCCATTTGTACCCATTATAGAGGCTGCGGAAAAATCTGTCAAGAGACGAAACTTTTGTCCGAACACACGAAACCGCCGCACAGCGAAGTTTTTGCGCTTCGCGTACAGCGGTTTCACGAGGATTTCACGTTTTATCCCCGGTGTTCACTTTTCTTCCGTCTTCGACTTCTGCTGCTCCTGCTTGGCGCGGAGTTTCCGGATGCGCTTTTTCTCGCTTTCGACGCGGGGCCAGGGCCAGGAGAAGCCCTCGTTCTCGCGGCACCATTTGACCAGCGGATAGAATGAGAACGCCAGACCGAACAGATACAGCAGCACGTACAGCACTGCATCCAGCGTGAACAGGGCGTCCAGCGCAGCGATGACCGACATAATGCAGCCCGCCTTCAGGAAGAACAGGCCGTTCTGCCGGCAGTATTCGTCGAAATGTTCCGCCTTGACGGCCCGGCGGCCCTGTTCGCCCCAGACGCGAGGGTTCTTCATGACCGTGTAGCCGTAAAAGACCATCATCAGACCGCAGGTCAGTTGAAATCCGAAAAACATAGCGTACCTCGTTCCAGTTTAGTCGTCGTAGCCCTCGAACAGCGGCTTCATGAAGGGCAGGAAGTCCAGCGTTGCGAAGTAGTCGCGCGGGGTCTCGGCACGGCGGATGAGACGGTGGGAGCCGTCCTCACAAAGCAGCACTTCAGCGCACCACAGCTTGCCGTTGTAGTTGTAACCCATAGCCGAACCGTGGGCACCGGTGTCGTGGATATAGACCAGGTCGCCGATGTCGATCTTGGGCAGCATCCGGTCGATGGCGAACTTGTCGTTGTTCTCGCACAGGCCGCCGACCACGTCGTACTTGTGGTCGCAGGGCGCATGTTCCTTGCCCAGCACGGTGATGTGGTGGTAAGCGCCGTACATGGCCGGGCGCATCAGGTTGGCCGCGCAGGCATCCAGACCGATGTACTCCTTGTAGATGTGCTTTTCGTGGATGGCCGTGGCCACCAGCGCGCCGTAGGGGCCGGTGGTGAAGCGGCCCATCTCGGTGAAGATGGCGACATCGCCCATGCCGGCGGGCACCAGGATCTCCTCAAACTTCTTGCGGACGCCCTCGCCGATGGCCATGATGTCGTTCTCGGTCTGGTCGGGGCGGTACGGGATGCCCACACCGCCGGACAGGTTGATGTAGGCGATGTGCGCACCGGTAGCCTTCTGGACGCGGACCGCCAGCTGGAACAGGATGCCGGCCAGCTCCGGATAGTAGGCGTCGGAGATGGTGTTGGAGGCCAGGAAGGCGTGGATGCCGAAGTTCTTTGCGCCCTTCTGCATCAGCCTCTTGTAGCTCTCGATCATCTGCTCCTCGGTCATGCCGTACTTGGCATCACCGGGCTTGTCCATGACCTGGAAGCCTTCTTCGCTCTCGCCCAGCTGGAACGTTCCGCCCGGATTGTAGCGGCAGAAGATGTTCTCCGGCACACCGGCCACACGGTCGAGGAAGTCCACCATGGTGGCGTCATCGAGGTTGATGTAGGCACCCAGCTCGTAGGCTTTCTTCATATCCTCGACCGGGGTCTGGTTGGAGGAAAACATGATGTCGCTGCCGGTAAAGCCGCAGACTTCGCTGAGCATCAGCTCGGTCAGGGAGGAGCAGTCCACACCGCAGCCCTCTTCCTTCAAAATCTGCAGGATGACCGGGTTGGGCAGCGCCTTGACGGCGAAATACTCGCGGAAGCCCTTGTTCCAGCTGAACGCCTTGTTGATGCGGCGGGCGTTCTCGCGGATGCCCTTTTCATCGTAGACATGGAACGGGGTGGGCACGTCCTGGAGGATCTCCTGGGCCTGCGCTTCGGTCAGAAACGGTTTCTTTTCCATAATATACTTCCCTCACATTTTATAGTGTCACCGACACGTCGGTGCGGTATCAGGTCTTGAGGTTGCCGCGGGTGGGCGTGAACGTCGGGATCATCTCGGCCAGCTGCTTCACGACGCCCTCGTCGTTGTGGGCCGCTGCCGCGCTCAGATCCTGCAGCTGCGTGTAGAACCGGGCCAGGTCGATGTCCTTCGGCGGCGCAACGAAGATCTTGTTGTGCTCGGTGCGGCGCATCTTGTCCTGCTCCTCGTCCATCATCAGCTCCTCATAGAGCTTCTCGCCGGGGCGCAGGCCCACGACTTTGATCTCCATGTTCACGCCCGGCTCGTAGCCGTAGAAGCGGATGAGCTGTTTGGCCAGGTCGATGATCTTGACCGGCTCGCCCATATCCAGAACATAGATGCTGCCGCTCTCGGCCAGGGCACCGGCCTGCAGCACCAGCTGGGCTGCCTCCGGGATGGTCATGAAATAGCGTTCGATGTTGGGGTCCGTCAGGGTGACGGGGCCGCCCTTTTTGATCTGCGCCTCAAACAGCGGGATGACACTGCCGTGGCTGCCCAGCACATTGCCGAAGCGGACCGCCACGCACTTCATGTCGGTGTTGCCCGCAAAGGTCTGGATGAGCATCTCACAGATGCGCTTGGTGCAGCCCATGACGCTGGTGGGGTTGACAGCCTTATCCGTGGAGAGCTGGACGAACCGCTCCACGCCGTGCTCGCTGGCGCTGGTGAGCAGATTCTTCGTGCCCAGCACGTTGTTCTTGACGGCCTCCGCCGGGCTGACCTCCATCAGCGGCACATGCTTGTGCGCTGCCGCGTGGAAGACCACCGTGGGATGATACGTCTCGAATACCTCGTCCAGACGCTTTTTGTCGCGGATGGAGCCGATGAGCACCGTGACCGGGATGTCCCGGCCATACTTCTGCTGCAGCTCCATCAGCAGCTCGTAGGCGCAGTTCTCGTAGATATCAAAGATGAGCAGTTTGCCGGGCTGAAAGCGCATCACCTGACGGCAGAGCTCGCTGCCGATGGAGCCGCCGCCGCCCGTGACGAGAACGGTCTTGCCGGTCAGGTAGCCGGAGATCTGCTCCATGTCCAGCGTGACTTCCTCGCGGGAGAGGAAATCGGCGGTGTTCAGCTCGCGGAACACATTCTGCTGCGGCGCACCGGTGCCCACCAGCTGCGGGTCGCTCAGGATCTGGACCGCACAGTGGGTGGAGACGCAGAGGTCGATGACATGGTTCAGTCGGCTGCCCTGCAGCGTCGGGATGGCGATGATGATGCTGTGGATGTTGTATCTCTCGCAAACCTGCGGGATCTGCTCCAGTGTGCCCCGCACCGGGACACCGTGGATGGTCTGGCCGAACTTGGCCGGGTCATCGTCCACAGCCGCGACCGGGTGGCCGTAGCTCTCGTTGGATTTGCAGACATTGATCGCCCACGCACCGGCCTCGCCTGCGCCCACGATCAGCACCGGGCGGTTCGGGTCCTTGGACGGAACGCCGCGCACCCGCTCGCCGATGGGGTGGTTCAGGAACAGCCGCCAGGCAAGGCGGCTCCCGCCCACCAGCAGGAAGATGAGCACCGCTGCCATCGCGTTGGCCGAGTCGAACAACACGCCGTGGATGAGGCCATGGTTCACGAAGTAGACCACCGCCGTGGGCACCGCGATCATGCCCGCTAGACGGATGAGGTCGCGCTCGCCCGCGTACTTCCACAAGATGGAGTACAGCCCGCCCACCAGAAAGCTGATCAGATAGAGCGCCGTGATCCAGGGCAGGTTCTCATACAGCAGGGCCCGGTTGTGGGGCCACCAGGCTGCTTCCACCGCACCGTCTGCGCGGAGCAGCAGCGCAAAATAAAAGCTGAACAGGATCAGCGCCGCATCCAGCACCACCAGAAACGTCCGGCGCAGCCCAACCTGCGGCGTGATTTTTTTGATAGTCTTCACAGAAAATCCTCTTTATCTTCGGCGCTCATTCTGCGCCGGTTCATTTTCCAGGCCAGCGGGAAAAGAGCCTGCTGCGCCATGGTATCCATTGTATTATACTCGTTTCGTGCCCCGGTGTCCAGAAGATTTCATCGTCCGGGTCGATTTCACGCTTTTTTCGCCTTCTGCCGGGCCCGGTCCGGGTGGAGCGCGGCCCGCACCTCGGCACCCAGACCCAGCGGCCAGGCGGCGGCCAGCCCCGCCAGCCCCATGCCACAGCAGCCGATGCACAGCGCCGCCAGCTGCTCCGGCGTCTCCCCGGCCTGCCAGCCGGACAGCATTTCCCGGAGAAACACCCCCGCCCCGGCCGACACGCCAGCCGCCAGCAGCGGTGCCCCCAGCCAGCGCATCAGCGCCGGGCGCATCCCGCTGACCCGCAGCAGATGGGCCGTGTTGGCCAGGCAGGTATATACGCTGGACAGCAGGATGACGAACAGGAAGCCTTTCATCCCGAACCGGGGCAGCAGCACCATCACCCCCGCGATGCGCAGCACGGCATCCCACAGGCTGTACCGGAACACGGCCTTCTGCTCCCCTACCCCCTTCATGGCACCGTCCACCATGCTTTCCAGATACATCAGCGGCATCGCCGGGCCGAGCACGGTCAGATAGAAGCCCGCCTCGGCCCCGTCCGGCCCGTAGAACAACCGGGCAGCCGCCGCTCCCCACACCCAGAACACCGCCCCTGCCAGCGCGGAGAAGTAGCCCGTGAGCCGGAGCATCCGGTCCAGCAGCGCCGAAAGCCGCCCCGTCTCACCCCGGATGTGCGCCTGCGTGATCTCCGGCATCAGCAGGACCGACAGGCTCCCCAGCAGCCCGAACGGAAAGGTCAGCAGGGGCAGGGCCATTCCCTTCAGGTTTCCATACTGGGCCACGGCGGCACTGCGGCCCCCGGCATCCAGCAGATAGACCGTCAGGCAGGCGGGCACCAGCATGTTCTCCGCCGTGTGGAGCGCGCTGGCAAGGCAGCGCCCGCCCTCCACGGGCCAGAGGATCTCCCACAGCCGCTTTGCCGGGTCCATGGGGCGTCGGGCCGGGCCCGCACCGAATGCGGACACCGCCTCCCGCCGGTAAAACAGAAGCATCAGGCAGGCCGAGACCGTCTCGCTGAGGGCCGTTGCTGCCAGAACAGCCGTGCACTTGCCGCCAACGTCCAGCGCACGGCCCCGCTCCAGCGCGAACCAGATGGCCGAGATGCGGACCGCCTGCTCCACGAGCTGGCTCACCACGTTGGGGCCGACCTGCCGCCGGGCAATGAAAAAGCCGCGCAGCACCGCCGAGACTGCCATCCAGGGCAGGCCGAATGCCGCCGCCCGCAGCGCACCGGCGGCGCGGACATCGCCCAGCCACCACGCTGCGGCCAGCTCCGCCAGACCGAACTGCCCCGCCCACGCAGCGCTGCCCAGCAGCAGCGCCGCCCCCAGCAGACGGAGCAGCATCCCGCGGGCCTCGGCCCGGCTGCGGCTCAGCTCCTCGGCCATCAGGCGGGTGGCCGCCACCGAGACGCCGGATGTCGCCAGCGTGACGAAGAGCGAATACACCGCCAGCACCAGCTGGTACAGGCCCATCCCCTCGCCGCCCAGCGCATTGGCCAGCCAGATGCGCAGCCCCATCCCGGCCAGCCGGAGCACCACATCCGCCCCCGTGAGCAGGGCCGCGTTCTTCAGGTAGCTCGGACGCATCGCCGCACCTCCCCTTCTTCCTTTCATTATATGGGCACCGCTTTGCAAAATATGAGCCGCCGTGTGGGTTGTTTCTCTTCTGGTTTTATGGTATGATAGGAGCCGGTCAAGAGATTTTTTCAAAACATCAACGAAGGAGGAAAGGCCGCATCCCACCCGGACCGGCCTTATGAGAGTATGAGCGAAGAATGCACCCATGACTGCTCTACCTGCAGCGCAGCATGTTCTTCCCGCGAGGCTGCCCCGCAGCACGATGCCCCCAACCCCAACAGCAGCGTCAAGAAGGTCATCGGCGTCGTATCCGGCAAGGGCGGCGTCGGCAAGAGCATGACCAGCGCCCTGCTGGCCTGCGCCATGGCCCGCCGCGGCTACCACTGCGGCATCCTGGACGCCGACATCACCGGCCCGTCCATCCCCAAGCTGTTCGGCATCCATGGCCGTGCCATGGCCGACGAGAAGGGCTGCTGGCCCATCCAGAGCCGGATGGGCATCGACGTGATGAGCATCAACCTGCTGGTGGAGAACGAGGAAGACCCCGTCGTCTGGCGCGGCCCCGTCATCGCCGGTGCGGTCAAGCAGTTCTGGACCGATGTGGTCTGGAAAGACGTCGATTTCCTGTTCGTGGATATGCCTCCGGGAACCGGTGACGTCCCCCTGACCGTCTTCCAGAGTCTGCCCGTGGACGGCATCGTCGTCGTGGCAAGCCCGCAGGAGCTGGTGAGCATGATCGTGGCCAAGGCCGTGAACATGGCCGAGATGATGAAGGTGCCGATGCTGGGCATCGTCGAGAACATGAGCTATATCGTCTGCCCCGACTGCGGCAAGCACATCAACGTGTTCGGCGACAGCCATGTGGACGAGGTGGCCGCAAAGCATCACCTGCCCGTTCTGGCCAAATGCCCCATCGACCCGCAGCTGGCTGCGCTGTCCGACGCCGGCATGATCGAGACCTACGGCGGACAGTTCCTCGAGGGTGCCGCTGACGCCTGCGAGAAGCTGCTGAAGTAAGACTTTTCCTCCCTGCACTGCCTGTTCCGGGCCGGTGCAGGGATTTTTTGTTTCTTTACAAAAGCAGGTTTTATCGCAATTTTTTGATGTGTCCCGTCTTTTTCGTGAAGTGCATTCATCTTTTCCATTGTATTTTGAAAGATTTTCCGGTTTTTACGGGGCGGGCCATCTTGTAAATCGGCAGATAAAGCTTTATAATAGCAAAGTGGTCAGAGGCTTATCGCACCCGCCGTGGGAAACGGGAAAGCCGAAGCCTCCACACAATAGAGTTAAGGGAAAAGGAGTATATCATTATGCTGACGAATGAATATCTGAAGCGTGTCTACGAGGGCCTGGAAAAGCGCAATGCCAACGAGCCCGAATTCCTGCAGGCTGTCCGCGAGGTTCTGGAGAGCATCCAGCCCGTCGTGGAGAAGCATCCCGAGTACGAGAAGGCCGCCCTCATCGAGCGTCTGGTCGAGCCTGAGCGCATCATCACCTTCCGTGTGCCTTGGGTCGATGACCAGGGCAAGGTCCAGGTGAACCGCGGCTACCGCGTCCAGTTCAACAGCGCCATCGGCCCCTACAAGGGCGGCCTGCGCTTCCATCCTTCTGTCAATCAGGGCATCCTGAAGTTCCTCGGCTTCGAGCAGACCTTCAAGAACAGCCTGACCACCCTGCCCATGGGCGGCGGCA
>OLGH01002289.1_pt1 | contig 15387 bp, 8 predicted proteins | sample 1604851 | NCBI WGS metagenome assembly OLGH01 (sample SAMEA3888894, study PRJEB22519) | human gut metagenome | biome: human gut; feature: human-associated habitat; material: faeces | place: Denmark | collected 2010 | reverse complement strand
TAATAACGTTAAAAAGTTGTGTGTATAAAAAACATTCTTATTTCTTTTTTTCTGTTTTGGGTAAGGTGCTACTATACAGCGTTTAGCCCATATTTGGTAAGCCTTTGTCATTTCAACTACTTTTTGCCATAGCATTATTGATGAACAATAATGCTATTGGCAAAATGAGATAATTTGATTTTATAGTAATATTCTTTAAAGATCTCATATGTATAAATTTGAAGTAAACGTCGTGCTAACTTTATTGATTATTCTGAACTTTATCCATTAATACTTTCATCCAGTATCCTCCGATCACCGAACGGGCTCTGAAGCCTACCCATCTACCGCTGTCTGTATGGTGCCAGTCGCTGATAGGTACACGAGATACTGTTTCATTGATATATTTATAGACAGGATCAGAGAATTTCTGGAAGGTTTCCTTATCTGAAGACATAGCTGCCGTCCACATGATCCAGTCGGATTTTGTGTATTCTTTACGAGAGTCTAGAGGGAGCCCATAAGGATTCTGTTTTGTCAAATAATAGTTAATCTCTTTTCTGATAACATTATTAGGAAATAAATTCAGGTTCCACAACTTATCCCAAACCATGTTATATTTTTGACTCCAGGTATCTTTACGGTCAAAAGCCAGACGGTAATGATCTCCCTCATTCGCCATTTCTTCCCATTTCACTGCCATTTTCTTAGCTATAGCCGCATATTTTTCAGCTACATCATTCAATCCGAGCATCCGAGCCATCTCGCTGTATCCGGCCACTCCCATGATCGCTTTCACTGAAAGATTGGCATTATGAGCCCAGTGACCAGCAAAATCATCCGTGCAAAGTTGGTTTTCCGGGTCCTGTCCAAACTAATAAATATTACTTTATCTGTTTGATAATCTGGATATTATAAATTAGCGTATTGTTACTGTGTTGTGCTTTACATCTTTTTCAAGTAAAATTAAAGTGATTTTTCTCTCAATAAAGTCACTTATTTTCATTATTTTATTATTCTATTTTCTTTCGGATGAACTCTAAAAATGGCGAAAACATCAATAATAAGTATTGCAAAATTGGCTGTTCTTAATTTATTTCATATTTTTGCAACGACGGTTGACTCAACAGCCGTTGAGAAAAACTTATTGATTATGAAGTTTTATAATAGAGAGAAAGAAATTGCAGAATTGAAGCGTGTACAAGAGCTTGCATTTGGTCAAAATTCCAGAATGATTGTGGTAACAGGCCGTAGGCGTATTGGAAAAACCAGTCTTATAAAACAAGCTCTGAAGGGAACACCTACTGTATATTTTTTCATTGGAAGAAAAGCAGAGAGTATATTAGTCGCAGATTTTATAAAAATAGTACGCGAGACATTATCTATTTTTATTCCGGATGGCATATCCAACTTTACTACTTTGATACAATATCTTTTCGAAATAGGAAAAACACGTTCTTTTAATATTGTTATTGATGAATTTCAGGAGTTTTATAATATCAGACCCGATGTTTTTAGTGATATGCAAAATCTTTGGGATGAATATCGGCAAGAAACTAAAATAAATCTTGTAATTAGCGGCTCTGTATATTCATTGATGCAAAAGATATTCACGGATCATGGAGAACCATTATTCGGACGTGCTGACAATATTTTATGTCTTCGGTCCTTCAATACAAAAGTGCTAAAACAAATTATGGAGGATTTTGCGCCCGGATATAGTAATGATGACCTGTTAGCTTTGTATACACTGACTGGAGGAGTCCCTAAATATGTAGAGTTATTCTGTGACAATCAAGCACTTTCTGTTGATCGGATATATGACTTCGTTTTTTCAGAAAATTCCTTGTTTATAGATGAAGGACGTAATTTGTTGATTACTGAATTTGGAAAAAATTATGGCATTTACTTTTCCATCTTATTAGAAATAGCAAATGGGCATTATACACAAGGGGAAATAGAGTCAGCACTAGGGGGGATATCTATCGGAGGTCATTTAAGTAAATTAGAAAATGTGTATAATTTGATAACTCGCGAACGGCCTATTTTTGCGAAACCAGGTACTAAGAAAAATGTACGATATATTATTGGAGATAATTTTCTAAATTTCTGGTTTAAATACATCGAACGGAATCGTTCATATATTGAACTACAGAATTTTGAAGACCTGCGTCAACTAGCAAAGGCTGATTATCAGACTTATTCAGGCAAAGTGTTAGAAAACTATTTTAAACAGAAATTAGCAGAAGAAGGTGGGTTTAAAGAAATTGGTTCCTGGTGGGAAACTAAAAGTTCTACAAACAAAGAACGATTAAACTCTTATGAAATTGATATTGTAGCTCTTAAATCAAGTGGAAAAAAAGCCCTTATAGCAGAAGTTAAACGGATGCCAGAAAATAATTATGTTCATTCAACGTTCATGGAAAAAGTGGAACATTTAAGGCACAAAGAGATGGCAAAATACGATATTGAAACACGAGTCTTAGGATTAGAGGACATGTAACTTTATGCAAATAAAATGGTGGATAGTGCTCTTAAAGAATTCCCCCAGCTACAATCTATAGTAACAGGGGGAATGATTAATTTTATCAAGTCATTTTACTTCAGTTCGTTTGCATTACCATTCAATTTGCTGGTCCTCATCAGGAATCTGTGTATTGATATTCCGTTGAAGTGTCATTGTACCTTTTACTAAATAGGGGATTTTTACATCTTTGGTACTTGTTACGTCATTGAATTCGTATTCGATATCAAATGAGATAAACTTCCTTTTCAAATAAGGTCGTGTAGCATCCATTGTTGATGTATCGCTAAAAGCGGATATGCTTATTAAATTAAACCCAATTCGTTCTTTATTTTCAGCCTCTACATGTAATGAGTTGTCTTCATTATTAAAAGTTACATTGATTTTGTAAATCTCACGTACCTCTTTTTTAAGTTCTTCGCCAATCAGGCCAGCGTAAAAGAAAACAGTATTGTTATCCACTACATAGGCAGTACGTTTCGGTGTGGTCATAGGTTTCTTTTCTACTTTTCCATTGGCATCTTTAATGTACACTTCCATTGCATCCGTACTGTATGAACCGGAATAATCGTTAAATGGAATTACTCTCAATAATGCCGTCGCATAGTTTTTGCGCGGATGTCTTTTGTAAGACTCGTCGTCGGCGACAGTTAGAGGTAAAACCCATTTGTTTGCCATATCCAGACCGTTCAAAGAAAAATTGATGTCTAATAATCCTACATCGGAACCGGCGGGAATGTGAACAGTTTTGGAAAAATCATATTTGTCACTTTCCAACTCCTGATAATAGAGGTCCGTGCGTGTACTGAAACGTTCCCAATTCAAAGTTTCCAATGTGTCCGACAATGCTATATGCACATCTACCTCTTGCTGGTTCTGGGTAGAGCCGCTAATAATAACCGGTAATTGGTAGGTTACTTTCCCATCCGGTTTATATCTGACATAAATATTAGTCACACCTTCTCCTCCGGAAGGAATGGGAGATTTGAAAGATACATATTGCTGGTACTGTTCATCTTTCCACTCATCATTGCAAGCGGTGGTTAATATGGCAGCTGTCAGTATTGCTAAAAAAGTATATATATGTTTCATCTTATTTTTATTTTCGGTTAATCATTATATGTCCATCCCGGATTCTGCGTCAGCAAGCTGTTTCGTTTGAGCTCTTCATGGCTGATGGGCCAGAAGTACAGTTTGCGTGAAAAAGCAGTTGGCAAGTCATTAATAACTGTCGGCGTGTGGAAATAATTTCTTTGTGATTCCATCATCAAATAGTTGCAGCCTTCTATTTCCTTAGATTCTTCCACGTCTGCATCTCTCCATCTACGCAGATCAAAGTAACGTTGTCCTTCTCCCATCAATTCAATCATGCGCTCTTGTTTCAGCTTTTTGCGGAAAACGTCTTTGCTTTGATAGTCGCTGTCTTCATAGTCGGGAACTCCCGCCCGGCTGCGGATAGGACGGATACCTTTTTGCATTTCGCTTTTCTCACGATGGATAGAGTAGGTGGCAGAGCCGTCCCATGAAAGAATGTTATACATCTTTCCGTCTTCCAGTTCATTCAGCGCTTCCGCATAAATGAGTAGAATTTCTGCATAGCGGATGGCAGGTTCGGCTTTTGTAACAATTTTGTTATCGGCTATTTTGGTATCATCCGCATTTACGAATTTCTTGATTCCGATACCAGTCGGAAGCCAGTTATGTAAGCTGGAATAACCATTGCTACTACCTCTATAATAAAAAGCCTGCAAGTCTGTCTCTTTTTCGTGGTCCTGAATTTCCGAGTTCCTGTATAGTTCCCATACAGAACCGTTGAAAGCAACCGATGCGTAAAAGCGCGGTTCGCGATAGGCATATTCTTTGTATACGCCTTTCTTCAGATATGGAAAAGTACCGTCTTTCGCTTCTTGTTCTGTGACAAAGCGTTGTTCTTGGGAGTACTTTTCTAAGAATTCATTACGGTCGAAATCTTCGCCGTCGTTCATATAGTAGGTATCGCACATTTTTTGCGTCATACCATATTTGTTGTTTCCGCCACCTTCAGCATACGGAAGTTGATTTGCTACCATCAGCACGAGACTGTTGGGACCTTGGTTGGCTCCACGACTAAAAATCAGTTCAGGATTCCTTTCCATGCCGATAGAACCGTCGAAAACTTCACGATAAGACTGCATGGGGTCGATATCGCTGTATCCTCCTTCATCCCATGTCTTCAGGGAGAAATCATCGTCTTTGTAAGGCTTTACGGTTACCGGTCCTTTGGCAGGGTCGTCATTGGCTTTTTTGTGATACAAATCATAACGATGCCCGTTGCGGTAGTTTCCTGGTAATTCCATGACATCTTTTGCGGCCGCCGCGGCTCTTGCCCATTTGCTGTCGTCGTACTCTTGAGCCAACAGACATTTTCCGTTATGGTCTGTCAAATCAGAGAATTTGTCCGTGTCTATGCTTGGCCGTGGATTGTTGATCGGGCTTGCGGCATAGAGTAGGGCTCTTGCTCGTGCAGCTAATGCAGCTCCTCTGGTTGGGCGGGCAATCTGATCGACCGTTCTGATCAGAGGCAGATCCTTGGCTGCCAGTCTCATTTCCGATTCGATGTATTCTACGCATTCATCGTACGTATTACGCGGTCGCTCCAATTGGTCATAGCTGTCCATATAGTCGAGACCCTCATTAGGCAATATAGGTACGGGACCGTATCTGCGGAGCAATAGCCAATAATAATATGCCCGAACAAAACGTGCCTGCGCTTTCATGTCGCTTCTTTCTTCTTGCGTGAATTTAGTATTCAAATCGATATATTGTATGAAAATAGATGCCTGTCGGATTCCTTTATAACTGGCTCCCCAGGAGTGACGCCAGTTTTCATCATACGTGCCGGTTTTGAATTTTCTACAATCATCTCCGGAGCCAAAATAGATATCATCGGCAAAACACCACAAAATATTCTCTTTGGTCGATACTTCCATGTTTTCTCCGCCGAGATAGGAGTAAGCATGTGCTAGCCACGCTTCTGTGCTGTCTTTATCTGCGAAAATATCTTCCATCGTCTTGCGGTCTCTAAAATATTTGTCGGCATCCAGAGAGTCGACGCAAGAAACGGCCACTATGCTTAATAGTATACCGATATATAGTTTATATATTTTTCTCATTTTATACATATTGATTAAATGTTAACGGTCAATCCCAAAGTGAGTACCTTGGATAATGGGTATTCAGTTCCGGTAGAACTACCTAATTCCGGATCCCATTCTTTGAATTTGGCGAAAGTCAGCAGATTGGTTCCAATAAAGAATACACGTACTCTATTAAACTTGATTTTGTTTACGATGGATTTAGGCAGTGTATAGCCTACCTCCAATGTTTTCAAGCGCAGATAAGAACCGTTTCTTAGCCAGAAGGTGGATTTTTGTTGGTTATTGTCATTCTTTCCAAAGCTAAGTCTTGGATACGAGGCGTTTGGATTTTCGTTGGCGGGAATACCCAATTTCTCGGCTGTTTGTGCATCTACCCAACGATCTTCCACTAAATTCTCCAATACATTTCCCCATTGGTTGTCACTGAAAGCAAACACAGTATGCCCTTCGATGAAGAAGGATGATTTGCCTGATCCCTGGAAATGGACATTAAAATCAAAGCCGTTCCATTGTGCGGAGATACCGAAACCGTAAATCAAGTTAGGTTTGGTTGTTGCACCGATAGCCACTTTGTCATTACCGTTGATAATTCCGTCACCGTTGACGTCCTTATATTTGATATCACCGGGCTGTACTTTTCCCCATTCGGTCTGCTGCGGGCTGTTGCGTATGTCATCATAGTTCTTGAACAACCCTAAAGCTATCAGCCCTTTCGCCTGATTTACCCGGTAACCTACCTCTTTCTTATAAGGATAAACGGAATTTTCTTCATCCTTTTCTAGAATCTCGTTTTTACTGTATGTCATATTACCGCGGACGGTTACTCGCACCTTTCCTATTTTCTGTTTATAAGCAAAGTTTCCGTCGAATCCTTGTGACAAGACACTTCCCACATTCGCTTTCGGATTACTTCTCACGATACCTACCATTTCGGGAAGGAACTTCCGTTCCATATAGATACCATCGCGTTGTTCGTGGAAATAATCGACAGTAGCGGTAAATTTGTCATCAAACAACGATAGATCCACTCCCAAGTCGTGTTTGGTTGCAACTTCCCATGTAACATCCTGTGAAGCCAACTGGGTATATGTCATTCCCGAATAAGTTCTGTCATAGCCATAGTCTCCCCAGTTCCATCCGGGAAAAGTTACTGTTTTGCCATCTTGTTTGTATTTGCTGGCCAAGGTATATAGATAGGGAAAACGCTCTCCTAATTGGTCATTTCCCACTTTTCCGTAAGAGTAGCGCAGCTTGAACATATTCATCCATTTCAGGTGTTCTTTGATAAATTTCTCTTCCGCTACGTTCCATGCTACAGAGAATGCGGGGAAGAACCCGAAACGGTGTCCGTCGGCGAAGTTTTCCGAACCATTGTAGCCAAAGTTGAAATCCACGAAGTAACGATAGTTCCAGTTGTAACTTGCACGTCCTGCTATACCCATGTGGCGTTTGGCGATGCCGTCTTTTATATCATTCACTTCAACGGTGGTTTTGTAAGCGTCTTGGCTATACTTCAGTGTACCGTTTATATGATGTGCCTTGAATGCACGCCTGTAGTGGAGAATAGCTTCTAAAAATTCCCGGCGATTTCCGGTTGCTTCACTCGTTTGTGTCATTTCTTGTTTGGGGGATACTCGATCGTATTTTACACTTCCGTCAGCATTGCGGACACGCAGAGCGCGGAATAGCTCCGGTTTTGTCCTGCGGGAAATTTGATTGTTATTATTGGTGTCGAAACCAAACCGTCCTTCAAAGCGCAATCCTTTGGTGATAAAATCCAACTTCTGTTCTAAAGAGATGTTTGTTTGTATTTTGTTGGTCCAATATTCTTTATATCCGGTTTGCGTAGCCATCACCCACGGATTTAACTGTCCGTCCGAACCATTGAATGATGGAGTCAGACCGTTGGAATACATCACCGGGATACTGACTGGATTCTGATACATCAATGATTTCCATACGTTTTCTCCCAGTCCGGGTGCGTTTCGCTTTTTCAATGAACCGGATACTCCGACTTTGACAAGCGTTGTTTTCGTCACGTCGATATCCGTATTCAAACGATAATTCCAGCGCTGACTGCCAGGATTGGTATTGTAATCCTTACGTATGGCTTTGTCGGTTTTATACATACCCTCTTCGCTGACGTAACTAAGAGAAACGAAATAGCGGGCGGTTGAACCACCACCGTTCATGTTTACGTTGGCGCGATAAGTCATGGCTCCATCTTTTAGAAGCACATCTTTCCAGTCCACATTCGGATAGAGATCCGGATCAAGTCCAAGACGCAGGATTTCCAGCTCATCTTCCTGGTAAACAGGCTCCAGATTACGTGTAACACGTGCTTCATTCATAAGTTTGGCATAATTGTAGCCATCGGCGAACTCCGGTGTAATGGTGCGGGTGTTGTAGGACGTTTCTACTTTGGCGTTAATATTGATTTTTCCCGCTTTACCGTGTTTGGTAGTAATAAGAACCACCCCATTGGCACCTCGCGGACCATAGATTGCGGTAGTAGAAGCGTCTTTTAAAACGGTGAATGATTCAACATCTTCAATATTGATCTCATCCAAATCACGTTCAAAGCCATCGACCAATACTAATGCCGAATTGTTTGCACCGAAAGTGGATATACCGCGAATCCAGAATTCGGAAGTGTTCACACCCGGTTGGCCGGAGGTTTGCATAGCAAGAACACCGGCTACGTTACCTGCCAACGCATTCGAAAGGTTGGCTGAAGGGTTCGACTTCAAATCGTCTATATTCACTGTCGTGACGGCTCCGGTTACAGTCAATTTCTTCTGCGCGCCTGTACCTGTAATGACAACTTCATCAAGCTCACTGGCTTCTGACTCTTTCATGATCACATTGACAATCCGTTGATTCTTAACCAGTATCTCTTGCTTATCGAATCCAATATACGAAAATATCAGCCTCGAATATTCCTCAGTGGTGATCTTGTAACGACCGTTGATGTCTGTTATCGCTCCTAATCCCGCTTGGTCTTTTATTGTTACGTTGACACCTACGAGCGGCTCCTTATTCGTGTCTGTCACCACTCCTGTCACTTCAATCTTTTCTTGTGCGAAAATTATCGTAGAAAAGAGTAACAGATAAATGGAAATAATATACTTTATCTTCATGTGTTTTTTCTATTATTCGGTTATTTCTTCTTTTTCCGTTTCTTCGGGTGCTTGTTCCCAAGCGATTTTTCGGATGCGGTGATTATTGACATCTCCCACGTAGAAAGTATCTGTCTCTTTGTCATAGGCCAAGGCATACGGATAGTCGAAACGTGCGTCCTGAAGCACTTCTCCATCAACATATCCATTAGCGTCTGCATTCAGATTTTTACTTCCTCTTCCGGAAAGGTTGTTACCATACCTTCCGGAGTTAATTTCCGGATGCAGTGATTCTTACGGTCTGCAAAATAAAAGTCATAATGGTCTTTTTTATTGTCTTCCTCGTATTTTTTATTATATACAAATGTTCCCTGTCCCGGACAATTTAGACGTGCGTTACTTCCTGCCAGGTCCTTGTAGCCGGCTTCTCCGGATTTACCACAAACAACATAAGGGGTCGTGTAACGTTTGGCATCATGATCATAATTGGAACGTAATATGTAATGAGCCTCTTCTCCTATCAAATAAATATAATCACCGGTAGGATGAGGGTTAATAGTAAATTCAAATGAATTCTTAATGGAAAACATTGTTTCATAATTAGTTTCATTATTGTTGTATCCAAATGTTTTATAATCATATCTACGTAGTGAACCGGTATCGAAATTCGTATAATACAGTTCTCCGTTTATGGGATGTACCATTGAACTTTGGCATCCTTTTCCTGTCGTCACTTGTATTTGTTGACTTGGCTCTTTGAAGTTTCTGTCAGCTCCGGGTATCAACAGGTAATTGCTCTTTGCCTTAAGGTCTCCTTTGGCGCACGCTATCATCATATATCCTTCCGGTGTCCATGAGATGCTTCTCATACGTGCTCCTTGATCTGCGCTTATTCCTGTAGAAATCCATTCTTTGTCTAAGTCCAATATACGCATTGTTTTTCTATGGCTCGGTTCGTCATCCGCCTGAATCAGGTAGAGCATTGTATGATCCTGTGGATCAAACGAGAACCAGGAAGGATAGTCGATTTTTCCACAATCATTGAAGGGGGCGTCTGATTTGATATCTCCCTTACCATATTCATCTAAATATCCGCATAAAGTCGATACTACCAATTGTGGCTCGTATTCATATTTAGCATGCGCTTTGGAGAATTGCTCTCCTACTTTTACTTCGACACTGCCTTCAAAACACAATGAAGGAGTGAGGCAATAAAGGCTGTTTCCTTTTGAACTGACAACTATCGCTTCTTTTCCTCCTATCTTTACGGAAATAATAGAAGGATCCGTGCCAAAATTGTTTCCGTAAATAACCATTCGTGTGTTTCCTCCTCCAGATTTGGGAGTAAAGTCCGTCACTTCCACCGGTTGGCTCGGGCCATAAGGTGCAGATGTTTTATCCTTATCATCCGTACAGCTACCCAGGCAAACTGCAAAGAGGATTATCCACATCATCTGTATCAGTTTCATAAGCCCATGTTTCATAGTTTTACATTTCATAATACACTAGATTTAAATTATTGATTATTTTGGACCTTATCCATTAGTACCTGCATCCAGTATCCTCCGATCACTGAACGGGCTCTAAAGCCAACCCATCGTCCGCTGTCTGTGTGGTGCCAGTCACTGATAGGCACACGTGATGTTGTTTCATTCACATATTTATAGAGAGGATCTACAAATTTTTCAAAAGTAGACTTATCCGGAGACATGGCTGCCGTCCACATAATCCAGTCGGATTTTGTGTATTCTTTACGGGAATCCAGTGGCAATCCATAAGGATTCTGCTTTGTCAGATAATAATTGATTTCTTTTCCGATTACATTGTTAGGGAATAGATTTAAATTCCACATCTTGTCCCAAACCATATTATACTTCTGACTCCAAGTGTTCTTTCTGTCAAAAGCCAGGCGATAATGATTACCTTCATTTGCCATTTCTTCCCATTTCACCGCCATTTTCTTGGCTATATCCGCATATTTGTCTGCTACGTCATTCAATCCGAGCATCCGAGCCATCTCGCTGTACCCGGCTACTCCCATGATCGCTTTCACAGAAAGGTTCGCATTATGTGCCCAGTGACCAGCAAAGTCATCCGTGCAAAGTTGGTTTTCCGGGTCCTGTCCATACTCTACTAAATAATTAGTCCATGTCGTCAAAATATCCCAATATTTCTTAGCATAATCGGCATTACCTTCAATCTTAGAAATGGCTGCTGCTAGAATCACCATGTTACCACTTTCTTCAATCGGCATATCACCACCATAAACTTGTCCGTTAGCTATTGGATAAGTACCTAAATCATGTGCTGCGAAAGGTTTATCCCAGCGACCGCTAGCACTATATTCAAAGATACTAGTCATCATTGCCTTTTGTAAATCAGGATTATAGACCAAAAACAGGGGAGCAGACGGGTAGGTCAGGTCGACTGTATTGATACAACCATTACTGTTATTCTCTTTAGAGAACCACATTAGATTGCCTTCTTTGTCTGTAAATAGTTTGTGAGCAGAAATAACTTGACGATAGGCTGCAGAGCAGATTTCTGCATATTTTTTACCACCAGCTTTTTCTGCATCGCTATAAATAAGCTCATCAAGTGCACGACAACGCTCCATGATGGATTGATAGTTATCTCTTAGTTTTTCGAAAGCATCAAAAATCGTTACTTTACCACCATGTTTCCAATATCCCATACGTTTCTCATACATATATTCAATGGAATAAATGTCATCATAACCGATCATCAAGAAACCATCTTTACCATCTTTGGTAACAGTTCCAAAATTATGTACATAAGCCATTGCAGGAGTATTTTCTTCCCGACGAGTAATCCATTTGGTTTTACTTGAAGCTAAAGTTCCATTTTTAACAAAAGCTTCCTTCATTCCGCTATAGTCACCCAAACTTATAGATTTTCCTGCTCCATTTACACTACCAAGATATACATATCCCCAGTCAGCACAAATCAAATCACCTTTACGATCACATATCGGCTGGTTGATGGCGCCAGCTTCTACATAACTAATACCATTTTTTGATAATGTGCGCGCAATAGTGGGTTGGGTTGTTTCATTCACTGCTAACTCCGGAGTAGTTTCTATATAAAATTGTACATCGTGCTCTTTTTTATCAAGAGGACGCACGCGATAGGAGATGTAGTTAATCGGAGTTGACAACAAATCCAAGTCATCTATCAATTGAGGCGCTGTAAATACAACATCTAATTCGACAGGTCCGCAGGTGAATGTATAGTAACTGGAAGTGGCTAGTACATCTACCGATTTCTGTACAGCCTCATTTTCAAATGTTACTGCATTTTTCTTTTCACGATATAAACCAAAATCCACATAAGATCCTCCAGTTGTGTTATGACAATGCGCTGCAATCACATTTTTGCCATTACGAAGTTTTTTCTTGGCTTCATCTGAAAGTTTTAGGTTTACATTATTCTTCCATACGAGATCTGTAGCAACCAGTTTTTCTCCATTTAAATATAATTCGAATACATCGTCATGAGAATAAATAAGAAAAATATTCTCTGTTAAATCTAAATCATTTATTTCAAATGTACGTCGGATATAAATATCTGTATTATCTCCTTTCCATTCTGTGCGAACACGTGGCATATCACGGCTACCGAAAGCTGCTTTACCTTTTTTCCAACTACTATCATCAAACTGGAATTCTTGCCATCCATTTGCTGGTTGACTATTAGTATATGCAGCCTCCCAACGTTCCACATTTGTCATGGGAGCAATAGGTATTAGAGCTACTTGATCTTTACCCAGGAAACGATACACTTTATCATCTACGCGTAAAGCCCCTACTAATGGCTTCTTAGCTGTAGTCCAGTGTTCTGTACTTCCTTCCATTAATTTATCATAAGGAGACCAGATAGAGAAGTGAGGATCTGAAACAACGATAGGTACCGATGGAGTACGTAGCGCTACCTCTTTTACTGGTTTAAATAAGTTGCCGGTTTGAGCATTTGCGAATAAACCGACCGAAAAGACCATTACTGTTAGTAGTTTCTTCATAAATATTTTCTAATTAATCTACAATTTTAAGGTTACCCATCTACAATCTTGTTTACCTATAAAGAAAAACAAACCCTACGTTTTCTTTTATTTCTCTTTTTACCTTCTTACTATTACCTTTTAAATGCAATCTTACCTTTCTTATCGCTATACCTAAATAATATATTAAAATCAGTACTGTCGAATATTTATAAATGCTAGAGGAAAAGTTTATATAGAATTGTGTGTTTCAGGTAGGACCCAGGAGTCATACAAATCCATTTGTTTTTCCATAGCATTTTATTTGTAACGCTACAAAATAATGGAATTAATGCTAAATATTAGGAAAATCTGTGTTCAAGAAAGGACAAAATCTATTCTTTTTTCATCTTTTGAGTGTTTTTAAAGTGCAAAATAAGTCTCTTACAGTGTGCTTTGAGTAGTTTTTTTCCTTTTTGAGCAATATTTATCCACTTTTATTAAGATAGTACAATGTTTTTGGAGGTTCTAGCTTTTAACGATGAGATATTGCTCATATCGAATAGCTTTTGTAATTTTGCAATACGAAAGCAATACAGATTTACTATCGCAAAATATACTCCATATATTAAACCAAAGTACGTCACTCGAGAGGGGACTACTGTCCTCTATGTTCGATATAACTACAATCGAACTAAGCGTACGCTCATCTCTACTGGATACAGTATTAAACCGGAACACTGGGATTCTAAAAAGAGATGGATTAAGCGCGCTTGTCCAAACTATGATGAAATTGATGCCTGCCTGATTAGAATAACGTCCAAGCTTGGAGAAATTCTTACATATGCTAAGATAAACGGAATAAGTCCAACCGTAGATTTTGTTTTACTTGAATTAAAAAAAAATAGAGAATATGAATTACGTCCTAATCGGGTAGATATATTTGACGCATTAGAAAGATATATTACAGAAAAAGCTCTTGTTGTTTCTGCAGACCAAATAAAAGACTACCGAACACTTCGTAAACATCTGATCGCTTTCAAAGAACATTCATCGCAGCCAATTACTTTTCATAACCTGAATCTTATATTTTACAATGAATTCATGGACTATTTATTTTATAAGGTTATAAAGCCCGATGGGAGTGTTGGCTTGCTCACTAATTCTGCAGGAAAAATTATACGTTTGTTAAAGGGATTTGTTAATTATCAAATAGATAAAGGAGTTATTCCTCCAATTGACTTGAAGCATTTTAAGGTCGTAGAAGAAGAAACTGATGCTATTTATTTAAGTGAAAAGGAACTTTCAACAATACACGAGTTAGACTTGTCAGATGATAAGCAATTGGAAGAGATTAGAGATGTTTTTATTACTGGGTGTTTTACAGGACTACGATATAGTGATCTCTCAACATTAAGTCCCGAACATATTGACTTAGATAATGAGATTATAAATCTCAAACAGAGAAAAGTGCATAAAGCTGTCATAATCCCTATGATCGATTATGTACCGGAAATACTCAAGAAGTACAACTATGATTTACCTAAAATTCCTAGATATATATTCAACGAAAGGGTTAAAGAATTAGGGCGAAGAGCAAAACTAAAACAAAAAATCGAAGTTGTTCGCAAAAAAGGAAAGGAACGGGAAAAGAGAGTCTATGAAAAATGGGAGATGATCTCTTCTCATACTTGCCGACGATCGTTTTGCACAAATATGTATTTATCCGGCTTTCCTGCCGGAGAACTTATGCGCATATCCGGGCATAAAAGTCCATCTGCATTCATGAGATATATAAAGGTGGATAATCTACAGGCTGCAAAAAGACTAAAAGAACTTCGAGCTAAACTTGCCAGGTAAAGATTGAAATATTTCATCTTAGTTATTTCAAATTATGTTCTATTTTTCATATATGCAGAAGAATTAAGATTCTATTGAGTTGCTAAATAGAAAAAAGAAAGTCACATTTACATCATATATATTCTTTTTATTGAATATATATAGCATAATTCTTTATAAATATGTACTTTTTCCTACTATCGAAAAGATGTTTTGATATAATGAAACAAGTCGTTGGTTTAAAAGAAACATCTCCTACCTTTAAAAGAAACCACTTATTGGTTTAAAATGAACTACGCTATGGCTTCCTGAATAGGTTTCTAACATCTATTTTTCTTGTTTTCTTAAGCTATTATACGATAGCATTTCTCTGCAAAATAGTATAAAAAGATAGATAATTCATTCTGGAAAGCCTCATTTACGTCGTGTTCATTCAATAAGAGCCATTATTCAATCTATTTGGTTTTTTATATCTCAAAATGTTGCCAGTTTTTATATCATAAAAGAAGTTACATAGATAAAAAGGGAAGAGAGAGAGGAAAAATATTCATTTTTTCAGATTAGTCCATTTCTCATCTTAGACTACCACTACATTTATCCATTAACTTTTTATTTATTAAAAGCCTGCTCATAAATTAGAATTTTGTACTTCATTTAATAGCCACAACAACACAAAGACAATACATAGCAAAGATAATCATCTGTATTTCAAACAATTGATGAATGGCAGTTTAGTATGGACAGGACCCGGAAAACCAACTTTGCACGGATGACTTCGCCGGACATTGGGCT
>OLGH01002261.1_pt1 | contig 15547 bp, 10 predicted proteins | sample 1604851 | NCBI WGS metagenome assembly OLGH01 (sample SAMEA3888894, study PRJEB22519) | human gut metagenome | biome: human gut; feature: human-associated habitat; material: faeces | place: Denmark | collected 2010 | reverse complement strand
ACTTTGTCTACTGACCCGAAACGTCTGTTGATCGGTGATGACGAACACGGATGGGATAACGAAGGTGTATTCAACTATGAAGGTGGTTGCTACGCTAAGGTTATCAACCTGGATAAAGAAAGCGAACCGGATATCTACAACGCTATCAAACGTGACGCTCTTCTTGAAAACGTTACAGTTGCAGCTGACGGTACAATCGACTTCGCTGATAAGAGCGTAACAGAAAACACACGTGTTTCTTACCCGATCTATCACATCGAAAACATCGTTAAGCCGGTTTCTAAAGGCCCGCACGCAAAGCAGGTTATCTTCCTGTCTGCCGATGCATTCGGCGTATTGCCTCCGGTATCTATCCTGAACCCGGAACAGACTCAGTATTACTTCCTGTCTGGTTTTACAGCTAAATTGGCTGGTACAGAACGTGGTATCACTGAGCCGACTCCGACATTCTCTGCTTGTTTCGGTGCTGCTTTCTTGTCACTGCACCCGACAAAATACGGCGAAGAATTGGTTAAGAAAATGGAAATGACCGGTGCTAAGGCTTATTTGGTCAACACAGGTTGGAACGGTACTGGCAAACGTATCTCTATCAAGGATACAAGAGGTATCATCGATGCTATCCTGGACGGTTCTATCGACAAAGCTCCGACAAAGGTTATCCCGTACTTCGATTTCGTTGTACCGACAGAATTGCCGGGTGTTGATCCGAATATCCTGGATCCGCGCGATACTTATGCTGACGCTGCACAGTGGGACGAAAAAGCAAAAGATCTGGCTGGCCGTTTCATTAAGAACTTCGCTAAGTTCACTGGCAACGAAGCTGGTAAGAAGCTGGTTGCTGCTGGTCCGAAATTGTAATAACATACATAATGACTCTATAAAAGCGCAGGACTTCGGTTCTGCGCTTTTTTTATATATATACATTAATTTTATCATAAATGTTAGGATATTTTAAAATCTATTCCTACCTTTACCCCAAATTATCTGTTAATGTGGGATGTGAGGTATAACATGATTAGACGTTTATTACTGGTCGTTGGGATTATCGTTTCTTTGTCATCGTGTGGCGGAGATATTGCTTACCGGATAGAAGGAAAACTAACCAATCTGGAGGATCAGACCTTATATGCCGTTTTCGAAAATGAAGATATAAAGGTTGTAGATACCGTAACTTGCGGGAAGCCGGGGGAATTTTTGATCGAAAAGAAACAGGGAGATTTCCGGGAAGTGACGATTTTCTTTGCTGATAAAATGCATTGGGTTACGGCTTATCTGGAAAAGGGAGAGAAGGTGACGATCACCGGAGACGCTGATTATCCCGCTATGTTACGTGTCAAAGGAGGGCGGATCAATGACCGTCTTTCCACGATAAGAAAAGAAATGGCTCCTTTATTGAAAGAGCAGGCCGACTTGATTCGTCAACTGAATAAGAAGAACAGGGAAAACCTCAACAGCTCGATCGAGGAAGCGGATATGGCTTCGCGCCTGGCGAATGTAAACCATCTGTTGAGCGAGGAAGCTGCTGCCGCCATCAAGAAATATCCGGATGAAGAAGCTTCCGTCGTATTGATACAGCATTATTTTAACCATCCTGACGATACCCGGCAAATGGACGAATTGCTGGCTGTGCTGAATCCGAAACTGAACGACTTTTATCTGGTGCGGAAGTTGCAGGAATACAGCACGAGGGCAAAAAGGACTGCTTTAGGCGCCGAAGCACCCGGTTTCAATGTGAAGAATATTTACGGGACTCCTGTCAGTCTGGATTCTTTTCCGAAGAAATATTTACTGCTTGCGTTTACGGCTCCCTGGTGTGATATGTGCCAGACGGAAGACCTCTATCTGGATGAAGTGGCAATGAAATATCCGAAAGAAAAGGTGGATATGTTGCTGGTCAGTCTGGATGACGATCAAGCCGAAGTGCGGAAAGTCCTTGCAAAGGATAGCATCGGCTGGAACTTGGTTACCGATTCCGCCGGACAGGCAGCCATGTTGGTTGATCTGTATAACGTAAGCGCCTTGCCCCGCTGTTTCCTGATCGATGAAGAAGGGAAGATCATCTTGAAAACGGACAATGGGGTCGAGATAAAGCAGACGTTGGAAAAGCTGATGGAGTAGGAATTTATGATTTATGCAATGTTGCTATCCATAAATCATAAATCCGGCCTCATAAATCCAGACCCATAAATTTAAATCATAAATCTTTAACTATGTTAGTCAAATCTTACGCTGCCGCCGTGCAAGGCATATCGGCAACGGTCATTACGATCGAAGTAAATTGCACGAAAGGTATCCAATTCTTTTTGGTAGGATTGCCCGATGTGGCTGTCCGTGAAAGCCATGAACGCATTATCTCTGCTCTTCAGGTGAGTGGCTACAAGTTTCCCCGTAACCGCATTGTGATCAATATGGCGCCTGCCGATATCCGGAAGGAAGGTTCGTCGTATGATTTGCCGCTTGCGATCGGCATCCTGGCAGCAGCCGAAGAGCTGGATGCTTCCCGGCTAGGCCACTACATGATGATGGGAGAGCTTTCATTGGACGGCAGCTTGAAGCCGGTAAAGGGAATTCTGCCGATTGCGATCAAGGCGCGTGAAGAGGGATTCAAAGGTTTTATCGTTCCCAAGCAGAATGCCCGTGAGGCCGCTGTCGTCAATGACCTGGATGTGTATGGCGTTTCGACCATCAAAGAAGTGATCGAGTTCATTGCAGGAAGACGGGATTTGGAGCCGACGGTTGTCAATACCCGTGAGGAATTTTATGCCCGGCAACTTCAGTTTGAAGCGGATTTCTCGGATGTACGCGGACAGGAGAATGTGAAGCGTGCGTTGGAAGTAGCCGCCGCCGGAAGCCACAACCTGATCCTGATCGGTCCGCCGGGGAGTGGCAAATCGATGCTCGCCAAACGTCTCCCTTCCATCTTGCCACCTTTTACCTTGCAGGAGTCGCTCGAGACCACCAAGATACATTCGGTCGCCGGCAAGATCGGACTGGACACTTCCCTGATGACGCAACGTCCGTTCCGTTCGCCCCATCACACGATTTCGAATGTGGCGATGGTCGGTGGAGGCGCTTTCCCGCAGCCGGGAGAGATCAGCCTGGCACATAACGGAATCCTGTTCTTGGATGAGTTGCCCGAATTCAACCGGAGCGTGCTCGAGGTCATGCGCCAACCATTGGAAGACCGGACGATAACGGTCTCTCGTGCCCGCTTATCTGTTGATTATCCGGCCAACTTCATGTTGGTCGCTTCCATGAATCCTTGTCCTTGCGGATATTATAATCACCCCGATCGCCCTTGTCTCTGTTCTCCGGGTGCTGTCCAGAAATACATGAATCGTGTTTCCGGCCCTTTGCTCGACCGGATCGATATACAGGTAGAAGTCGTGCCGGTCCCTTTCGAGAAGATATCCGACGGACGCTCTTCCGAATGTAGCGAAGCGATACGCGAGCGCGTGATGAAAGCCCGCGCTATCCAGGAAAAACGCTTTGCCGCGCATGAGGGTATTTACAGCAATGCCCAGATGACCTCCAAACTGCTTCATGAATACGCCGTGCCTGATGCTGCCGGCCTGTCTTTACTGAAGGTCGCCATGCAGCGCCTCAATCTTTCCGCTCGCGCCTACGACCGCATCCTGAAAGTCTCCCGTACGATCGCCGACCTGGAAGCCTCTCCGAATATCGAGGCATGCCATCTGGCGGAAGCCATACAATACCGGAGCCTGGACCGGGAAACATGGGGGACGTAAGCCGGTTTCATTTATTTTGAAATTGAAGATCGGAAAAAGCATTAGGAGAAAATAAAATGAATGCCTCTGGTGTGAACCAATATCTTTCGCCTGCCCGGAGCGCGGCGACCGCCTGTGCGTATAGCTGTCCGTATTCGACAGAACGGTCTGGACGGATGTTCCCGTTTATCTTGATGCAGACGAAACGGCGGCTACCGGTCGAATCAGCCAGCAAGTCCCAGTTGTTGCGTTTTTTATTTAGGATAAAAGTACCGCCTCATTCGTGTTTATCCTATTATTATTTGTATCTTTACTGCCACGTTATTGACTATTCGACCTAGGGCGAAAAGCCTTTCGACTTAGGTCGAATACCTTTTCCACCTTGGGCAAAAACCTTTTCGACCTTCGTCAAAAACATACAAAGAAGGCAGGAAAGCGATAAAGTCTTATTATTCACCATTTAATCTATTACTGATATGACAGCACGTTACAGAATGGAGCGTAACCCGGATTCCGGGAAGAACGGCAATAAAATGCCTCTTCACCCAAGATTGATCCCTTATGAGACCGTCAGCATTAAAAAGTTGATGAAATATGCCAAATCCCGCTCCACCTATTCGGAGGCCGACATTGCCGGCGCCTTGCAGCTGATCACCGATTTGGTGACGGAACGCTTGCGCGAAGGTGATAACGTGGAGATCGAGGGTCTCGGTTTCTTCAGCGTCTCGCTCCAATCTCGCGCGGTGATGTCTAAAACGGAACTGAGGAGCGAATCTGTCCGTTTCAAGAATGTCAATTTCCGATGCTGCCAGCAGTTGAAGAAGGCCTTGAAGACGATGCCGCTCACGCGTATGAAAAGTTCAGGTCACTGTGCACCCGGCATGGCGGACCGGGAGGAACTTCTTTACCGCTATCTGGACGAGAACTCTTATATCACCGTCCGTTCCTACCGTTATCTTATCGGGCTGTCTGACTACAGTGCGCGCAAGGATTTGGCCGCATTGGTCGCTTCCGGCCGTCTGGTGAAGGGAGGCAGCCGTCTGTTTGCCATCTATACCCTTCCGAAAGAGGAAGACACGGGCATCCCCAACCTTTGGTGGTCGATTCGAACTTACCTGGATGAAGGCCGGATACCGGGGGTGAAGGCAATCCGGGCGGGAGCCTTCACCTGTTGGGGCTTGTTGCAAGGTGGGTTGTACAGGGTGGGTGAAGCTGAAATGATCCAGCGGCCCAGAACTTTTGTTTTTAGCTGTTCCGGTATTCCAACGGCCCCATCCCCACATGCCGCTTGAAATATTTGCCGAAGAAAGACATATTCGTGAAATTCAGCGAATAGGCGATGTCGTGGATGGAAAGGTCGGTCGATTTCAACTGTGCCTTTGCATCCATGATCACCATAGAGGTGATGATCTCGACACAAGTCTTGTCGGTCGTCTGCTTGACAATCGTACTGAGATGCGCCGGAGTTATGCCGAGTTTCTTGGCATACCACGCAACGGAACGTTGCGTGGTATAGTTCTGCATAACCAGATGATTGAAGTTTTTGCTTATTTGTTCTGCTTTGGAGAGATTCGTTTTGCTTTTCACTTTATCTTTATACATGGCACTGACTCCCATGAATACACCCGACAATAGATGATTCAAAATATGTTTGTTTAAAGCAGGCTTGCAGGTATTATATGTTTTAAGCAGAAGCGAGAAGTAATCTTCCAGCAGTTCGACAGGTTTTTCTTTCAATTCTATGATTGGGGTATCTTTGGCCGCGTAGTGCATGTCTACTGCCATTTTGTTAAGGTTCGATTGACTGATAAAATTTGAGGAAAATCCCATGAAGTAGATTTCCAAATCTCCTTCTACCCGATATATTTGCAAAATTGTCCCCGGTTGTATGGTGATAAAGCTTCCTGGCCTGACTTTGTAGCGCGTCAAGTCGATGGATGCCTCCAGATCTCCTTGCAAGCAAAGCACGAATATTTCGGCTTTCAGCCGGCATGGATAATTGGCATAGAGGTTCAGCAAGCCGATTTCGCTTTTCGTCAACTTTCCGATTATCCAGTCTTCGGGCAGGTCTATTTTGGGGATGTCATTATCTATATGCATATTAGAATAAAAGATACGACAAAGATACGAAATCTTGTTTATATGTAAAGCTTATTATGAAAAATCGGACAGTTATGTGTTTGTGGATATATCATTTGTGAATCATAAATAGGAAATTAAAGAGGTGGCCTTAAATGCAAATCAAAAAAAACGGACAGCGAATAATATAAATTGACCTTGTAAGGCTTGAAGAATCGGGGTTACTTTGCGACCTTGAAAATGGAATGTTAAACGGAATAGAATCTGGATGGAGAAGAAACGTTTCTTGGAAGGAGATAACAAGCGCTTTTGTGTAGTAAGCCGCTTGTTGTGCTTTTTTTGTTTGTTTATTGGGATTTATGCTTGCCAAGTCGATGAAGATGGGGTAGTCAATAAAGGTACTCTTGCTTTTCGGATGAATGTGGACACGGCGTTGGTGGGTGTATCGACAAAAGCTTCTGACTTGGCGGACTTTAAGGATGTGAATAGCTATGCTGTGACGATCGCGCAGGATTCGGGTGTTGTGGCCGAATATTCCCGCTTCGACAAGATGCCAGCCGAACTTGAGTTGGGAGCCGGAGCATATACGATTCAGGTGTCAAAAGGAACAGAAACGGCAGCCGCTTTCGATGCACCTTACTTTTCCGGGAAAAAGGAATTTACGATTGTCAAGGATATGACTACACCGGTGGAGGTAACTGCCGCAATGGCGAACAGCCGGGTGACGATCGACTATTCGGATGATTTTCTGCAAACATATAAAGATTATACCTTGTCGTTGAAGACGAACAAGATGGAATTGCCTTTGGTGTATGAAAAAGGCGAATCCCGTCCGATGTATTTTCTGTCGGATGCTTCCGGCACGAAGCTGGAAATTGCGATGGAACTGGTCAATGTCTATGGAAAGACTGTCAATTATACGGCGACAACAACTATCAAGCCCAAGCAATGGGCGAAGCTGACCGTCCGTACGGATGAAAAAGGGTTGAACGGGATTGCTATCGATGTGACATTAAACGATGAAACAAAGGAAACGATCTATGTGAATATCGGAATTCCGGATTTCATGGAGAAGTTGAAGGGGGCGCCGTATATTGCGTGCGATTTGTTTAAGTGGGAAGATACGAATGTAAGTATGGAGGAACCTACAGAATATGCTAAAGATACAAAGGCGGCTAAAGTAGTGATTACTTCCGGAGGAAAGATTAATCAGGTATTGTTGACGATTAAAGATGGAAGTTCGACTTTGATTAATCAGTATGATTTGGCAAATCTGACAGAAGATCAGATTAAGGATTTGGCGGATAATTACGGCTTTAGTGCACCAGAGAAAATGAAAGGTGAAATGCAGGCAGAATTTGATTTGAAATCGGTTATTGCTTCTTTATTAGGTAAATCGGAAGACTCGTATTATGAGTTATCATTGACGGTTGTAGATGCTTTGCCAACTCCGAATAGGACTTCTAAATCGGTTAGAATAACTGTACCGGCTGCTGCTAAGCCTAAGGTTAGTTGGGGAATGTTCCCGAATAATAAAACTTTTGAACAAGGTACTTTGGAAATAAAATTGATTACTCCTCTTTCTGACGTACCTGTAGATATTGAGGCTCTTGCCGGAATAAAGGATGTAGCAATATCTATAGTTGGAATAGGGGTAGAAGAGCAGGATGTCTTCACATTAGATATTCCAGGAATTGCGATAGCAGAAAGTTCTGCAAGTAGAGTTAAGATGAAATATAGCGTAGATGATTGGTTTAATAAATTGTCGTGTGGCGATAATGGAACAGCTAAAACATATATGGTAAAATATAAAATTACTGATAAATTGGATAGAGTTGTTGAAGACTCTCGTTCGTTTACGGTTACACCTCCGGTATTTGAATGGGCGATGGCTGAAAACGCTGGTGATATTTTTGCAAAATATGCTTATTTACGAGTGAAAGCGAAGGATGCAGACAAGGTGACGTTCTATCATAATGGATCTCAATTGACTGATTTAATACCGTTAGGACAAGAGGAGAATGGTGTTGTTTCATTTGTTTGGAATAATTTGACAGCCGGACAGTCTTATTCTAATATTACTGCTAAATATGATGGAGGAAGAGAGCTTTCTGGAATTTCTTTTACAACGGAAAATGATGCACAATTACCTGATAATATAGGACAACTGGAAGAATGGAATGCAAAAGGTGTTAAGTATGAAGGTATAGGTATAGATGTGTCTGCTACTGCGGGAGTTGGAAAGTATGCTTCTTCGCCTTATCGTTCGTGGGAACGATGGGAAATTAAAGGTTGGGGAACTTTAAATAGTAAAACAACACAATATGGGGCAGAAAGAACATCCCGCTTTACAGCTTTCAGTACACCTTACACTTGGACTCGTTATGTTGCAAATTCTGGAACAATAAAAACAGAAGGAATAAACGGAGGAAATGCAGCTCAAATTCGGACGGTAGGATGGGGAGAAGGAAATAAGGCTCCAGCGATATCAAGTGGTTTTGGAGATTGTGAAAATAGCGATGCTGGGGAATTGTTTTTAGGTGATAATTTCGAGAAAGGAATATTATTCACATCAAGACCTCGTAAAATAACTTTCTATTATCGGTATATACCTAAAAATATTCAAGATTATGGAGAGGCTGTTTTTGTTGTAAAAGATTCTCAACAAAACATAATTGCAACCAAGTCGTTTAAATTTGAATCTCAAAGTAGTTGGACGCAGGAATCTATTTTATTGGAATACGGTGTAACTAAAGCAAGCAGTTTATGTATAATATTCAAATCTACAGTAAATGAAAGTTGTTTGGAAAGAAATAGTGAAAACTTTTCTCATCCAGATAGCCAAGATATGGGAAAAGGTGAATTTGTCGGTAGCCAACTATACATAGATGATGTCGAACTAATATACGATTATCAAGAATAATATGAAACACTTATTATATACATTAGCCATCCTGCTTATCGCAGCCTCCTGTTCTAACGAAGAAACGGAACAGGTGATGGGACAGGGCAAAGCCCGTCTCCGATTTCATGTTTCAACCGAATCTCCGATTGTGATAACCCGTTCTACACCAGTGCCGACGGTAAATCAATTATACGTTAAGATACAGGATGGTATCGGTGCGGTTGTGAAGCAAGACTCTTTGAAGACCTTACAACAAAATAGTCCGGTCTTTTTGGAAGCGGCGGAAGGCGGTACGGAATATAAGGTAGAAGTCTTTTCCAATGAACTGAAAGATGCCATACTGGATAAACCCTGTTTTTTTGCTTCTGAAACATACTCTTTATTACCGGAAGAGACCGTTTTGGTGGAGCTGGAATGCTGTTTGCAACAATTTCAAGTTTCTTTTAATGCAAGCGATGCATTTAAGAAGGCGTTTCGGACAGATGACAAGTTGCAAACCGGAGATACAAAATTCAAATTGACTGTTTCGGATGCAAACAAACGTCAAGTGTCTTATGCTTTGGCCGATTTGAATAAATCTGCCTATTTTGATGGAGCGAAAAACTCTTCCTTTATTAAAATCCATATCGTAGGAACTACTTTGGAAGGGTTTCCTGTCGACTATTCGGAGACGATTTCACCCAAAGACGGTCTGTTGGAAAAGAAAGACCATCTGATTATCGATCTGCAAGTATCGGAAACAAAATCAATGATGTTAAAAGCAACACCTGTTGAATGATGAAATATAGATATACATATTACGTATTGTTATGCCTGACTCTTGTCGGTTTGGCTTCCTGCGAGATGAAAGACGAACTTTTAGGAAAAGGGGAACAGGGTGGTTCCGGTGAAGTCGGCGTGCTGGATTTGAAGTTGAAAGTTGTGCCTCCTTCTTATGGGAATGGCGGCGTATCTTCCAAGTCATCAAGTACGGAACTGATTGTTCCGAAAGCGGAAGATATGATCGTGAAAGTGTTTAACGCATCAATGGAATTGCAGGATTATTTCGAGTCGTATGCCGATTATCTGAAAGAATCCCAATATGTATTGGAACAGGGCACTTATTACATCGAAGCCTATTCGGGTGATAATTATGAAGTGACATCGGAATATCCTTATTATGAGTTGTTGGATACATGTGTCATAAAAGCCAAAGAAGTGACATTGGTAGATAAGGCTTGCGAATTGCAAAGTGCTATCTTGTATTTGACTCTGTCCGAAGAGTTTTTGAATGCATGCAAGGATGATTATGCAATCACTATTACCAATGGTTCAGGAGTACTGTCTGTGGGTAAAGGAGATGCCCGGATCGTATATATCCGTCCCGGAATGAAAACGACGGTGACAATCCGTGCTACGGAAAAGATCACTGGCAAGCCGGTGATCCGGACATTCGGACTGGCCGATTCGGAGGGAAAGATTAATTCGCAGGATTTGTTTAGGATAGAGATCAAAGATTTGGAAGAAGAAATTGTACCGGATGAGCCGGAAAAACCGAATCCTGACCCTGACGATCCTGATAATCCGGAAAAACCGACAAACGGCAATTTTACCATAAAGGTAGATGTGACATTGAATGAAACTCCGATCGACATTACTGTACCGAGCGGTGGGGGAAATGGCGGCAGTACGGGAGGTGATGATAATACAGGCGGTGAGACGGATGGCGTGATCTCGATAAAAGGGGACGCGATTAATACTGACTTGGTGGTGAGTGTGCCGAACGGTATTTCCTCGTTTAGAGTAATCATTGATTCGCCATTATTACCTGAATCAGAATTGCAGGGTATCGGATTAACGTCTGATTTTGATTTGGTCAGTCCGGGTGGATATGCTGATAAGTTGAGTGGTTTAGGTTTTCCGGTTCATATTGGAGGTGAAACATCTGTATCGTTTAATATATCCCAATTTGTGCCAATGCTCCAAATATTGGGAAGCGGTACAAGTAATTTTCATTTGACCGTTACCGATTCGAAAGGAAATACAAAAACTCATACAATAACAATTACGACTTAATAGGATGAAAAAGTTGTCATATATAATAGGTTGTTTGTTTTTAATGTTGTTTGTTTGGGTATCATGTGATAATGAAGATAACCGTATGCAAACAACAGGCTATTTGGAATTAGGTGTATCGAAAAATGTGGAAGTGGTCACACGTGGTTTCGATGTCAAGGACCAATCTTTGGCAGTGGATATTTGTACCGGAGCGAATGATTCGGTCGTAAAACATTTTTCCGATTATAATGATATGGCCGGCGAACGTGTGTTGTTGGATGTCGGGACTTATAAGGTGAAGGTCACATCTAATCCTTCGGACAAACTGGAGTTTGAAAAACCTACTTTTTACGGGGATAAAGATAAGATTGTCATAAAAGCGGGTGAGACAACTCAAACAGCAATCGAATGTTTTTTAACTTGTGTGAAAGTAACCAGTAAGTTTACAAAGCCTGTTCAGGATAAATTCGCATCCTGTGTGGCGAAAGTCAGTGATGCGACGGGGAGCTATTTGGAATATGATATGCAAGAGACACGCGCTGGTTATTTCCAACCCGGTTATCTGTTGGTCGATTTGACATTGACGAACAAAGAAGGGTTGACATTTCACATGTCCAAACTGATCGAGAAGACGGAGGCGAAAGACCATTATCATCTGGTATTCGATTTGGTGGATAGCGGTGAAGATAACTCAGGAATGGACTTCGATATAACGATTGATTCTGATCCGACCAATGACGAGAACCATACGGTGACGATCCCGTTGCCGGAATCGGGATATGGGCAGGAACCACCGGTGGTGAAAGTGTTGGAAGATGGCAAGGATAGCAATGGAATGATCTCTTTGGACAAAGGAGATTTCAGAAAAGTAATGTTGAATATTTCTTCTACGAATATAGGTTTAGAATCTGTTACCATGATTGCGACTTCGTCTTTGTTTGACGAACATAAAATTTTATCATCTTTGGATTTACTGAAATTGTCGGAAGAAAGTAAGAAGAAGTTAGCTGAAATAGGATTGGAAGTCCCTGCTTTGGATGATAAAAAGGCAATGTTTACATTAGTTTTCGATAATTTGATTACGCAATTGCCAGGAGGTACGCATACATTTGTTCTCTCTGCCCGTGATGAGATGGGGCATGAAACGGTGCAAACGATTTCTATTACTGTCAATTTGCAAATCATGACTCATCCGGTAGTCGAATCGGAGGTGTGGGCACATTTTGCTACATTGAGGGGATATGTAAAGAACGCGAGTGAGGAAGATAAAGCCTCTTATAAGTTCCAATATAGGAAATCGGGAACAACAACTTGGAAAGATGTTGCCGGTGAAGTAACTGTTGCTACGAATGGATCTTCCAATGTAGCACAAGTTGCAACAAATTTGGATGCGAGTACAAAATATGAATATCGTTTGTTGCAAAATGATACAAACAGTGAACCGGAAGAGTTTACAACAGAGGATGATATTCAATTGCCAAATTCAGGATTTGAAGACTGGTATACAGATAGTGATGGATTACCTAAACCAGCAAAGGATGCAAGCTCCTCGTTTTGGGATTGTGGAAATGTCAACTATTTTGGTAAGCATATTATGACTACTCAAAATGACGAAACAGCGTTAGGACAAGGATCTTCTGTAAAAATGGAAACACAGGAAACAATGAAGATTATTGCTGCTGGAAATATTTTTACAGGAACTTTTGAGAGAGATGGTATGGGGGGAATTTTGACTTTAGGTAGAAATTTTGAGTGTCGCCCTAATAAATTAAAAGGATATTACAAATATACATCTGCAAAAGTCTCTGTGAGTAAAGGACATTTGAATGAAGGCGAAGATGATTTGTGTTCTCTTTATATCGCTCTTACAGACGAACAAATTACAGTTAATACAAATAAAGGAATTTATTTTGATCCCAATAGTAGTGCCGTAATTGCTTATGGGTCTATAAGTGATGAGGAATCTAAAGGGGCAGATTCATTTAAGGAGTTTACTGTTGATTTGGAATATAAAGATTTAAAGCGTATACCTAAATATATTATTGTAGTTGCCTCTTCAAGTAAATATGGTGACTATATGGAAGGTGGAAAAGGTAGTACTATGTGGTTAGATGATTTGGAATTAGTTTATCCGAAATCAATGGAAGAAGTAAGAAAATGAAGCGTATAATAATTATTTTAGTTATCGCATTTTTATGTACAGGCTTAATGCAAGCCCAAACCAAAATCCTTGGTCGTAAAGTCTTCGACCGGGGTATCCAGAGTCATACTTTTATTCCGAAAGGGCAATGGATGGTCGGATCGACTTTTTCCTATTCGGAACATGAGGATGACAATTATAAATTCTTGGTGCTGGAGAAGATTGAAAGTACCGGTTATACGTTTAAAGTAAGTCCTTTCTTCGGTTACTTTATCCGGGATAATGTTGCATTGGGCGGACGTTTTTCCTATAATCGTACTTATACGGATTTAGGAAATATCAGTTTGGATTTGGATGATGATATCAATTTTGATATCAGTGATGTAAATTATTTGGAGCATACTTTTTCTGCTACTGGATTCGTGCGTACCTATATGCCGATAGGAAGTAGTAAGATTTTTGGTTTGTTTAATGAAGCTCGCGTGACCTATGGCTATGGGCAGGGTAAAAACTCTTCGGGTACAGATACCGATTATACCGGTACTTACCAGACCATCCAGAATTTGCAGATCGGAATGGCGCCGGGTCTGACGGCTTTTATCACTAATTTTGCAGCTGTTGAGGTATCGGTTGGCGTACTGGGGTTTAATATGAAGTGGACCGATCAGACAACTGACCAGATTGATAAAGGCTCACGGCGTAGCAGTTCCGCTAATTTTAAGATAGACCTATTTTCGATTAATTTAGGTATGAACTTCTATTTTTGACGAGGTATGGATATAAATCATATAAAACGAAAAGTGACAGGTTTTCTCTGTTGTTTGTTCTTTCTTGTTTCATGTATCGAGAATGATATTCCTTATCCATATCGGGAAGGAAGCATTACCGATTTCCTGGTGGAAGGGCAATTGGATAATACATTGGAAATAGATAAGACTAAAGGGATGGTTACGGTAGAAGTGAGCGATGCGGTTGATCTTGCAGCTCTCCGGATCAAGAAGTTGACGGTGACTAATGAGGCTGAGGTACGGATAGATTCTGCGGCGTGTCTCGACTATAACGCTTTTCCACGAATCGGATTTTCGTCTTTAGACAGTTTACCTAAGAGTGCAGATACGCGGGTGGATTTTTCTTCATCTGTCTCATTGATTTTGCAGACATATCAAGAGTATCCTTGGAAGATAACGGTTAATCAGACGATAGACCGGGCTGTGCAAGTCAGTAACCAGGTGGGTGAACCGGTAATCGATTTGGCAAATCGGGAGATGATCGTGTATGTGGCAAAAGAACAACATTTGGATCGGATAACAGTGACTAAAATGCAACTGGGCGGTTCGGTGGGAATTGTCGTTCCTGATCCGACGACGGTAACGAATTTTTCGCGTCCTTGCTCATTTGAAGTGACTCGTTTTGGAGTAACGGAAACTTGGAAAGTGACAATTCTGCATACGGAAGGTGGTGCTGTTTCCGGTGGTGAAACGGTTGCGATGGCCAATCGAATCATTGTAACCGGAATGATTCAAGAAGGTAAGATTCCGGTAATAGAATATAGAGAAAAGAATCCGTCCCAAACGCGGGTGGATGATGGTTGGCAGACGCTTCCGGCAAGTTCCGTAACTGTCAACGGTACTTCCTTCACAGCCACAATAACTGGTTTGAATCCGGGTACGACGTATGTATATCGTGTTGTGATTGATGATATAGCTGGAGAAGAGGTGGAGTGTAAGACCGCTGCGTTAGTGCCATTGACCAATGGGGGTTTTGACGATTGGCATCAAGATGGTAAATTGTGGAATCCGTGGTTGGCAACAGGTGTTTCTTTTTGGGATACGGGAAATAAAGGAGCTACTACTTTGGGAGACAGCAATACGATTCCGACAGGTGATACGAGTAACGGAACCGGAAAGGCAGCCAAGTTAGAATCGCGGTTTGTCGGAGTTGCCGGTATCGGTAAGTTTGCGGCTGGTAATATATTTGCCGGTTCGTATGTCCGTACAGATGGTACTAATGGCGTCTTGAGCTTTGGGCGTCCATTTGAAACTTATCCGACAGGTTTGAAGTTTAAATACAAATATACTTCGGCTGAGATAAATAAAAGTAACGATTCCGATTACAATTATTTGCTGGGCAGACCGGATTCTTGTCATATTTATGTGGCTCTGTCTGATAAGGCAGAACCTTATGAGATCAAAACAAAGAAGTCGGAACGGCAGCTGTTTAGCAAGAATGATAAAAATGTTATTGCTTATGGTGAGTTCATTTCCGCTAAGACCATATCCGGTTATGAGGAATATACAATCCGGTTAGATTACCGTGATTATCGTAAACCCAAATATCTTGTCATTGTGGCTACAGCCAGCAAATATGGTGATTATTTCACAGGAGGGGAAGGTAGTACACTTTATTTGGACGAAATGGAATTGACTTATGATTAGCGATAACCTGTTTAGTGTATCCTTAGTCGGATTATAACAACTAATGATATTCCTTTCTTTTTAGGTTAAGCAATAAATGTGTACCTTTGCCTCTCAAAAAGAGAACACAAGGTATGGAAAAACAGTTTAAGAGAACGCTGATAACTACGGCGTTGCCGTATGCGAACGGGCCGGTGCATATCGGACATTTGGCCGGGGTGTATGTGCCTGCTGATATTTATGC
>OLGH01002253.1_pt1 | contig 15603 bp, 23 predicted proteins | sample 1604851 | NCBI WGS metagenome assembly OLGH01 (sample SAMEA3888894, study PRJEB22519) | human gut metagenome | biome: human gut; feature: human-associated habitat; material: faeces | place: Denmark | collected 2010 | reverse complement strand
CGCAGTACATGTGCAAGGCATTCCTGGTGGCCGGTTCCATACTTATAAAAGGTTACATCATGATCGTGGACCAGTGTCCCCTGATAGTCTTCAACGACCGTGCCCTTTATTCCATCGTGTCCCTTTTTGTCCCTGGCGAAATAGAGCACACCGCCATCCGGAACCGCACATACAAATACATACGAACTTTCCCCGTTTACACGGGCATTGGTACAGTCTGTATGCATGACAGGGGAAAGCAGCATGTCGCAGAAAATCTCTTTACGCTGGGATTCTGTTTTTTTGGCAAATGACCGGCAGAGATTATTGATCATGCCTTTTGATATGTTTATTTTTCCATCTGTCAGATCAGACAAAAACCTGCGGCTTTTATCAATTGATGTACAGCAGTCATTATTCAGCAGAAACAGGAAAGCACGTAAATTTCCTCCATAGTTAACGTCATCAATGACTCCCTGTGGAAATGGTGCATGGATCCGTTCACCTGTTTTGGAATTATAGTACACATCGGCATGATACTCGGTCACATGCACTTCTACGCTGATGTCGATTTTCTGCTTTGTAATGGTTTTCGATGTTTTCTTAAAGTCAGGGTCATGGAGTACTTCTTCGGGTGCAGGAAGATAGATTTCCCTTGTCGGGGGGAGTTTCTTTCTGCAGTGCCCCCTGTGTCCTGGCTGTCCACCGGGTTTCCTTCCTGTCTTTTCGCGGCTGTTGGATATTTTTTTGCGGGCGATAGATTTTGAAGACGGGATGGATGAGTTTTCATAGTTCCGGTTAATCTGTGCCGTCAGTTTCTGTACTTTTTGTTTTTCATCATCAAGCTCTGTCTTTACTTTGTAAAGTTCCCGTCTCTGGGAAGTTACTTTTTCAAGGGCTGTGTCGCGCTGTTTTTCTGCACGGAGTGCCCTTTTTTCCATTACAGCCGCCTTTTTTAATGCTTCAGCGACCATACGGTCGCATTCTTTTTGCAGCTGTTCAAAAATCTCAAACCATTGATTCCGAATCGTAATGGCATGGCTGTGTTCTTTTGCTACAGCTGCTTCCAGTTTTGCAATTCTGCGTTCCAGGGCACGCACCTGTGTAAGGTGCTGTTTTTCCATTCGGATATATTTTTCTCCCGATTGAAAGGCTGCAAGTTCTTCCTGTGCTGCTTTGAGCCTGTATTGAAGTACTGTAATGGTTTCAAAAGAATTTCCCATCCCCATGCCGCGTCCTTTCTTTAAATGTTTGTCAGATCATCAATGATTTTTTCTAATTCTGCATTATGTTCCTCAAGGGATTTGATCAATGAGGACTGGGTTTCAATGACCCTGTGCTGCAGTCCGTTTGTATGCTCAAGACTGCCTATAAGTTCTTCATATGCTTTGAGTTTGCTTTTATCATCTACGTTCATTTGTACCTCCTTAAGTATGGGATAAGTATAGCAAAAACAGGGGCGAATGGGAAATCGGACGAATTCCGGGACCGGCAGAATGACGGTGGATAACCGGCAGAAAAATGAAAGAAGCCGGAGTGGAAATCCGTATTCCAGCCATGTAAAAGCAGGAAAACATGCAGGTACTGTTTATAATTTCAAAAGAAAAAGCAGGATTCGGAAGTCGTTAACGAGACTTCCCATCCTGCTTGAGTTTATCCACAAATATATTTTTTTAAATTTCGTCAGTTTTTACAATGGTCTGAACAGTAACGGGATAAGCATATAAGAATCTTTAAATAAAAGGTATGATTGAAAAAAAGACGGCATTGCTTTATAATAATTTCAGGAGTGAAATTATATGTTAAAGTTATTTTATGTTATTTTTATGAATTTGCATCGAGCCCCATATATTATTCCACTTATGCGTAACCGGGCAAATCATCCGGAACGCTATACGGTCGAACAGAGATATGCACTTGTTCGTCATACCATCTATTTGATGAACAGAACCGGCAAGATTACGACGAAAGCTTTCGGTTTAGAAAATCTCCCAAAAGAAGGCGGTTATTTAATGTGCCCGAATCACCAGGGAAAGTATGATGTGTTGGGAATTATGTATACGCATAAGCAGCCATGTTCCTTTGTTATGGATAAATTCAAGTCTCACACGATACTTGTAAGGGAGTTTTGTGATCTTGTTCAGGCGAAACGATTAGAAAAGGACAATCCTCGGCAGGGAATCACCATTATTAATCAGGTTGCCAAAGAAGTTGGCGAAGGAAAGAAATATATTCTTTTTCCGGAGGGCGGTTATAAGTTTAACAATAAAAACAAGGTCTGTGATTTTAAAGCAGGAAGTTTTAAGATTGCGCTCAAATCCAAAGCCCCAATTGTTCCAATTGCTTTGATCGATTCCTATAAAGTTTTCAACAGTTTTCATGTAGGACCGATTACGACTTATGCATATTATCTTGAACCTATAACTTATGCGGAATATAAAGATATGAAAACGCAGGAGATTGCGGCTTTGGTAAAAAGCCGGATAGAAGAAAAGATTGCAGAGGTATCTGCAATCTAATCTTCTCTTAAGTGAACATATTTTGCTGCTTTACGCCGTCTGTCATCTTCGAGAGCGGCGTAATTTTTTTTCGTTGTATTTACATCTTTATGGCCAAGCACATCTGCCACCAGATAAATATCCCCGGTAGCCTTATAGAGAGAAGTGCCATATGTACTTCTTAACTTATGTGGTGTAATATTTTTAATATTGGTAACCAGTTTGGAATACTTTTTAACCAGATTTTCTACTGCCCGAACCGTAATGCGTCGGTTTTGCATGGATAAAAAGACGGCATCTTCATGTCCGGCAACTGTAGTAATACCTTGTCGTTCTTCTAAATAATCACATAGTGCAGCACACACTTCATCACTGAAATATACAACGACTTCCGCGCCACCTTTTCGATGAACTTTAATTCCGTTATTTTTAAAATCAATATCATCTAAATTCAGACCAACGCATTCGGAAACACGAATTCCAGTGCCAAGCATAAGCGATAAAAGCGCCAAATCGCGTTTTTTTGTACGTTCGTGATACATTTGCTGTCTCTTACTCAAACTCTCGCCAGATTCAACTTCATCAAGGAGCTGGGCCACTTCATCAACATCCAGCCGGATAATGTTCTTGTCATGAATTTTTGGAAGACTCACTTTGACAGCAGGGTTATTATCGATCATTTCGTGTTTATAACAATACTTGTAAAAGGAGCGAAGAGAGGAGAGCTTTCTTTTTAAGCCTCGCTCATCATTGCTATGGGCAACGCCGTCTTTCTCATAGATTTTGAGATAAGACAGGTATTCTTCGATATCGGTTGCCTTCAGTTCTTCTAATATATGAATCGGTATTTCTTTAATTTTCATTTTTTTACAAATGGGATTGTTTTCATGAAGAAATTCAAAGAAACAATTAAGATCATACGCATATGCAAGACGCGTCCTGGAAGCTGTGGTAGGTTCGATTCCAATAAAAAACTGTTTACAGTAAGGGGGAAGTTCATCCAGTATTTCACGCAGATGCAGCTGGTTTTTCATATTTACTTCTTCATAATATGCTTTATTTTTTGCCATAATATTTCCATCCTTCTATATTTCCGGTTGTAATTGCATGAAACAATCTTTTTTTTGCTCCCGGATTTTCTAAATTAATCTGTCGAACCAATTGTTTGATATATTCCCGGTGTGTCGAACCGTCTGTAGGACATGGATTTTTGACAATTGGTAATTGATATTTATTTTTAAAGCCAATGACATCCGCTTCCAATACGTACATAAGCGGACGAATAACTGTTAAGTCGCAACGATCCAGATGTGTTACTGGTGGGAAAGCATAAAAGCGACCTTCGTAAATCATAGAAAGAAACATGGTTTCTATAATATCGTCCATATGATGCGCATAAGCAACTTTGTTACATCCAAGTTCCTTTACCGCATTGTTTAAGGCTCCTTTACGCATTTTGGCGCAAAGGGAGCATGGAGAGGATTCTTTTCGTTCATCAAAAACAATCTCACCTATCTGTGTATGAATAATATGATATTCAACCTGAAAATCTTCACAAAGTTTCTGAATAGGTTCAAGAGAAAATCCTTTAAAGCCAAGATCAACGGTAACTGCAACAATTTCAAATGGAACAGGGTAGAAGTGACGCAGTCCTGCTAATGCATAGAGCAATGTAATGGAATCTTTTCCACCGGAAATTCCTATTGCAATTCGGTCATTTGCGTGAATCATATCATAATCTTCTATTGCCTGTCGCACCTGGCTGTAAAGCTGTTGTAATTTCATTTCGTTGTGCCTCCATTAGTTCTCATTATATAATATTTCCACGTAATAATCTAGTACAACCCATTGCTGAACATGAGGAAACGTTATATACTGAAAACTACAGATGTCAAGGATATGACATAAACATGAAATATAAATAATTTTAGAAGGGATATTGCATTTATATATGAATAACATAAAGTTACAGCAAGATCTTTGCAATGTGATCTGGCAGACTATAACTACAAGTTTGAATTTTAAATACTATGAAGAAAGATTAACGAAGAATTATCAAGGATAGTGAAAGATGTGGAAAGTAAAACAAATTTTTGATGGCGAGTATGGATGCGAAGAACGTCTTCCGGGTGAAAAAATGAAATGCCTGGTTACGATTGAAGATGAACAGGGCAATGTAAAATCCTTTACTGCAGAAGACGAATGGCTTACAAACAATCATATCGATGAAGGTTCTATAATTGAAGAAGGAGAATTGAAAAAATGAAATTTGTAATACAACGTGTAACAAAAGCAAAATGTGAAGTGAATCATGAAATCACTGGTGCAATCGAACAGGGTTTCTGCGTCTTGATAGGTGTTGCAGAGACGGACAATGAACAAATTGCTGACAAAATGATTAAAAAGTTATTAGGCATGCGTATTTTTAGTGATGAAAATGGAAAGACAAATTTATCGATAACTGATGTAAATGGTTCCTTGCTTTTGATTTCACAGTTTACATTATATGCAAATTGTCGCAAAGGAAATCGCCCGTCTTTTATAGAAGCTGGAAATCCAACTTTGGCAAATCAGTTATATGAATATATTATCGAACAATGCAAAAAAGAAATACCTAATGTACAAACAGGAATTTTTGGTGCAGATATGCAGATCAGTCTGATAAATGATGGACCATTTACAATTGTGTTGGATTCAGAAATGCTGGCATAGAAACCTTTAATATAAAATCGGGGGATTTTGGTACACCCAAAGAAAGAATGAGCGACCAGCCAAGAAAAAGCGTTTCCTGCGTAAAATACAAGCCCTAGAGGTGTACGCGGTAGCCTGTTAAGGGTCAGTGCCTAACTATTCGCAAAATCCGTGTTTTACGAATAGTTATTAGCTTTTGCAAGCCCTATGTTAGCACCGCGCGAACGTTCTGGCAAGCACTTTTTATTGACGAGGGTCATTTTTAGGAATAATGCACAGATTTATAGGTTATGATCCTAGCTGCATTTTAGGCAGAATTAACAACAAAATACGTTAGTGAGTCGAACTCCGAATTAAGACACCGAAAGGTGTCTATTTTTTTGCCGAGAGAAGAAAAAATGATAAGGCGCGCAGTCTTTTCATTGTATCACATGGATTCGAGACCAGCCAAACCGCGGTTATTGGATGCATATATGTTATGCGCGGTTTGTCTCCCCTACGGGGCTACGGGTCTTGATTCCATGTGCCATGCCCGGGGTGTATGAAGCGCGCTTCGCTTCGTACATCGAACTTATTGTTTATTTTGAAAGGAGAAAACATCATGACAAACGAAATCAAAGAAATCATCATCAAAGCAATCAATGCACAGCAGGAAGAAATCTTCCACAATCTGGACGAAGTAACCGACACATACGAATACAGCGAAATAATCAGAGCTTGCATTATTTACATCAACAAACTTGATGTATATGATTCCGTAAGACCATCATTAATCATTGAATGCATTGTAGCATTTTACTACGTAACCCCAAAAACAATTAATGAAGTAATAGACTAGGAGGTACAGAGCTATGACAGAAAACGAAAGAATTTTATACAACGAGCTTTTAAAACCAGCATTCGTTGATTTATCAAATGCAAAAACCGTAGAAACTGTGAAAATAAAAGATGCAATCATTTCACACGTAAGAAGAATCATAATCAAATTAAACGATTATGAAGAATACTACACATTGCCAGAATTTATGATTCCTGATGAGAGAAAATACATCTATGAAGACGCATTCTCTATTTTAATTTTCGGTTATCAAAACTTAATGTTATTCAAAGATCAGGAATATGAATATCTACATGCCAAGTTGAAACAAGCTTACGAAAGTGAAGCATACAAAACTGACAAACGAGGTATGAACAATGACTAAATACAATGTATATGAACGAATTGTTTTTTTTGGATGCGAGCCGATTAACACATGGCAAGCATCCTTTTTATGTAAAGCAGATGCTGAATCTTATGTCGAATCTCAAAATCACATTAATTCAATTCGTAAACCACAAATCAGCAAGTACTACTACATTCATTCTGAATGTACAAACTAAAAAGAGGGCGAAAGCCCTCTTTTTTTATGCGCATATTATTAATTTGTTTCTAAATCATCCATAGCATTTAAAATACTAAAGACCTCATCGGTATCATATGTATTACCACAATTAGTATCTTTATAATCTCTCACAACATGCAAATTGTTCTCATCATCAATATACACACAGTTTTTATAGTTATGCAATTTATAGCCTAAAAGTAAAATCACACAACACGCAACAAATAACATAATCCCTGAAAAATCATTTGCTTTATTAGGTTTATTATTATTTGCATGAGTACAAGTCTCACACGGATTTACTACTCTCTCATAATTACTTTGTTCCATAAAAACACCCCCTATAATAAGATTATTATAAGGGGCATGTTGTATATTGTCAATTGCGCGTTGGGTGGCAGTGTGCGCGCGCAAGCTTACCGCGCAGCACTGCACACTTATTTGTTCATCTTCTTGTAATGTCGCTTGAGCCTATGCGACATATGACCGATATTGTCATTGTTTGGGTTGATTTCCCCACGCATTGCGAGAATTTCTTCCGGTGTCATCATGTCATTTTCGTCAACCGACTTTTTCAGTTTATCGACACAGGCTAAGGTGTCATAACTGTTATAGTCAAAGTCTCTGACAAAAAATCCGGTTCTTCTACGTGGTTTGACCATTGTAGGGTCAGACGCATACTCGATTTCATCAGCATCATAAACAGATTGTACCATAAACCGCCAGATTTTCTTACAGTTGATACAATTTTGAGTGACAGAACGCATCAGCGCATCAGTCAGCTTGAACTTCTGGCTACTGTACAAGAATGAAATATGATAATGTCTGCTTGTCAGCAGAGTATTCAAGAACATAGGGTCAATATTCGTTTTGAAGCTTCTACTATTCAACTGCACGCTTGCTTCATCCAGAAGAACAATAACCACAGTACGCGTATTCTCTTCATCATCAATCTTTTTGTTATTGTAAGCGCAAGCAACTACTTGCGAAAGGCTTTGCAATGGTTCATAAGGACATGACTTCAAATCCACATTGGAGATAATATGTATCTTCTGGAGAACGAATTTCTTTCTACCTCTATCCCACACTTTTTTGTTATTGTATCGCTTGAAAAGCAATGTTACATAATGAACGATAGATAATGTCTTACCCCCACCAAAATGCGCACAATAGCAATTCAATACACCAGCCGTATATTCATTATACTGTTTGTGCTTGAAATAGAAATACAAATCACGGACACCATAGTAAATTGTTTTAATCGGATGCAATACAATCAGTCGAGCAATTACCGAGTACCAGAGCAGAACCCCTATACCAATCAGCACAAGTATTGTCATTTCTTCATACCCCCTAACAGACCGCACGCAACCGCAAACAGTTCAAGTCCCATACACATAACAATAAGCCGGACAACAGCCGGAGCATCCAATGTTGTAGAGCCTTGTAAAATTAAATCAACGACAGCATCCATATTATTACACCCCCTTCAACGTATTTTTCCGCCAACCGCGGAAACATGCCATAACAAATGTAATTATCGTAAATACAAGAATCAAATGTACATCATTAGCAATGGATAACAACGTATCATTATCCGCTGGATCCGAAACTAACGTTTCCGAACCAGCTTGTGTACTTTCTACCACTTCCGTACCGTTGTTAGTTTCTTCTAAACTTTCAGTACCAGAATCAACAATTTCAGTATTCTGTAAATATTCTTCCGGACTATATACAATACTTTCCTTTTTAATCTCCGACACAATTTAACACCTCTCAATCACTTAAACCTCTTAAAAATGCAATAACAGCACCAGCAAGTATCGCCCACAAGATAACCGCACCGACGCTGACTTTATAACCGCCTAGCGTAAACGTAACATTTGCCACTTGCGTTAATATTTTACCAACCGCCTTAAATACACTATCCATCTAAATAAATCACCCCAATTCCAACCAAATACACCAATCTAAGAAAAATTTCATACAATGTTTCCATAGTTACCCCCTTATTGCTTTTATAATCATAAGTGCGACAAGCACGACAAAACCAAATGCAATAAAATCAGTACACCATGACGGAAGAAAAGAAAACAGCTTACCAATAGCTTTCGGTACATTACCAACATCCTTCAAAAAAGATTTAATATTCGATACACTTGAAGAAGAACCAGAATCATCATTCATAATCTTATCAACATCATCTTTAGATTCATTATTATGCGACGTTTTATCAGACGAATTATTATGTCCGTCATCCTTATCATCTTTCCATTTACCGTCCTTATCAACATGTCCGTTGGTTTCTTCAACAAACTTACTACCGTCAAACAAAATAGACCGCCAGCCACCAGCATACCAGCCACTCTTTTCATCTGGGATAACAGTGAGAGAATCCGTACACACGACACGGATCATAAAACGATAAGCAAGTTTTTTATTAGTAGCAAGAGGATGTTCGGAATAGTCATTCCATTTAGAATAAATATCGCCCCAACCAACCCTAAGAGTATTATTATTAATGTTTTCCAAAGGGAATCTTTTGTAAGTATAATACTCACCATAATGCGGATAATACTCTTCGATTATATCTTCATTATCCTTGTTATAAAGCACACATTGATTTTGTACCTTAACTTCAATAAAAGTACGAGCATACTTATTATCAGTCAACGAAAAACCACTAGAAGTTTTGTCCTTATATTTAAAATAGTAATCATACGAACATGACACATCCCCCATAAATTGCTCATTCTTCGTAGATATAAAACCATGAGATTTTAATATAATAGTACCAATGTCCTTGTCTGACAAAGGATTGTTTTCACTACCGTCTGGAACTAAATCAGTGTCTACTCCATCTTCACCAATAACAGTAAATGACGTAGGAAGTGTTTTTAAAACATACTCATGAATATACTTTTCGTAATTAGAAGAATCGAAATCTTTCGAACCATAACAAATACCTTTTTTTACTCCATAACCACAATCTAAACCAGATGCTTTCATAGCATAACAAACATAATAATATGTCTTACCTCGTGCTTCAAAGCTACCGGAATAGGCTTTTTTTTCACTAGTATTCATAAGAATAGAGCTACCGTCCGTTGTACCACCATATTTGTAATAAGTATAAGAATCCTTAAGCGGAGACGTAGAAATGACAGCATCACAAAAGTCTTTCATTTCAGAGTTCCAAAACGATACAGTATCAGCACCAGCACAAGAAGGATTCCATTTAAAAAGTTCAAAAGAACCCTCGTTCTTGTTATCATCACACCGGAAATCAAAATCGGGTAATTTTAAGTTATCATCCGCATAAGCAACTGATTTTGGCAATACACCAACGATTGATACAGCCATAGAAACCAGCATAAGAAAGCTGGTCATGCGCTTTTTTATATTCAATTTTTTCATATTGTTTACCTCGCTAAAAAAAGGGACGGAGACAAAACTCCGCCCCCTAGGGTTGACTGCTTTCTACGCGTGTTTGAGACCGCGTACAATTCCAATTGCAATACCGACTACACCGGATGCAAAGAATACAAGCAAGATTGGGTTATTTGTTACAGTAGTAATTACTGTACTTACAACACCCATGATGCTAGTAACTGCTTCTGTAATAGAACCACCAGCACCTTCTACTGCCATTGCCGCTAATGCCATACTCTTCCACCTCTCTTTCTTCTTTTTTCTTTTTAATTTATTGTTATATCGGCAACATACGCTTTGCCGGAATAACCACATCCGTAGGAAACAGAAATATTTTTACCGATATGCGTTTCATTCACTTTGTCGGCTACATCTTCGAAAAGGAAAATTTTGTCGCATGTATCACCAGCAACTTTTCCAGTTCCTTTTTCTGTTACAAATAAAATCTTTCCGTGTTTCTTCTGCATTTCAACAAATCCGATTAACTTCATAATTTTTACCTCTTTTCTTTCTCTAACATTTCATTTACACTACAATGATTATCACGCATAAAGTAACAGTCTTCACACCCCTTATACAAACCGCATCCATTACACGTAGGTATATAATTATATCTCTGGGGATGTTCTTTGTAGTCAGCTATAGGACAACTGCCATCTATACAAGACAATCCGCAATAATCACTACACCTTTTGACCTTGACCATGTTTATTCTCTTTTTCTTTCTTTGCCTTTTCTTCTTGTCTGCATGTTTTGTTAAGTCTGCATATTACGCATGTATCTTTATAGTGGCACTTCCACTTTTCATTCAATGCGCGATTTTCCATATCGCATCCGAACGTATAATACATGCATGTCTGCTGTAATACACAAGTGAATTGATTACATTCACGCATGGGCAAGATCAATCAAATTCTTTTTGTGCTTTTCCAGAATTGCACGCAATTCCGGTTCTACAACTGCATTGAAATAAAGCTTTTGTGGCATTGACACAAACCCACAAGCAAACTGTACATGCATGACGCATGGATTCTCATTTTCTGTTTCAATGTCGATACTACGTTTTTCTTCATTCTTCATTCTCTTTTTCCTCGCTTTCTTCTTGATAGTATCTATAAGTAACGGATTGATGTTCTCCGGTTACTTCCTTTTCGTGTACCAGTGTTAAACCGATAGAGTTCTCAATTGTCTGTAAGAAGTCCGCATATTCATACGCTTCTACGATAAATCCTTTTTCTTCCGGTTCTGGTATATTACGGCTTCTGTAATACCGCTTTTTTCCGAAAGTACTTTCGCACAAATCTTTCGTGAGGTACTTTGTTATATAGGTTGCGACCTTATGTTTATCCTTGACCTTTGTTGCAGTTGAGTAACCGAACCGCCAGCCGGATAAATTATATATGGTCGGATAATTTTCATTTTTACTAGTACGGATATATGACTTCTTTCCAATAGCGACACGACCGCTATCCGTCAGTTTCATATCTCCAATATCACAAATCACACCATGAATGTGCCATGCACCATCTTTGTGCTGTTCCGGTACAAACAGATATTTAATTTCTGAAGCATGCAATCTCCTTTGGTTCATAAACCATACGTTCGCCTTGCTCATACAAATATCAAAGTCGTATCTATCGACTTTCGCACCGTCAAAAGTCAGAGTAATGAAATACTCCCAATTCGCTTGACGAGAGTACTTATAAATATTTTGTTTTGTACGGTTGAGCGAATTTCTTGCACTTCGTTCGGATTCTTCAAAAGTTGGAAGTCTTTCCATTTCATCCGTGAAAGGATTGTATTCCTTTTGGGATTCTCTTTTCTTCGGTTTTTTGTAAACAGGCTCGATAGTGGTTTCTCCGGTATAGATTGCATTTACCGGACTACTATACTTTCGAATTTCAACAGAACCATTCGCGTATTGAATTACCCGGAAATTATATGCACCATCCATAACCAATCAACCAACCCTAAAACAAAGATTTTTCAAAAAATATTCTAATGTGTTGCCATTGTCAAGTAAGGCAACACGCGCTACACTGTGACAGTCAGCCGATTATTCCTGATGATTTTATGATTGCGCTTTGTGTACCATTCCTACACCCCTATCCTGTCTCCGGCATCAGAGAGGATTGGAGGGGTTTTACTCTCCGAGCCGGTGACGTTCTTTCCCCTTGCCCGAAGTCCCAAGGGGAAAGAAGGAACCAACACGACTTAGGTCGTGTTGGAATGAAAGGTGCAAGCCTATCATTTTACGAAATTCCACCACCAGCACAGCGACAAGCCGATAAACTAAGGGTACAAACAAAGGGGAGCGAAATTTTGTAAGGTATCGGCAAGCCACTACCAGAGCGGATATTTCCAAATAAAAAACGCGCAACCAAATGGCTACGCGTAAATATATCAAAACGATATAAATAAAAAATGCGCAACCGAATCGGCTACGCAAAAGCTAATATTAATTTTTCAATTATCGCGCGAAGTAGTATCATAACTACCGCTGGCGCTTTCGTAAAACAGCTTATTTATCAAATAGTTACACGGACGCGCTCATTCGTGAGAATTAAGTTCGCACTGTATAACTATCACTCCGCTTACGCTTCGTTTTCGATAAAACGCGGAACGTTTTACGAATAGTTAGGAATTGACAGATTGCGCAACATTCACTCCATACTTTTCAGCCTGTGATACATACTGTTTTTTCTTAGCAGAACTAAGCATCTGGAACGAATCATACGCATTTCTAAGTTCATCCGTCTGAATAAACTTATAACGTGTACATGGAATCTTACGTTTTTTCATTACATCAATTTCATTTAGAAACTGTTCGTAATCATCCACATCATATTTTTTTGTTTTGGTAACACGACCAAAATAGGCACGTTTGCACTCAATTACATGAGTACACAGTTCACGAATAGTTTTATCAACACGACCGAACCGCTGTGCAGTACCTACAATCTGTTTTCCATTGCCTTTCCGGTTTTGAGTAAGCATAGTTACCAGTTCATAAGGAAAGTTCTGGTAATCACGAGAATTAAACTCGTTTTGGATTTCATCATACCCAAATATAACAGGCTTATCATAATCTGACAACAAATCCCGCCAATGTGTCAAAGGAAAATCTTCATCCTTAAACCCATAATTCGTACAGATATAAATTTTGTCTCCATACTTTTTACGCATCCGTGTCAAATACTCCGTTAAAGCCATTGTTTTTCCTTGACCATATAAACCGCAGTACATCCAGATTCCATACAAATGTACTTTTCTGGGGTATTTAAAGAATCGGTAAATATCTTTACACCACCAAGGCAGAACCCGCAACAGAAACGGCAACCATAGACCCAAAACAATACACACTACTAAGAAACCTATACTTTTTATAATACCCATAATTGCTCCTTTACAAACAAGCCTGAACTCCGTTCAGAGGTTATCTAAACCGCTAAACAGTCTAATTGCGCCGACCGGTAAACTATGAATCATAGTTCCGCGCGCTATGAACATGCGACCCGCTAACGCTCCCGCATCTGGCTGTATTAAGTGAGTGGCAATAACTTCCAGACAAATACAGCAATACCAACCGTTGAACGTATCAATATCCAACTCATAATACTACCGAACGCAATAACAAGAATCTCTTTTCCGCACACATAAGAGCCATACTGTACCGTGTTAATAATAGCACTGACAAACCCCACAGGAACGGAAAATATCTCAAGAGCATTTAAAGCGGTACAAATAATATTAACCACAATATCTAACAATCCTTGTATAATCAATCGTCATTCGCCCCTTTCGATTTTGCACCTTTTCCGTCATGCGCACTACGACCGCCCGCAATACTAATAGGTGCTTGACCTATCAAAGCTAAAAATTGATTGATATTGAACATAACGAGCAAAAAACAAATGAAACCGCGAATGATAGCCTTGAAACCACCAATTCCTTTGATAATAATATCAGCTTTCAAAATTGTAACTTTCTGACCATATAAAGTACAACTAATATCCTCTATCGCCTTTTCGCCTGTTACCATGCTCCCTAAATCATAATCAATTTGAAGCTTTGCTATAACTTCCTTAATCTTATTAAAAGAACTATCAATATCTTCTGACTTAGGGATAAATAAATTTTTCATAAAATTAATAATTTTCGTAGGTATACTAAGTATGCCATCAATAATATTTTGTAAAGTATCGGCAAATACATCAAATATCGCCTTACCAATTCCCCCCAGAAAATCAATGATACTTTTCAAGAAATCAAGTACACTTTTCAGTTTTTCTTTTACAAATGTAATGAATGGTTCAAAAAAATCATAGATACCTTTTGCAACCGCACCAACCGCATTTTTAATATTAATCAGTGCATCCGAAAACTTTTCAAAGATTAACCCAGGAAGAGACGCAATTTTGGCAATAATACTATTGAGCCAATCAGTAATGCTAGACAACCAACCGCCACCACTACTATCTCCCTCACTTGAATCTTCAGTACTTTCGGTAGTTCCTGCGCCATGGTTGCCACTGGCAGAAGAGGTTTTAAAAAAAAAATTTCACCAGTAGGATTAAAAGTGTATTTACCATCATTATCCCTTATAGCATCTACAACACTAATGTTATAGTTACTGAATACATACTTAGAGCCAAAATAAGCACTTGCATAATTATCAGACCAAGTATTTTTCTGGTTAAGAATGTGTTCGCTATACTTATACGAACCAGAATTGTTAACCTTAAACATAGTATTGATAGTATGCGTTCCCGCCGGAAAACAATTATAGCCTTTGTTAGTAGAGTAAAGCGGTTTATCAGAATAATAAACATAATAAGCATCTCCACTAGACACAATAATAACATAATCAAGCTTGTTATAGCGTTCATTATCAGCTACATTTTTTTTATACCATGCCACAAAATCTTGGTCCTGTTCAGTGATTTTATAATCACAAACTTGTTGAGTTGACGCATGTGCGGGAATAGACCAGAATACAACCAGAGCAAGCATTACAAGAAAGCCAACTATTACGATAATATAATCGCTGATTGTAAATTGCTTTTTTTCTTTTTCCATTGAATCTCCTTTCCATAAAACGTAACAGGCGCGACGGATGAAACCGCTCGCGCCTTATTTACTTACGTATTTTACCATGTTCAATTATAAGAACTTGTAAATGATTCTAGGAATCAATGACACACCAATCATAATACCCATGATACCAATACCAACAGGTAACAGCACATCCAGATTGCTATTGAGTGTTGTAGTAATTGGTGCTAACATTTCAGCGGAAACAGTTGCACCGCTTGCTGCTGCTAATGCTGCCATATGCAATCCCCCCTTTCTATATTATTTTTGTGAATAACTACCTTAAAATCGGGTAAAATATTCAAGATACCGATAAAAGAGGATGCAAAGAAGTATCACAACAGCAAATGCAACAATATAGTCGCAATAATCATTCAGCCGACCTAACAGCGCATTAGTAAGAGATAGTAACTCTTCTAAGCGGTCTAATTGGTTAGCAATACCCTTTAATGCTCCGCTATTATCGGCTATATCAAGAACTTGTTCCGTAGAATCAACCACGGATTCAAGATTACTTGCTGATAACA
>OLGH01002249.1_pt1 | contig 15618 bp, 16 predicted proteins | sample 1604851 | NCBI WGS metagenome assembly OLGH01 (sample SAMEA3888894, study PRJEB22519) | human gut metagenome | biome: human gut; feature: human-associated habitat; material: faeces | place: Denmark | collected 2010 | reverse complement strand
CATTAGCGTCATCTGCGTCACTATCGTCACACAAGAGCAGCGAGGGGGTCTGGGGTACACCCCAGAAATGTGCATGTGGATGACCACATGCTATGCTAGCAAAACATGTCTACCCCTAAAACGGTGACAATCAAACTCGATGCCCATACAAATCCGTATATTCCCCAGAGTGAATCGACCGTTGATTCACTGAAAATATTTAACTCGTCGGAGTGAATCAATGATAGATTCACTTTGCCCACAGAAGCGAAATGTCGCAAAAATCCAGCCAATAGTCCCAGAGTGAATCAGTTTAGATTCATTCAAAAATCTTGACTCGAAAAAATGAATCAATTCTGATTCACGCTGCAATTAGAACTCGTGTTGCAGAACGAAGAAAAATCGCTCGTTTACGGGCTTTTCCTGTGCAGGACTCATTAAGGAGCAGGCACAAACAGCATGGCTGTTTTCCGGAGAAGTCCGCCTAAATTCGTTTTGCCAACAAAAAATGCTCTATAAATCGAGCCACTGCTGCAAAGCAAGTGCCTTTTTTGCATTATATAGTAGATTTTACAGTTAAAATACAGTATAATCAAAACAAGATCATAGCGATAAGTTCCCGCCCAATGTTCTTGCAGACAGGAGTTGAAATCATTGACAAAGATTATTCATTGTGCTGACCTGCATCAATGCGACCCTGTGGCGGCATTATGAATATGGTCTGAAAATGCCCCGACAGGAGAATTTGGAAAAATCGCACAAGCGTTAGATGTTCCGATGCAAATGCTGTTTCCTATCGACACCTACACCCCGGAGGGAATTGCCACGTTGCTGCTGAATATGCAGCTGCAATTTGGCAGTATGGAAATCGTCGAGGTTGACGGAAGCGTCAGCTTGAAATTCCCCAAAAATGAATTTTCGAAAACCGCAACAGATACGCTCCATACAGTTAAGCAACTGCTGGACAAAATCACTTGGGATGATGGTGTTGATTTGACAGCAGAACGCTTTCTATGCAGCCGTTATGCGGTTCCTAGAGAAATGGGCGCAGAAATTAAAGAAAAACGTGAGCTATGGAAAGAAATTTTGGACGGACGTATGGACGAAAGTTCTATACCTGAAGGTGAAAGCTGGTTGTATCTGGAAGATACTGCAGGCTCTATAGAGGAAGCCACCTATCGCCTGAAAAATATGGCGCTGCTGGATTATATTACAGAATGTTATAAAACAAAAAAAGGAAGTCAATAAAACAATAAGCACCACCAAGTTAAACTTAGTGGTGCTTATTTGCTTTCTGCAGTTCAGACCGTTCCGGGCATCCCCGGCGTTTTTTATAACCTGTGTTTCAGTTCTTCTACAATGCTTACGCTGGCTGTGGAGCCGATGCGGGATACGCCCAGCTCGATCATGCGCAAAGCGGTATCCAAAGTGCGGATGCCGCCGGCCGCCTTGATCTTTACCTCATCGCCGACGCATTTTTTCATCAGCGCCACATCTTCAAAGGTTGCGCCGCCGGTGCCAAAGCCCGTGGACGTCTTTATGAAATCCGGGCGGACCTCCCGCGCGATGGAACACAGTGCGCGCTTTTCCTCCTCGGTCAGGTAGCAGTTCTCAAAAATCACTTTCGAGATCACCCCTGCACCGCGACATTCTTCTACAATGCCGGCCATCTCATGCTCAATGAAATCGTAGTTTTTCTCTTTCAGCTGTGTAATATTGATAACATAATCGATCTCATCCGCGCCATTGGCGATCGCATCTACGGTTTCGTATTTCTTGACTTTGGGCGTACTCTGCCCCAGGGGGAAACCAACCGCCGCGCCCACATGGACCGATGTTCCCGCCAGCAGATCCTTGCACAGGGAAACGGGAGCCGGGTTGATCGCCACCATGGCAAAGCCGTACTCACGAGCCTCGGCACAGAGCTTTTCAAAATCCCCGCGCTGCGCATAGGCGCGCAGTTGGGTATGGTCAAAATAAGCTGCCAATTCGGCAGGCGTAATAGGATTCATAACAAAGCGTTCCTTTCTTTTCGTGTGCGGCAGCGATCTTTACAAAAACGATGCTGTCTTACCGGGGTCAACGAAGCCCTCGCCGTAAACCTCGCCGGTTTCTGTCACCATGACCATGCAGCCGGGGTCGATGCGGTAGGCAGCCATCCGGATGCGGTACACCTGCGGTCTGGCACAGACGCAGAGCAGCATCTGCCGTTCCGTACCGGTGTATGTGCCCACCGCTTTGACCATCGTTGAGCCGCGCTCGCATTGGCGGGAAATTTCGTCCGCAATTTCCTGCCCCTTGGTAGTGATGATCGTCAGCATTTTGCCGGCATTGCTGCCGTACATAATTTTGTCGATAACCAGCGAGGTAACCGCCGTTGTGACAAGACCGTACAAAACGGCATCGACAGAGCCAAACACCGGCCAACCTAACAGGATGACTACAAGGTCTATCGCACCGGTCACAACACCGACCGACAGATGCGGGCGCAGCACTTTGATCGACATCGTCAGGAAATCGGTGCCGCCGCTGGACGATCCCCGCATATACAAAAGCGCCAATGCGCCGCCCCATGTGATACCCGCAAACAGGGCCGCCAGCAACGGATCGCCGCCGTAGCCGGGCTGGTCTGCAAAGACAACATCCTGAAAAAAGGTACACCACAGCATACTGATGACGGTTTTCCCCAGAAAGGCGCGTCCCACAAAGCGGAAGCCAAGCAGAACCAGGGGCACATTCAGCACCAGCGTTGTGATGCCGATGGGGAACCCCCACAGATAGTTGCCCAGCAAGGCAAGACCCGACAGCCCGCCGGGTGCAAAGTCCGCGCCCTTGGCAAAATAGCAGATGCTCAGGGCATACAGAAACCCTGCGACCAGATTATACAGCTGATCCGTTACAAGGGTCTGCGCTTTTTCTTTCATCATAGAACACTGCCCCTTTTGGAAAACGAGGAGCCTCTCGTGCGGGAAAGCGCTCCTCGTTTTCCAATTTATCCAATCAGTTTTAATTTTTGAAGTGCATGGGCGATGCCATCATTTTCCACGGTGTCTGTGACCATATCGGCACAGGCGCGCACCTGCGGCAGAGCATTACCCATTGCCACGCCGATACCGGCCAGCTGCAGCATTTCCAAATCGTTTTCGGCATCTCCAAAGGCAATGGTTTCCTCTGTGGTGATACCGATTGCCGCACACAGGGCACGGATGCCGTTTTCCTTGCCGCCGGTTCGGCTCATCAGATCCACCACAGCATCTCCCCAGCGCTTTGTCCGGCAATGGGGCATCTGCCGCAGCAGTTCTTCTTCCTCCTCCTCGTTCACGAAGGGGATGACCTGATATATGCGGCGGGTTTCCAAATCGGAGATGTCACGCACAGCCGGCACGGCGGTGCCGATTTTGGCCTGCTCAATCTCCATGCGGGAGTCCACGCAGTTGGCGTACATCCTGTCTTTTTCAAGAAAAATGCAGCTGCAGTTCTTTTTTTGTAAAAACTGCTTCAAGGCTGACAGGTCCCCGGCAGGAATGGGCGTTTCCCGCACGATCTGACCCTGCAGCTCACAGAGCTGGCCGTTCATATAAACAGCACCGTCAACCGTGATTCCGGGCAGCATGTTTTCTTCCGCGATTTCCAACGCATGGCGGCCGGTACACAGAAACACCTGCACACCGCTGCGCTGTAAAGCCTGCAGTGCCGGGGCTGCACTGGGCGGCATCCGATGCCCGCCCACGGTAATCAGGGTACCGTCCACATCAAAGAAGGCTGCGCGTATCCTTTTTCCGCCGCACGCCGCCAGCGCAGGCAGCTCGGCAAGGCTGTCGATATGCAGCTGCGCCGCCCGCTGGTCAAACGGGAATCTTTCGTCCCGCAGGGCAGCCACAACGCCGCCCGCCGCCGTACCTGCCTGCACACCGTAGGTGGAGTCCTCCACGATCAGACATTCCTCCGGCTTGCGCCCCAGCTTGTCCATGGTGAAACGGTAAATTTCCGGGTCCGGTTTGCTGCGGGTAAATTCGTGACCGCTGACGATGCAGTCAAACAGTTCCCGAATCTCGCATTGTGTCAGGACCTGCTCAATACATTCCCGGCTGCTGCTGCTTGCAAGCGCCACCTGCAGCCCCATCTGCTTTAATTCATGCAGCAGCGGGCGAACCTCCTTGCGCAGAATGTCCGGGTAATACACCCGGCAGCCGGCGTTCATGGCGTCCATTTCCTGCCGGAATGCGGCATCGTCGGTACGGCGGCAAAGCTTGGCCATAAAGGGCATATATTCCTGCCCGGAAATGCCCACCAACGGGTACATACTTTCCAGGGTGATCCACGGGTAGGACGGTTTCAGGTGCGTATACTGATGGTGCAGGTAGACCGGTTCACTGTCGATCAGCACGCCGTCCATATCAAAGATGACTGCCTTGATCGGCTTCATGGCGTTTCTCCCTTCAGATACCGTCCTCGTCCTCCTGCGGCTGGGCGGGAACCTCCAGCACAAACTTGCCGATGTTCTCGTGCCCGGTCTGCATAATGTCGGCGGCCAGTGCATCCACATCGGGGCATTCGTCACCGGTGATGTTGCGCATGCACAGATCCATCAGCATACTGCTGTTCAACCCGGAGATCACACGCACCTTGGGGCGGGTCATCGAAAGCCCCGCTGCGCGGTTGTACGGCGTACCGCCGGCAATGTCTGCCAGCACCAGAACAGCCTCGCAGTCTGCATAGCTGTCGATTGCCTCTGCCAGCTGCTTTTCAAACACTTCCACATCCATGCCGTCGGCAAAATCCACGGCCTTTAGTTCCGCATCACTGCCTGCCAGCATTTTTACATTGGCAGCCATACCGGCGGCAAAGCCGCCATGCCCGGTCACAACTACACCTACCATAGCAAACTATACTCCTTTAGCAAGACCGGGCGCACAGACCCGGCTTATTGGTTGACAACTTCAAATTCAAATTTCTGGGTAACGCCGTCCAGATACTCTTTACTGAGGTCGATCGGACGGTCGTTTTGGTCCATGACCGTGTTTTCGACATACAGCACGGGGGAACCGCGGTGTACGCTGAACAGGTTGGCAAACTCGGCGTTGGCGGTCTGCGCCATCAGCACACGGCGCGATTTGATGACCCTCTCGTGATAGACGGTTTCAAAGACATCGTACAGCGAGCGCTGGGCAAAGTTGTAGGCATCAATGCCGGGAAACACAGATTCCGGCACATAGTTTTCCACGAGAACAAAGGGCTTTCCGCTGACATAGCGCATACGCACAAGATGATAGCAGCGGTCCCTGCGTTCCAGCTTGAGCCGTGCAAACAGCTCCGGGGTATAGCTTACCCACTCTGCACGCAGCACCTCGGTGCGGTGTTCCAGGTTCAAAACCCCCATCTCGGCGGCAAAGCTCAGCTGCTTGTTCAGGAAGCGGCCGCGGGTATCGGGGCTGCGCACAAAAGTACCGCGGCCCCGCATGCGTTCCACAAAGCCTTCTTCGATCAGCATATTATAAGCCTGCCGCGCAACGGGGCGTGAAATGCCGAACTGGGCGCACAGCTCCTCCTCCGTCGGCAATTTTGTCCCTGCCGACAGCTTCCCGCTGGTGATAGCCTCCAGCAATGCCTTACGCAGCTGCTCGTACAGAGGAACTGCGCTGGTTTTGTCAAGCTGTATTCCGTTCAGTTCGATCATAATAGGAAATCTCCTTTTTGCTATTCAATGCTGCCCCGGGAGATTTCCGCTTTACAGCCAAAGCCGCCCTGTGCCATACAGTTGCGCGCCGAGACCTGCTGCCCGGCAGCCAGTGCTGCCAGAAGCGCCTGCTCCGGCATGGGCTTTGCTTTTTGCCACCCCGCAGTATACAGCGAGCAGAGGAAGGCAGCAAGGAAAGAATCTCCTGCCCCCATTGTATCACTTGCCTCTACCATTTGGGTAGTCTTTTCCACAATTTTCCCTTGTACGGACAACATTTGCCCGGCTGCGCCCATTGTAGCCAGCACATGCACCACGCCGCGACGATGCAGCGGCGCGCACAATTCCGCAAAAGCAGCCTTGTCCATCGGCTTGCAGGAAAGCATCGCCAGATCTATGCCGTGGCAAACCTCGTCATAGTAGGCATCGGTGCGGTACTTTTCCTTTTCGCCGAAGTCATAGGCGAACACAGCGGGCAGCGCCTGCACAGCCGCCATCTGTTCGGGCATTTTGGCGTTGCAGCTGCTGACGATCAGATCGGCGGTTTTCAGCTCGTCCAGCTCCTGCGCACCGATCTGCAGCGGGCCGGTCCAGCTTTCCCCGGTGATGACCTCGATAAAGCTGCGCTCCCCGTTGACCACATCATAGCTGCACACCTTGGTGGTACGCCCTTGCAAAACGGGGCAATGGCTGATGTCCACGCCGTTTTCCCGGAGTGCTTTCTCCACAATATGTGCCATCTTGTCATCGCCGAGGGAGCCGAGATACTCGGCCTGTGCCCCCAGCCGCGCAGCATGAACTGCAACGTTTACCGCATTGCCGCCGGGGAAGCACTCCTGTGTATTGTGGTAATAGTCTATTACGTTATCCCCTAATGCAATCAGTTTCATACTCAATAGCTCTCTTTTCTGTAATAGCGGCGGATATCCAGAGAATGATCCGTGATGACCTCAATGTTCTTGCTGATGCGCTGCAGAACAGCCGCCATGACAACGGGGCTGAGCAGCGGGCGGAACTCATCGCTGATGCCGGGCAGTGCATACTCCTTTGTGTCAAAGCAGGTCAGCTTTTTGGTATGGCGGGCGGCAAATGCCTTTACGCGCTCGTCCTGTGCACGGGTGGGTCCCTCGGTCAGCAGCAGCGTGGTGCAGACATCGTCCTCCAGCAGCTCCAGTGTGCCGTGGAAGAATTCCGGGCTGGAAACGCTCTTGGTGCGGATCCACTGACTTTCCTCCAGCACGCACATGCTGTAACTGTACGCAGTGGGCCACAGGTCGCCGCTGCCGATCCAGATGTTATACGGCTCCTTGCAGTAATCCTGCGCATATTTCAGGCACTTGGCATCCGCCTGTTTGCGTACCTGTGCCAGCGCAAAGGCAAGGTTCTTCAGCTCATCCGCAAAGCGGGGGTAGGCATCAAAGTTTCCGCTGCGGTACAGGATGCGGCCGATCAGGAGGTAGAACACCAGCTCCTGCGGGCGGCCCTCGCCGTAGACGATGGTGTCATCGCAGATGGATTCCAGCGTGGAGTTTTCCTTGCCGACGGCGGCAAACAGACGCACGCCCTGCTCTTTCAGCCAGTTGGCTGCCTTTACAGTCTCGGCGGTGTCGCCGGACTTCGAGGTCAGGAACGCCACGGTCTTATCGGTGATGCGGTTGCAGTCACCGGTCATCAGGTTGGCGGACAGGACATTTTCGACCGGCAGGCGGGACATGTGGCGGATATAGAAGGCGAACGGATCCAGCATCGCCTGAGAACCGCCGCTGCTGGTGAACAGCAGCAGGTCAAACCCGTTATCCACAATCGAATCCGCAATCGCCTCGATCTTTGCGCGCTGGTCGTAGATCTTGGCGCCGTTGGCAATGATCTGATTTTCGTCAAAGTTTACCATGCTCATGGGTACAATAGCCTCCATTTGTAATTTTGTCATGACAATATGGCTTGCAAAAAATGCGGCTCGCGGGGGAATGCTGAACCGGCGCGAGCCGCCGCAGATAACCTTACATAATGCCCAGGAAGGACAGTACAACCGACAAAGCAATGACCAACAGGATCAGCTTCATGGTGTTGACATTTTTCTTCTTGAACAGCCAGTAGAGCAGGAAGACAAAGCCCAGCGGCAGAATGTTGGGCATGATGGAGTCAAAGATGCCCTGCACGGAAACGCTGGAGATGACAAGCGTTTCGGGGAAAGCAAAGGATACATAGCTGGGGATCAATCCGCCAACGACCATAACGCCCAGAATACCGGCAGCCTTGCTGATATAAGCGGCGTTATCGCCGATGAACTTGATGGAGTTGACACCGGCATTATAGCCCAGACGCACGAACCAGATGCGGCTGAAGATAGCGGTCAGTGCCCAGAACAGAATGTAGAAGATGGGGCCCAGAACATTGTTCTGCGTTGCCAGAGAGCAGCAGATGGAGGCAATGATGGGCATGGCGGTGTACCACCAGATGGCGTCGCCCAAACCTGCCAGAGGTCCGAACAGACCGGTTTTCAGGCTGTGGATCATTGTGCGATCCTGACCGGCCTCCTCCATGGAGACGATCAGACCCTGCAGGATTGCGGCCATGTGCGGCTCGGTGTTGATGAAGTCGAGGTTGTTTTTCAGCGCGGCGGCCATTTCCTCGTTGTTGTCGCCGTGGATCTTGCGGAAGCACTTGGTCATGCCGTAGCAGAAGCCTACGGCCTGCATACGCTCAAAGCTGAAGCAGCACTGTTCCGCCATAGAACGGACGGCCATTTCGTTGAGGTCTTTTTTGGTAATTTTGTTAGATGCCATCTTCAAAATCTCCTTCCTGGGCGGCAGTTGCAGCGGATGCAGCCGTCAGCTTGGCAGTCTCCATATCGCGGGTGAAATTGACATAGGCGATGCAGCCCGCAATAACAGCAATGGGCAGGATGTTCTGGCAGTTGGTAATGACCATAATGACAAAACCGGCAAGCAGATAGGCTGCGTTTTCCTTCTTGAGCATAACGACCAGCAGCAGGGCAAGACCGACAGCCGGCATCAGACCACCGGCAACTTCAAAGCCGTGGACAAGCCATTCCGGGAAGGCTGCCACAAAAGCGGAAATACCGCTCTGCAATGCGTAGGTGGACAGGAACGCGGCAAGGGCAAACATGGCGGCATACAGGATCCAGCCGGTATACATTACTTTGGCAATGCCTTTTTCGTCACCGGCGGCAGCGCATTTGTCAACCTTCGGCAGGAAGCCGGCGTAGAAGGTGTTGGTGCCGGTGTTGATCCACTGACCGATCAGTGCGAACGGAACGGCAAGACCCAGCGCCGTGTTGACATCGCAGCCGGTGGTGTACGCCAGCACGGTGGTCATCAGACCGGCAAACAGGGGATCCGGCGGCACGGTGCCGCCAACGGTCAGCAGACCCAGGTAGGAAAGCTCCGCAACGGCACCTGCCTGCATGCCGAGGCGTACATCACCGAGGATGATGCCCGTGAAAAACGCTACGACCAGCGGGCGGAACCACATAAAGGTTTCCATGTGTTTGTCGAATGCGCAGATAAAAACGAGCAGCGCAATCAGCAAACCTTGCACGAGTGTGATTTGCATAGATGTTCTCTCCTCTTTATAAAATATATTTTTTGCTCTGCAGACCGCCTGCAGAGCCGGAACCTTGGGTTACTTTTCAAAGTCCAGCTTGTGGTCGCCGGGTGCGATCTGGATGTAGACATCCACACCCTTGGCACGGATGGCGCGAAGGTCTTCCTTATCCTTCTCATCCATATAAACATGCACATCGCCGGTCACTTCCTTGCCGGGGCCGACATGCATATTGCCGATGCACAGCTTATCAATGGGAACGCCGCCCTCCACCAGCTTACGGGCGCTCTGCGGGTTGCGCACGACCAGGAAGATGTGCTGGCTGGCGGATGCCTTGTGAATGACTGCAATGGTTTTGTCCAGCGTAAAGAACCGGATGCCGCAGCCGGAACTTTTCGCGGTGGCGGTCATCAGGCTTTGCTGCAGCGGGTCGGCAGCTGCCAGATCATCTGCCACAACAATAAGGTTGACGCCCGGTAAAGCGGTGGTCCACGCCACACCGACCTGCCCGTGTACTAAGCGATTGTCGATTCTTGTCATCAAAATGTCAGGCATAAGTTTTTCCTCCTTGTAATATGCTGCAAAGATTTTTAGGCTTTTTCTTGATTTTTAGAAATTTTTTCTAAAATCTTTGTAATATTGTAATGACAATATACCAAAGCTGTGGTATAATGTCAATAGAGTTCGGGAACTTCCCGAAGATTTTAATGTTTTACACAAATTGAGCGTTAAAAATTTAGACAAAATGTGAAGGAGACTGCTTTATGGAACACAAAAAGACTATGCTGGACTACATTGCCGACTGCCCGGAGTTCATCCGCAACAATGTCGCCGACAGCGCCGCGCTGACAAAGCCCCTTGTGGATGAGTATGTAAGCGGCGGCTACAAGAACATCTGGATCGTTGCGTGCGGTTCTTCCTCCAACGGTTCGCTCTGCGCGCGGCAGTTTATCCGCCGCCACCTGAAGTGCGAGGTCAAGATCGTCACCCCGTTTCATTTTGTATCCAGCGAGAATGATTTCAGCGAGACCGATATGGTCGTTGTCGTCAGCCAAAGCGGCTACAGCCTGAACGCGCTGGACGCCATCAAGGTCATTGAGGCAAAGGGCCGCCGCTGCATCGGCCTGACCGGCGATGTCAACAGCGATCTGGGCAAGGTGTGCGATGTTGTCGCCAACTACGGTGTCGGGCGCGAAACAGTCGCTTATGTCACCCGCGGTGTCACCACGCTGGCTCTTTTCTTTATGCTGTTTGCCGTGGAGGCTGCTGTCCGTCTGGGCATTAAGACCGCTGCCGAGGGCGAGGCTGTCAAGCAGCAGCTGCTGAAAGCCGCCGACATCAACGCCGCCGTACAGGCACAGACCCCTTCCTTTATTAAAGAGCACTACCGTCAGCTGTCCGGCATGACCAACGCCTATGTCTGCGGCGTGGGTGCCAACCTCGGCACCGCAAGCGAGGGCGCACTGAAATTCGGCGAGACCGTCAGCATCCCAACCGCTGCCTATGAGGTCGAGGAGTACATCCACGGCCCCAACATCCAGATGACCCCCCGCTACAGCGTATTTCTGATTGACGGCGGCGAAGGCACGGAGCGCATCCACCGCATCTTTGAGGGTACCCAGATCGTGACGGATAACGCCTTCCTGCTGACGCGCTGCGCCGATTACAAGGACGAGCACAATGTTATGTATGTGCCTATGGATGTGCCGGAGGAAATCACCCCGCTGTGCTGGCTGCCCTTCTTCCAGATGACCGCCTGCCGCCTGACGGATGATCTGGACCGCTGGAACAAGCACCCGCTGCAGCGCGCGATGGAGAAGTTTGTTTCCTCCAAGAGCGCCAACTATGTCAACAGCCCCTTCAGTGAAGACACGCCGGGCCGCGCGTAAGAACGATGGCGTGGATATCTGCTGTATTTTTCTGTCTGGGTGCTGCGGACACCTTGTTAGGTGATCGGCTTGGGTTGGGCAGCGCCTTCCGCCAGGGCTTTGCCGCCGTTGTGGATCTGCTGCTGCTCATGACCGGTTTTATGGCACTGGCACCCTGGCTTGGGACCCATCTGGCGCCTGTTATCACGCCGGTGTTTTCCGCCGTGGGGTGTGACCCTTCCCTGTTTGCCTCACTGTTTTTAAGCTGCGATGCAGGCGGTGCCGTGCTGGCCGCACAGATCGCACAGGAACCGTCCGCCGGGCTGTACAACGGTTTGATCGTGGCGGCCTTTCTCGGTGCCACGATCAACGGTACGATCCCACTGGCGCTGGGTCGGCTGACAGGCACCAAACGAGCCGCCGCCGTTCGCGGATTGTTTCTCGGCTTTCTGGTCCTGCCGGTGGGCTGCCTGCTCACCGGGGCGCTGTGCGGCATCCCCCTGTCGGTCCTGCTGCACAACACCTGGCCTGTTCTGGCAGTAGCGGTCCTGTTGCTGCTGCTTTTCAAATCCGGCAGCAGTGCGATCGGTCCGATCTTCAACGGCATCTCTCTGGCGGTGCGCGGTCTGACCCTGTTCGGCTTTTGCATCTCTGTTTTGCAGGAAACGACCGGTATTGTGCTGCTGGAGGGGCTGACCCCCTTGGCGGAAATCTACCCGGTTATATGCAGTGTCGGCGCGTTTCTTGCCGGGATCCTGCCGTTTTTCGCCTTTGTACAGCGTCTGTTGACCGCACCGCTGGCCAAGCTGGCCGCACGGCTGCAGCTGGAGCCCGCCTCCATCACCGGTCTGGTCGTGACCTCCGCCAACTGCATCCCCACGTTGCTGAGTCTTGATACACTGGAGGAACGCGGCATCACACTGAACACGGCCTATGCCGTAGTAGCTGCTTACAGCGTCGGCGATTTTCTGGCATTTACCCTGCAATTCAGCCCCGCACACGCCCTGCCGATGATGGCAGGCCGCCTTTTAAGCGGCTTGCTGGCAGTGGTGCTCTGCCTGAAAACAACACCCAAAACCACCTGAGTAAACACCCCCAACGGGCAGCTAAAGCCCGTTGGGGGTGTTGGTGTTTTCCTATATCGTTCCCTGTGAGCATCAATGACAAAGGAACCGCTGAGGCGGTTCCTTTGACGGTAGTTGATTTGTGCCTCATGGCAGCTGCGCTCGACGTATTCGGGCAGTTTCTCCCGCAAGTTTAGTGTCTTGCGCCACATCATGCGGGCGTTGCGCTTGATGAACGCCTCGCCATTCTCAATCCAAAGAGAGCACACTGCCGGAATACCCGGCATCATCCAGTGCGTCCATTGTGCCGCCGCTTTTGTCCAGCCCGTTCCCGCGTGTGCAGAACAACCGTGACCAGCGGATCGGGCTTTCAAAGGTACTGTCGTCGGAGTAATAGTAGGACGTTTCCTCGCCTTTGAACACAGCAAGGATCAGCAGTACTTTGCCGTCTTCGGTCTTGTGAAACCGCAGCCGAAATTCCGAGATAGGCTCCATGCGCGTCTTGATGATCTCGTTGATTTTCTCGGCGTCGCTATCCGGTTCGGTCAGCCCAACGATCTGCCCGTCATCCGCCATGCCGAAAATCAGCGCACCGCCCAGCGTGTTCGCAAAAGCGCTGACACTTTTGCACCAGCTTTTGGGCTTTTTTACCTCAAGCGCCGCTTTCTTGTCGTATTCGGTTGTTTCACCGATCAGGTTCTCCATATCCATCTGCTCCGACCACCTTTTGCGCGAAATATCGGTGCTTTTATTATACAACTTTGCAGGGGCGGTTTGCAATCGTAAGTTGTACTCTCCGGTGTTAAGTTGCACGCATGGCCGTAAGACCATAGCGGGAAGAATCCAATTTTTTGTGGTTTTACGGATAGGATACAATAGTATATTGGTATTTTATTTATTTAGTATTTATTTGTGTTGGATTTGCCGGTACAGGGAAATCCCGTCTAGGTAAATGCCGTTGCGGTAAAAAAATCCCCGGAAGGCGGGGAATTTAGGGCTGTATTTGGCTGGACGGACACCGTGCCGATGCGGTTTGAACGCGCCCAAACATAGGCGTTTCTCGCGGCGACAGGGGCAGTGTGTAGTGATGCTGTGGAGTGGTGCTTGTGTACAACTTCTTGCTAGAGGGTAAAACTTATATACGGATTCGTAGGGCTTTTCACTGGCAAGAACCCAGTGCTGCTCGTATTCATGTTTCTCAATGAGACCAAAGCTGCGCATTTATTTGAGCGTTGCGAGTCAGAATCCGTCTCACAGATTTGCCCCCAAAACTGCCCCCAAAAGGGTTTGGAACGGGTCAGCACGATGCAGCACTCTTTTGTACACATGGGACAAAATCCGTTCTGAGCCTTGGTACGCAATACCACCAAACCCAACAAAACAGCACTGTAACGCACAAATTTTAGATTTCTCATAACCCGGAGGTCGCAGGTTCAAGTCCTGTCTCCGCAACCAACAAAAGCTCGTTGAAACGACAAGTTTCAACGAGCTTTTTTCTACCTTATGGCAAAAGTGGTAACAAGCTGGTAACTTTGACCCCAAAATGACCCCAAAACGGCAAAGTGACTGCGCCCGGACGGTTGAGATTTTCAACAGCCAGGGCACTTCTTGTGGATAAATCTTGCGGAGTTGGCAGGTAAATATAGGTGCGGTGGGGTTGCCCTGTATGATATCAAAAGGTCGGGACTTAATCGTGATTCCTGAAAGTAGTGTTGCGAAGTTCAAAAGATTGTTGGTGAATTGACAATTTTCAAGCGATATTCTATAATTCGGATAGAATATATACATGAATCGGAAACATTCGGTCAGGAATGACAGAGTTTACTGAAGAAAGGAGCTGGCTCAGTCTTGAAACATATTGCTGTGGTGGAAGATGATTCCTCCGCAAGCCAGCAGATACAGAATTATCTGAGCCTATACCAGAAAGAAAACGAGCAGGAATTTTCGGTCACGGTATTTGCAGATGGCCTGTCCATCCTGGAGGATTATCATCCAATCTGGGACATTATCTTGATGGACATTGAGATGCCGCTGATGGATGGTATGACCGCAGCCAAATGTATCCGGGAGCTCGATCAGAGCGTTATCATCATTTTTATTACCAACATGGCCAAGTATGCCATCAAGGGCTATGAGGTGGGCGCCCTGGATTTTGTACTCAAGCCAGTCAGCTATTTCGCCTTTTCACTGAAAATAACCAAGGCGCTTACCAGCCTTGCTCATCGGGAAAAAGCCTCTGTGTTGCTGACCTTCAAAAACGGCATGATGCGCCTTCCTGCCGAGGATATCACCTACATCGAAATCCTGCGCCGCCAGATGATTGTGCATACCGAAACCGAGGTCTACCCAGTGGCCGGCACACTGACCGAAATGGAGGCCAAGCTGGGGGATGCCGGCTTTGCCCGCTGCAACAAGGGATACCTTGTGAATCTGCGCCACGTGAAGCGGATTACTGCCGACAGCGTGCAGGTGGGAAATGACGAGCTGCTGATATCACGCCGCAGGCGGGAGGATTTTCTGGCCGCCATGACGGATTATTATGGGGAGAATGGAAAATGATAAATTTGACCAATGTCTTCTTTTTACATATTCCCTTTATGGTGGAGCTATGGATTGGGGTTGCAGCGTTTATTGGACCAATTTCTAAGAGAAAACATTTGATTGCGAGATGCCTGTGTGCTTTTGCTGCGGCAGGGATGCTGAGCGTTTTATCACTTCCATACAGCACAGAATTGGTTATCTATTTTGCGGTAAGTGCTTTGGTTGTGTACTCTATCTGTGAAACATCCCTTCGTAATGCAGTATATTGCACAGCCTGTGGCTACGCAATTCAACATGCTAGCTATGCACTGAGAATGGTCATATATATATCCGCCGGAAGGAGTATCCCCACGAGCATGCTAACGCTGGGCCAGCTGCTCTTTGGCATTCTCTCAACCTCCCTATGCTCCATTGCCGCTTACTTCCTGCTGGTGCGCAAAATGACGGATAAGCACCAGTACGACATCAGCACGCGTCAGTCACTTACCTCCACCCTGATTGTCATATTGATTGTGGAGGTTTTCAGCGTGGCGGCCTCCACAGCGTATGAGAACGGCATGGAGTCCCTGTATCTGGTCTGCAACCTGTATGATGCCTTTTGCTGCCTGTTCTTTTTGTGGAATCAGGCCAGCTGGGTGCACCGTTCCCAACTGGAAAGACAGCTGGCATTTCAACAGGCGATGGAGGAGCAGCGCGCAGAACAGTTTGCGCTTGCGCGGGAGAATATTGACATCATCAACCGCAAATCCCATGACCTGAAGCATCAGATGGCCGCCTTACAGACGGTCATACCGGAATCCCAGCGCAAGGCCTACTGCGAGGAAGTGCAGAATGCGATTCAGATTTATGATTCCTCGCTGAACACCGGCAGCAATGTACTGGACACGATTCTGACGGATAAAAGTCTGTATTGTGAGGCACA
>OLGH01002248.1_pt1 | contig 15619 bp, 14 predicted proteins | sample 1604851 | NCBI WGS metagenome assembly OLGH01 (sample SAMEA3888894, study PRJEB22519) | human gut metagenome | biome: human gut; feature: human-associated habitat; material: faeces | place: Denmark | collected 2010 | reverse complement strand
CAGCGCCCAGACCGGCACCGCCGGAGTTGCCGAAGCTGGTGTTCAGGGTGGAGTAATCCACCAGATTCTCACCGGCGGGGCCGATGGAAGCAGTCTCGAACTCACGGCCGTTCTGCTCCACCATCCACTTGTTGGCAGCAAAGGTACCCTTGCCCCAGATCGCGCTGGCATCTTCCAGAGAGACGTCGCCGTCCTCGATGCGCAGGTAGACGGGCTTTTCGGAGATGCCGCTGATGATGATGCCGTCGTAGCCGGCATACTTCAGCATGGGGCCGATGTGGCCGCCCATGTGTGCATCGATGATGGACTTGCCCTTGGACCAGGTAGAACGGAAGGTCACGTTCATGCGGCCGGAGCAGGGCACACCGGAGCCGGTCAGGGGGCCGACACCGAAGATGACCAGTGCCTTTTCGTCATAAGGGTCGAGGTCCATGGGAGCCTCGTCGTACATGATGCGGTAGGCCATGCCCATACCGCCGATGTATTTATGGTATTGGGTGTCATCCTCCGTCGTGATCTCGCCGGTGGTCAGATTGACACGCAGGAGCTTGCCTGCCCAGCCATAAGATTCAGCCATTGTTGTTCCTCCTTACAGGTCCATGTAGGCAGCCTGTGCTGCGCTGGTGACGGCGTCCCAATCCACGATGGACAGAGCGCCGGACGGGCAGCCTGCGACGCAGGCACCGCAGGCGATGCACTTGGACGACTTGCCGGTCTCCGGGTTGACGGTGGGCATATGCCAGGGGCAGGCCTCGTGGCAGGCACCGCAGCCGATGCACTTGTCGGTATCCACGACGCGGATGCCCTGATCGTTGGTGGTGATGGCCTTCTGGGGGCAGGCGTTGCCGCAGGCAGGGTCCTCACACTGGCGGCAGGTGTCCGGGAAGTAGACAAAGCAGTTGTCGGTGCCGGACAGCAGACCGTTGCCGGCGCCATCCAGATTGAGGCGGCGCTGGATCTTGACGCGGCTGATATAGGAAGAGCAGACGCCGTCGTTGGTCAGGGTGCAGTTGATCTCGCAGCGCTGGCAGCCGGTGCACAGGTCTGCGTTGACCACCAGCAGACCCTGCGGCAGTGCCCAGGTGGCCACTGCGCCGGAATCCACCTGCTGCTGAGAGCAGCCGAACAGGGACAGCATGGAAGCGGACAGGGTGAGCCCTGCAAGGCTCTTGCCCGAGATCTTCATGAATTGACGGCGGGTCATGTCAGCCGTCAGGAAATCAGTTTTTGCCATAGGTTCCATTCCTCCGTTGAGGTCACTCTGCGCTGAGCACCCCGGTCACATAGAAATACGAGTTGTTGACGATGGTCGTCACAGCCGAAGAGGTGATGGTCGCGCCGGAAAGGGCATCCACCTCGGTCAGGTCTGCGCTGACAGCACCGGACGCATTGCCGGTGGTGGTCAGGCTGGCCTGCTCCAGACGCACCTTGGACTGCTCTTCTGCCGAGAGATCCGCAAAGGGGATCGCCATCGGCTCGCCGTCCAGTGCGCTCTTGCTGAGCATGGCTGCGTACAGCTTGCGCCGTGCTACGGCCTCTGCGCTGGAATCCAGCGGCGGAGCCAGTTCATCGTCCAAGGGCTCTCCATTCAGTGCCGAGAGGGTAAGCCCCGCAGCATACATCTTGCGGGTAGCCTCGGCCTCGGGAGAGGTATCGAAGGTGCGCCACTGTGCGGGGTCAAAATCCCCGGCAGCAGCGGGCTGCTCCTCCGCTGCACCGGCAGCGGCATAGGCGGCACCGGTAACGGGGTCCGTTACGGTGTAGCTTTTGCCCGCCAGCGTGAAGGGGGCTGCGCCCTGATACTGGGACGTGAACTCCGGGTTGACGCACTGGCCGCCAAGGCTTTCGGTTTCGTCCTGAGAGAGGATCTCTACTGCGGAAACATTGCCCTCGGCGTCAATGGTCACGGCAGCCTGCACATCGCTTTGGAAGCCCTTCTGAGAGCCCTCCACGCGGTAGCTGCCATCGTCGAGCTGGTACACTGCGCTGATGCCGTAGGCGGCTGCATCCGTCTCCGACACCGGCAGCAGGGTACCGGCAACCGTGGTGCGTGCGCTTTGCAAGGTGGTCAGACCGACCGCCAAGGCGATGGTCGCAACGCCCATGGCTGCATAGCCCGGCAGCCGCTTGCGCCACAGCGGTACAGGCGCAAACGGGTTGGTTGCCTGCTTCATGTTATCACCTGCCTGTTTTTTATTTTGCCGGGTAACCCCGGACAACAATTGAGGCCGCTCTGGCTGCTGCAACAGCGGAGCGGTCTCTTCGATAATATATTAACATGCGTGCGCGGAGTATGTCAACAGAAACAGACAGGCTTTTCCGTTTTGTAACTATTGTTTTTGTTATATTTGTTTAAACTTTAGGGAATTTGCGTCCGCACACCAGCTGCAGGCCGTATTCTGCTGCAAGCTCTGCGGATTGCACGGTGGGCATGCTTTTGCTTACCAGCACCGGCACTCCGGCGCGGATGGCCTTGCGCACCATATCCAGCGGCACCCGGCCGCTGGTGTACAGCACGCATTCTGCCAGCGGAAGCCCTGCCAGCACCGCGCAGCCCACCGCCTTATCCAGCGCGTTGTGCCGCCCCAGATCCTCGCAGGCAAAAACGATCTCGCCCTTGTGCAGTACAAAGCAGCTGTGCACCGCCCGGGTGGCGCGGTACAGCGGCAGTCCGGCGTGCATGGCGGCGGTCAGGGTCTGCACCCATTCCGGCTGCAGTGCCAGCCCGGGCACGGGGCGCAGGGGCTGCAGCTCCACCGGACTGCCCAGCGCGATATTATCGGTGCAGCAGCTGGCAACTTCCTGCGCGGCGGCGCGGCGGGTGGGCAGCGGGTGGCGCAGATACACCTGCACCTTTGCACCCTCGGCGCAGACGGCGATCTGCTCCACCTCGTCTGCAGATGCGATCCACCCTTCGGTGAGCAGCCGCCCCAAGGCCAGCTGTGGCAGCAGCGCCGGGGTGCATACCACCCGGAAAGCGGGCTGCTCGTTTACATAAATAGCGGCGGCGTGCTCTGCCGGTACGGCGGCTTCGGTGCCGTCCGGCAGGCGCAGGCTGGCAAAGGCCGCCTGTGCGCCAAAGCGGTCAGTGATCTGCAAAGGGGTCGTGCTGCGTATTTTCATAAAGTTACCTTATATTATAAATGCAATGCTGTGTGGCAAACGGACAGTACCAACATACCGGTTCGGCGGCAAAAAGTCAAGAGCAGCTTGCGTTGCGATGGGAGACGGGACGACCCGGAAGGGGGCTTGCTGCACCTGTGTTTTGCACCGCCAACGCAAAGCAGCCGCCGCACGGCAAGGTGCAGCGGCTGCTTTGACTTTGTGCAGAAAGGCTTTTATGCCATATCGCGGCAGGTCACAATGTCTGCCCCGGTGTCGCAGACGTTGTGCAGCACCACATCACCCACATGGATGGGCGCGTGCAGCACCACGCTGTCCAGCGCGGCGACAACCTCGGCCATCTGTCCCTTGGGCACGGGCTTGGAGGTCTTGACCGGGCAGCGGGAGTGCAGGCAGCCCTCGGCGCGCACGGTGCTGGTAATGATGCGGGTGGGGTGGGTCAGCTCTTCCTTGCCGTAGGCGATGCCGTTGGGGCAGCCGTTGCCGGTCACTTTATAGCCGTTGGCCTCATCCACCTGCAGATGGCAGCCCTGCGGGCAGCAGGTGCAAATTACTTCCTTCATATCGCTCATGCCTCCTCGATCTCAATGGTCACTTCGTCCACGGGGGCTCTGTCCAGCAGCACTCTGGGCAGGGCAATGTGCTCCATCTCACCGGGGGCAAGGCGGTCGCGCTTGAAGCGTGCGATCACCGTGTCACCGCTCTTGACAAGGATGGTGCTCCTGCCGCAGATGCGGCGGACGCGGAAGGAGACGTTGGTGCTCTTTTCCACGCCCTCCAGACGGATGCGCTGCGGCAGGGTGTAACCAAGATCTGCACCGGGCTTCACGGTCAGCACGCGTCCCTCGGCTACGGGGCCGTTCTGGACGTAGCTGGCAGCGGCCGCACCGGCCAGCTCGCTCTCGCCGGAAACAAAGTCCACCAGATCGTGTACCTGCACCACGTTGCCGCAGGCAAACACGCCGGGAATGCTGGTCTCCATGTTTTCGTACACGATGGCGCCCTTGGTGCGGGGGTCCATCTCGATACCGGCCTGCTTGGTCAGCTCGTTCTCGGGGATCAAACCTACGCTCAGCAGGATGGTGTCCACATCAAACTCCATCTCGGTGCCGGGGATGGGCTTGCGGTCGGGGCCGATCTCGGCCACGATGGCCTTTTCTACGCGGTTCTTGCCCTGAATATCCACGATGGTGTGGGAAAGGTACAGGGGAATATCAAAGTCGTTCAGGCACTGCACGATGTTGCGGGTCAGGCCGCCGGAGTAGGGCATCACCTCTACGCAGGCCAGCACCTTTGCGCCCTCAAGGGTCATGCGGCGTGCCATGATCAGGCCGATGTCGCCGCTGCCGAGGATCAGCACCCGCCTGCCCACCAGATAACCTTCCATGTTCACATAGCGCTGTGCGGTACCGGCGGTGTACACACCGGCAGGGCGGGTGCCCGGGGTGCCGATGGCACCGCGGGTGCGCTCACGGCAGCCCATGCCCAGAACGATGCTCTTAGCTTCGATGATCTGGTAGCCGTACTCCTTGGAGACGCAGTGAACCTTTTTGTCCGGGGTCACTTCCAGCACCATGGTGTCCAGCTGTACCTTTACGCCGGTGTCCTTGAGCATCGCAATAAAGCGTCCGGCGTACTCCGGGCCGGTCAGCTGCTCGCCAAAGCGGTGCAGACCGAAGCCGTTGTGGATGCACTGGTTCAGAATGCCGCCCAGCTCCTTGTCGCGCTCCAGAATGAGGATGTCGCGCAGACCGCTTTCCCATGCCTTGCAGGCAGCAGCAAGGCCCGCAGGGCCGCCGCCGATAATGACCAGATCAACCATTGCTCTTTCCTCCTACCTTCGTTTCGCTGACCAGAACGTTCGAGCCGTTCTTGTCCTGCAGGATGTCCAAGGGGTCTATGCCCAGCTCACGGCTGATCAGCTCCAGCACGCGGGGGCCGCAGAAACCGCCCTGACAGCGGCCCATGCCTGCACCGGCGCGGCGCTTTACGCCGTCGATGGTGGTGGCTGGCACCTCGCTGTGGAGGGCTGCTAAGATCTCGCCCTCAGTAATGGTCTCGCAGCGGCAGATCACCCGGCCATAGGCGGGCTGTTCCCTGACCAGTGCCGCCTTTTCCTCTGCGGAAAGCTCCTTGAAGCGGATATGGCGGCGGCCGTCCTTGTAATCGGCCTTTTCAGCGCCCAGAGCACCGCGCTGCTGCAGGATGGCAACAGCTTCCTCAGCAACCGCCGGGGCAGCGGACAGGCCGGGGCTCTTCATGCCGGCAAGGTCGATCCAGCCGGGGGCTTCCGGCTCTTCGCCAATGATAAAGTCGTCCACGTCCAGATTGGCGCGCACGCCCGCAAAGCTGCGGATGGACTCGCCGAAGTTGATGCTGGGCACGCTGCGCTGGGCAGTGGTCTTGACAAATTCCAGACCGCTGCTGGTGCAGGAGGTGTCGTTGCCTTCCACCGGCTCGGCGTTGGGGCCGACGAGCAGGTTGCCGTGCACGGTGGGGGCTACCAGCACGCCCTTGCCCAGCGCGTTGGGGCACTGGAAGATAACGTGGCTCACGCGGGTGCCCTCGCTCTTGTCCAGCAGGTAGTACTCGCCCCGGGTGGGGATGATGCGGAAGTTGGCGGGCTCTACCATGGAGTGCACCTTGTCCGCCCAGATACCGGCAGCGTTGATGACGCAGCGGGTCTCTACCGTGCCGCCGGGCACGGTCAGGCGGTAACCGCCCTCGATGGCTTCGGCATTGGTCACCTTGCAGCTGCGGCGCAGCTCCACGCCGTTGCGCACTGCCACCTCGGTCATGGCCAGTGCGTACTCCCACGGGTTCACGATGGCGGCGCTGGGTGCCCACAGTGCGCCGCAGACATTCTCAGAAAGGTTCGGCTCCATGGCAAGAGTCTCTTCCCGGGAAAGGATCTTCATGCCGGGTACGCCGTTGGCGGTGCCGTTTTCGAACAGATGCTGCAGGTGGGGCAGTTCCTTTTCGTCCAGTGCCAGCACCAGCGAGCCGCACTGCTTATAGGAGACATCCAGCTTTGCGCAGATCTCCTTTGCCAGTGCCACGCCGCGCACATTCAGCCGTGCCATGCGGGTGCCGGGGGCGGGGTCGTAGCCTGCGTGGAGAATGGCGCTGTTGGCCTTGGTGGTGCAGTCTGCCACATCGTTTTCGGCCTCAAGGATGACCACCCTGTTGTCGTAGCGCGACAGCGCATAGGCGGCAGCAGCACCAATGACGCCACAGCCGATGATCGCGATATCATACATTGTTCTTTTCCTCCTGTCCGTTCTGCCTTGGCCTGCGGGAGCCGGGCATCTGTTGGTTGCACAAAAAAAGAGCGAACCGAAACAAAGGCAACTGCCCTTGTCCGTTTCGCTCATATCTCTTGAAACAAACAGCACTTGTTTGCTTTTATGATACCCTGTCCCTGCACAAAAAGCAAGATGTTTTGCACTTTTTGTGAAACCCTTACAAAAAACACCCGCCGCTTTTGCGCAGAATGCGGATCACATATCCCACACCGCCTGATTGGTGGTGGAAATAGCGGTGGCACCGGCTTCCAGAGCCGCCATCACATCCTCCTTGTCCGCGATCAGCCCGCCGGTCAGCACCGGCACCTTGGCCTTGGCGCAGACGCGGCGCAGGATCTTGGGCATAGCGCCGGGCAGCAGATCCAGACAGTCCGGCAGGTTTGCGGGGATCTTGTCCAGACTTTCCAGCGCGATGGAATCCAGCAGGAATACCCGCAGGATGGCAGCCAGCCCCAGCTCCTTGGCGCGGCGGATGAAGGACTGCCGGGTGGAGATGATGCCGTCCGCTTCGGTGGTATTGCGGATGAAGTCCACCGCTACCTCCTTGCCCGCCAGCCCGGCAATAAGATCTATGTGCACCACGGCAAAGCGCCCCGCTTCGTGGATGCGGCGCACGATGGAGGAGATAGTGCAGATATCTCCATATAATACAAAGACCACCCGGATATTCTCGTTGGTCAGCGCGCTGCAAAGCCCGGCATCGTCCTTGACGGCAGCAATGACCGGCATTTCCTGAATGGCGTCCATCAGCTCCTGTTTCATGCTTTTCCTCCTGCACACGAAAATGTCTTTTATAATTAAAGATATTATGAATGCTTTGACAGATAAAATCAATGATTTTCAGCAAAAATTCCGGTGAAATTGCGGCAGCCTCCGCAGGCAGCGCTTGTGAAGCGCTGTCCCGGATATCCCCCATTCCCATAAGGTAAACTGAAGGGCTGCTGCACCGCGATGTGCAGCAGCCCTTTTGTGCAGCGGACGCATATTGACCAGCAGAGCTGGACGGGCAGACCCTGCTGGTGCCCGGCTTTGCCCCGGATGCCCTTGCACCGCTGTGCTGTTTTTTGCAGGAGCGGCTGAAGTTCTGAAAAAAAGAAGCCGCTGCACAAAACGCTGTGCAGCGGCTTCTCTCAGAAACGCATTTTACGCGGCCAGAGCCTTTTCAATGTTGGACAGAATGGTGTCGTGATCCTCAGCGCAGACCAGAACCACCTCGCCGGTGGGCGCTACGGTGACGGTGGCAGCCTTTGCAACAAGGTACTGATCCTCCAGATAATGCTCCATGGACTGCTGTTCGCTGGCAACATAGGCTTCCAGTGCAGCCTTTACTGCATCGGTCTTGCCCTCGGCGGGCTTTACGATGGCAACAGCGTAGCTGCGCACCATCATGCTGGAAATGCTGGCGGCAAAGGCGGTGTACTGGTCGTCCTCCAGATTCAGCAGCGGCATCAGGATATCCCGGATCTCTTCGTCCAGCTGGTCGGCCTTGTACTCGGCGCTGTAACCGTCAATGGCGGTAAACTTGCCGTCCTCGCCCTTGGTAAAGATCATATCGTACTCGTTGTCCTCGTCGCTGCGGGCATCGTGGATGATCTGGGAGTAGTCCTTGGGGGTGGAGCTGTCGGCCTTGCTGCCGCCGGAGCAGCCCACCAGAGTAAACAGGGTCAGCCCTGCCAGCAGGGCGGCGATGAATCTTTTCATAGTATTAAAGTTCCTTTCATAGTGCTGTGTGTGGAAGGTGCAGCCGGGGCGCACACGCTACAGGTAGTGTGTGCCGGTTTTGGGCTGCTATTCTGGATACGAATCACTGCACAGCAGAATTGCAGGGAAAAAGTAACAGTTTTATGAACAGTGCCCGCTTACAGCATCAAAGCGTCCAGATCGCCATGGTTCACCGGGGTGGACAGGATGATCTGGGTGCTGGTAGTGCCCAGCTTCTGGAACTGCAGAATCAGATGTTCCAGCTGTGCCATGCTGCCGCAGCTGACCTTGACCAGAAAGGTATACGCGCCGGTAACGTGGTAGCACTGCAGCACCTCGCGGCTGTTCTGCAGCAGCTCCAGAAAGGCATCCTGCTTGGAGGGAGCCACCGAAAGGCTGATGAGCGCATCCACATACATCCGGTCTGCCGGACGGTTCAGCGTGACGGTATAGCCGCTGATGATGCCGTCTGTCTCCAGCTTGTGGATACGGCTGGAAACTGCCGGGCTGGTAAGGGACACCTGCTCTGCGATTTCTTTGACGGGCATCCGCGCATTTTTGGCCAGAAGCGTGAGGATCTTGCGATCGAGATCGTCCATATAAAAGTCTCCTTAAAAAATATGTTGGATTGTATAAAATTTTCTGAAAGTAAAGTTTTTATGTTGTGCAAACCCACGGAAATGGAATAAAATTTCGTTTCTGAAATTCTATGTTAATTATATAAAGTTTTTGCGAAAAAGTAAAGTATTATTTTAAAGCAAAATCCAAAAATATTGTTTGACAAGAAAAGAAAAACGGGTATAATACATCATGCAAGGCAGCGCACTGCACAAAAGCCTGCCGCTGATATTGAGATTCACCACTTTATATACTTTCCCACCCCTCTATACACAAAAACCCGCTGCCAGGCGGGTTTTTGTGTTTTATGCGTTTTTGGGGAACTATACAACATGACCCCGCGTTTTCACGCGGGGTCATGCTTTTATGCAGAAGGGTTTTACAGAAAACGAAAGAAAAATTATTCTGCGTACAGAGAGATGATGTTCAGCACGATCTCAGTGCAGCGGTCCATCCGTTCCACAGTGGTGCACTCGCACACGCCGTGGAAGTTGAAGCCGCCGGTGCCCAGATTGGGACAGGGCAGACCATTCCAGCTCAGGGTAGCGCCATCGGTGCCGCCGCGCACGGGCACCTCCACCGGCTCCAGACCGGCCATGCGCACAGCCTTGCGGGCGGTCTCGATGAGGTGGAAGTGGGGCTTGATCTTTTCCAGCATATTGCGGTAGCTGTCTTTGATCTCCACTTCTACGGTGCCTGCGCCGTACTTGCCGTTCAGGTAATCGGCAATATCCTGCATATTGTCCTTCTTGAACTGCAGTTTGGCGGCATCATGGTCGCGCAGGATGTAGCCCAGCTTTGCGGTGGTGACGTCGCCGTACATCTGGCACAGGTGGTAGAAGCCCTGACGCCCCTCGGTGGTCTCGGGACGCGCCATCACGGGCAGAGCGCCATGGAACTCCATGGCAACGTTGGAAGCGTTGATCATGGTGTCCTTGGCAGAGCCGGGGTGCACCGAGAAGCCGTGGATGGTCACGGTGGCAGCAGCGGCGTTGAAGTTCTCGTACTCGATGTCGCCGGCATCGCCGCCGTCCACCGTGTAGGCAAAGTCTGCACCAAAACCGGGGATATCGAACAGATCGGCACCCTCGCCGATCTCCTCGTCCGGGGTAAAGCCGATGCACAGCTTGCCGTGGGGACGGCCCTCGCGGATAACGGTCTCTACGGCGGTCATGATCTCAGCCACACCGGCTTTATCATCTGCACCCAGCAGGGTGGTGCCGTCGGTGGTGATCAGGGTCTCGCCCTTCATGGAGGCAAGGAAGGGGAAGGCAGAGACCTTCATCACCTTGCCGGTGGCGGGCAGCACCACATCACCGCCGTCATAGTTCTCGTGCAGGATGGGGTTCACGTTCTCGCCGCCGGCATCCGGGGCGGTGTCCATGTGGGCGATCAGACCCAGCGCGGGCTTTTCCTCGCAGCCGGGGGTGGCGGGCAGGGAGCCGTAGACGTAGCAGTGTTCGTCCACCCGGGCATCCTCCACGCCCAGAGCCTTCAGTTCCTCCACCAGCTTGTGAGCCAGATCAAACTCCCGCGCAGCGGAAGGATGGGTGCCGGACTCCGGGTCCGAGGTGGTGTAGACCCTGACGTAATCAAGCAGTCGTTCATAGGCGCGCATAATAAAGCACACTCCTTTAGCAATATTGAAGGATCACAGCCCGTGATCCAGCTTCTATCATACCCCGTTTTTCCTGTTTTGACAACCTTTTTTGCCCACTTGGGACAGAAAGCACGGGCGCAATAACAAAATTCAACCTAAAAAGTTGTCCGTCAGTCATAAACGTGCTACAATAAAGACACCCTTATAAAGAAGCGGGCGCACCGCACAGCAGAAAGATCAGGAGGAGATTTTATGGCAGTCAAAGTGTTTTTCTACACCCTGCGCCCCTACGATGAGCAGGGCATCGTAGAGGAACTGGCAAAGCAGTATGGCATCGAGTACGGTTATACTGAGGTATATCCCACCATGGAGAACGCCCAGCTGGCCGCAGGCTGCGATGCGGTATCGGTGACTCCCTGCGATATGAGCGCACCCATGCTGCAGCGCTTCCACGATCTTGGGGTGAAAGCCATCTGCTGCCGCTCCATCGGCTACGACCATATAGATCTGGAAAAGGCACGGGAGCTGGGCATGAAGATATCCAATGCGGATTATCCTCCCGAGGGCGTGGCGAACTTTGCCATTATGCTCATGCTGATGAGTCTGCGCAAGGCGGGGCACATCCTCAAGCGGGGCGAAGTGCAGGACTACTCCCTGAAGGGCAAGCTCGGACGGGATATCTCCCACTGCACTGTGGGCGTCATTGGCACGGGACGCATCGGGCAGACCGTGCTGAAGCACCTGTCCGGCTTTGGCTGCCGTCTGCTTGCCTACGACTTGTACCAGAGTGAAGAGGTAAAGAAGATCGCGGAGTATGTGCCGCTGGACACCCTGTTTGCCGAGAGTGATGTCATCACCCTGCACACCAATGCCACCGAGGAAAACCATCACCTGCTCAACGCCGAAGCCTTTGCCAAGATGAAGCCCGGCGTGACCATCGTGAATACCGCCCGCGGCAAGCTGATCGACAGCGATGCCCTGCTGAAGGCGCTGGAAAGCGGGCAGGTGGGTGCTGCCAGTCTGGATGTGCTGGAAAACGAGAACGGTCTGTACTATTACGACCGCATGGGGGATGTGATCCCGAACACGGAGCTGGCTGCGCTGCGCGCGATGCCCAACGTGCTCCTGACCGACCACACAGCCTTCTACACCTACGAGGCTGTAAAGAGCATGGTGCTCAGTGTGCTGGAAAGCGCTTCCGCCTTTGCCGAGGGCTTGCCCACCCGGCATGATGTGACTGACCGCTGAGAAATGGTGAAATGCAAAAATCGGACAGACCGCGGTCTGTCCGATTTTTGTGCTATTTATCCATAGTATCCCAACGCAAATTGATGCTCAGCCCAGACAGACGCCCATGCGGCGCGCCACGCTCAGCAGCTCGCAGTTTTCAGGCACATTGCGGGTCTTGCCGGCAATGTCTGCCAGACGGTTCTCGGTCACCCGGCGGTTCACCATGGCCACGGTCACGCCGTAGCGCTCCACCTCCACCAGCTGTGCGGCATAGCTGCCGAACTGGGTGGCAAGCACACGGTCGTAGGCGCTGGGGCTGCCGCCGCGCTGCATATGACCCGGGATGCACACGCGGGTCTCCATGCCAGTCTTTTTCTGTACCGCCTGCGCAATGCGGTTGGTGGCGGTGGTGCCAAGCCCTGCCTCAGCACGCTTGGCCATCCAGTCCTTGCGCTTCATGCGGGCTTCCTCGGTGTTGATGGCACCCTCGGCCACGGCGAGGATGGAGAAGTTCGAGCCCTTCTTCGCACGGCGCTCCACGGCCTCGCACACGCGGTCGATATCGTAGGGCAGCTCAGGCAGCAGGATGATGTCTGCGCCGCCGGCAATGCCGGAATACAAGGTAAGCCAGCCGGCCTTGTTGCCCATGATCTCGCAAAGAAGAATTCTTGAATGACTGTTTGCGGTGGTGTGAAGTCTGTCTAGAGCGTCTGTGGCAATGTCAACGGCGGTATGGAAACCGAAGGTTACATCAGTTCCGTAAATGTCGTTGTCTATAGTTTTCGGCAGGCCGATTACGTTGAGTCCTTCGTCTGAGAGCAGACGTGAAGTTTTATGTGTACCGTTGCCGCCGAGAGTAAGGAGACAGTCAAGCTTTTGTTTTTTGTAGGTTTCTTTCATGTTTTTTACTTTGTCCACATTATCGTCGCCGATGACCTGCATCATTTTAAACGGCTGACGTTTTGTGCCTAAAATAGTACCGCCTCTTGTGAGAATACCGGAGAATTCTTCCGGCTTCATATCACGGCAGATATTGTTTATAAGACCGTAATACCCCTCGGCAATTCCTACGATTTCTACATTATCCTCGCCCATCATTTCATAGCATGCCTTTGCAACGCCTCTGATGGTTGCGTTAAGTCCGGGACAGTCTCCGCCGCTTGTAAGAATACCAATACGCTTTTTCATTTTTACCTCCCAGCCGCTTATTATTTAGGCGAACGGCACGCCGTAAATTTATTTTGTTGAAAACATATAACAGATTAATAGTATTATACCAATTTTTATTGAAAATGTCAACAATGACAGTTTGATTTAACATATTTTTTAAAAAGTTTAATACTCAAATCTTTTTTTATTTTTCACTTAATATACACATTTATGAATTATAATATAGCTGTAAATTCATGATAATATAAAAGGATTAAAGGAGAATGACGTATGTATAAAATTCTTGTTGTTGACGATGAAGTAAATATCAGACGAGTTGTCAGAGAGTATGCGGAATTTGAGGGCTATGAAGTTGCCGAAGCGGAAAACGGTATGGAAGCCGTTGAAATGGTAAAGTCCGAAGATTTCGACCTTATTGTAATGGATATAATGATGCCCAAGCTGGACGGCTTTTCGACCTGCAAGGAAATAAAGAAATATAAAACGATACCGGTCATCATGCTTTCTGCAAGAGGCGAAGAATATGATAAGCTTTTCGGCTTTGAGCTTGGAATTGACGATTATGTTGTAAAGCCTTTTTCTCCTAAGGAGCTTATGGCAAGAATAAAGGCTGTACTGAAAAGAAACAACGTTTCAGAATCGACTGTACCGGAAAAGCTTGTTTTTGAGGGCCTTGAAATTGATATTGCCGGACGCGAAGTTTATGTTGACGGTGAAAAAGCTTCGATGACGCCGAAAGAGTATGATTTGCTTTTTTATCTGGTAAAAAATAAAAATCTTGCTCTGACAAGGGACAAGCTTCTGGAGGAAGTCTGGGGATATGACTTTTTCGGTGATGACAGAACTGTAGATACTCATATTAAAATGCTGAGAAACAGTCTGGGACAATACAGAAAATTTATTGTTACATTGAGAGGAATGGGATATAAATTTGAATACGTCCAAAATTAAAAATGCCGTAAGCCTTAGATTTAAAGTATGGGAATACTTCATGTTTTTTACGGCTGTAGTATTTATAATGCTGTGGTTTTTTCAGATTGTTTTTCTTGAAAACTTTTATGAAAAAATGAAGATTTCCGATGTAAAGCTTTCGGCGAAAAAAATAGTTGATGAATACGGTGATGACGATTACGGCAGAACGCTTACAACAATTGCTATTTCAAATGATTTATGTATTGAAATTGTGGACAAATACGGCAGAGTCATTTATACAAAGGATACTCTGGGCAAAAGCTGCCTTATACACAGTCCTGATTCCATGAAAGGAGAATTTTTAAACAAGCTGAAGGAAAGCGGTAAAAAAGAAATATATTTTAAGGAATATAACAGTGCAATAAGCAATGATATGCTGGTATTCGCTGTGGTAATAGGCAGTGCCGACTCTCCTGAAGGGTATGTACTCATCAATACTCCGCTTGTGCCCGTAGGCTCCACTGCGTCAATAATAAAACGTCAGCTTCTTATTATAACAATTTATCTTATTATTCTCAGTATTGTAATTTCATTTTTTATGGCTAGAAAAATAGCCGAACCGATTGTAAAAATTACTAAGTCAGCTGAAAAAATGGCTGCCGGAAATTACAGTATAAAATTTGAGGGAGGAGACTACCTTGAAATTCAGCGGCTTGCAAGTACGCTTACTTATGCCGGTCAGCAGATCTCAAAGGTCGACGCTATGCAGCGCGATCTTATAGCAAATGTTTCCCACGATCTTAGAACTCCTCTTACCATGCTTAAGGCTTACGCTGAAATGATCAGGGATTTGTCAGGAGATAATCCTCAGAAAAGAAACGAACATCTTGAAATAATAATTGAAGAAACTGACCGTCTGGCACAGCTTGTAAACGACATGCTTGACCTTTCAAAGCTTGAGGACGGTAATCAGGAGCTTAATTATACTGAATTCAATATAAGAATCCTTCTTGAGGATATAGTTGCAAGATATGAAGGGATTTCCAAAAAATCCGATTATCATATTTCATTTGAACCTGATGGGGACGTAATAGTACGCTGCGATATAATAAAGATTCAGCAGGTTATTTACAATCTGATTAATAATGCCGTTAATTATACCGGTGAGGACAAGCAGATTTTCATAAAACAGAAAAATTCAGCGGATTGCGTCCGTATAGAAGTATCGGATACCGGAGAGGGAATTGCTCCTGAAAAGATAAAGCTTATCTTTGATAAATATTACCGTTCGGAAAATCATAAGAGGGAAGTAGTGGGGACAGGACTGGGACTTTCAATCGTAAAAGCTATTCTTAAGAAGCATGAATATAATTTCGGAGTTTACAGCGTTGTAGGAAAGGGTTCTACATTCTGGTTTGAAATTAAGGATATTGTAAAGCCGGAGCAGTCTGAAAGCGTGGAAGACAGTAAGAAAACAGAGCATAAATTTTACAGTAAACGGTTTTCCGAGAAAAAATATGACAAAAAAGATAATAATCAGACAAAACAGAAATAATCATATTGTTTCAGAGTTTTTTCAAGGACTTTTCACAAAGATTTCACACTGGAATTATATAATATGACCATACTCGTAAATGAGTATAAACATTTCGATTTAACGTTTACCCCAGCGTTAAATTAAAATCCCCAATAATCCCTATATCATGGCAAAAGGCTTCCGTAAGGAAGCCTTTTGTTTGTTAAAAGAAGAAAAAGTAATGTGCTGCATAAGAAATTATGCAGCACATTACTTTTATAGTTGATTTTAATATAATAGTTTTTTATATTAAATGATTGCATGTTTCTACAAAAAATTTACACATCTTATAATACAATAAAAATACAGAGTTTTTAAGCAGGAGGTTAAAAAGAAATGTCTGTAAAGATTATAAATGAAGATAATAAAGTGATTGCATTATTA
>OLGH01002247.1_pt1 | contig 15633 bp, 14 predicted proteins | sample 1604851 | NCBI WGS metagenome assembly OLGH01 (sample SAMEA3888894, study PRJEB22519) | human gut metagenome | biome: human gut; feature: human-associated habitat; material: faeces | place: Denmark | collected 2010 | reverse complement strand
CCATCTGGCCGGGGTCCACAGCCATCAGGCCGCCGCGGATGATCTCGGATACATAAGCGCCGGAGTTGATGCCCAGCGCCAGCGCACCGACCATGGTGAAGTTGCGGCTGTTGGCAAAGATGACCATGCTCATGATGAGCAGCTGGACCATCATGGGGGTGCCGCGGATGATGGTGGTGTACACCTGGCAGATGGCGTTGAAGAAGCCCAGCACCGGGTTCCTGCGGTCGGAGCGCTGCTGGTCGTGGGCTACACGGACCAGTGCGACCACGCTGCCCAGCACCACACCCAGCGCCAGTGCGATGGCCGTGACCAGAAGCGTGGTGCCCACGCCCTGAACGTACTGCATCCAGCGGTCCTTCAGGATGAACGCCTGATAAAATTTGTAGAAGAATTCCTGCCCGAAGCTGAGCTTCGTGCCGCTGTTGAGCAGCTCTTTCAGCAGTTCATATTGTGCGGCCATTCGCATCCTCACTTTCCTGTTTTGTCAGATTTTTGTAACCTTCTTTTTCCAAAAAAGGGGAGGGGCTCCCTTGGAGCTTCCTCCCCGTGGTGCACGGTCGCGCTGATTACTCAGCGGTGATGTACTTGTCCACGATGGACTGCAGGGTGCCGTCAGCCTTCAGCTCTTCCAGAGTAGCGTTGATGGCATCTTCCAGAGCAGAACCCTTTGCCATGCCGATGGCGTAGTCTTCCTCAGCATAGCTGGTGTCCAGAATGACCAGACCGGGGTTGGCAGCAACGAACTCCTTGGCGGGAGCGTTGTCGATGACGACAGCATCCACCTGGCCGTTGTTCAGAGCCTGCACAGCGGTCAGGCCGTCGTCGTAAGCCACGACGTTCTCATCGCCGAAATCATCGGAGCAGTAGATGTAACCGGTGGTGCCGCGCTGGGTGCCGATCTTCTTGCCGGCCAGATCGTCGGGGGTAGCGATGTCAGAGCCTTCGGGAACGATGATGGACTGGATGCCGGTAGCATAGCTGTCGGAGAAGTCCATAACGGCCTTGCGCTCGTCGGTGACGGTAACGCCAGCCATGACGATGTCGGCCTTGCCCTGCTGGACGCTCAGCAGCGCAGCATCGAAGTCCATGTCGTCGATCTGAAGCTCCAGACCCAGCTTCTCAGCAATGGCCTGTGCGGTGTCCACGTCGATGCCCTCGAACGCACCGGTGTCGGTGGTCATCTCATACGGAGGGAAGGCAGCGTTGGTGGCCATGGTCAGCTTGCCGGCCTCAACGGTGGTCAGCTCAGCAGCAGCGCTGGAAGAAGCTGCCTCGGAGGAAGCAGCGGCAGAGCTTGCGGTAGAAGAAGCGGTGCTGGAAGAGGAACCACCGCAGGCGGTCAGAGCCAGAGCGGCAGCGGTCAGACCAGCGGCAGCCAGGAAGCTGCGACGGGTAATCTTTTTCATATTCAAACACTCCTCGATCGATTGTATAATCTTTCATCTCTCTGCGGCGATGCGATTCATCGAAACATCAGAGAACGGGTCTAGTATAGATTGCACAAATAAAAAAGTCAAGCGTTGTGCAAAAATTCGATAAAAATGAAACCGTTTTGAGAACACTTATGCAATCATACCGGGAAAATGAATGAATATATGCAAAAACCTCTCTGTCATGGCTCCGAGCCGGCAGGCTCAACGGAGAGGTTGTACGAAGAGAGACCTTATAAATACCGTGCGATCTCCTCAGCACTCCGCTTCGGCACACAGTAGTCCTTCTGGCCGTCCAGATAATACTTCACGCCGGTCTCCCCGGTCAGGGGGACGATGTGGGCTTCGTGGGTGGGGTAGCCGAACGCCACCATAAAGGCCAGCTTTTCCGGTTCCTTGATGTGGAGCAGCTCGGTGAGGGCGGGCTTGTTGATGGCACCCATGATGCAGCTGCCCACGCCCTTGTCCCACGCGGCCAGCGTCATGTTGGCCAGCGCGATACCGGTGTCGGTGTTCAGGTCACCGGGGATGGCAGTGTCCTGCACGACGGCTACATATAAAGTGGGCAGCTCGTCGGCTTTTGGGGTGCCCTGCTCCGGGGGCAGATAGGCGGCCCACTTGACCAGCGGCTGGACGCTGGCCACATCTTCGGGTTTGTTCACGACCACCAGACGCACGGCCTGACGGTTGGCTCCGCAGGAGGAGAGGCGGACGGCTTCAATGATGTCCTCCACCACATCCTGCGGGACGGCTTTCTGCGCAAAGCGGCGGTAGGTGCGGCGGGGGAGAAGTTTTTCCATAACAGACATGAGAGCGTCTCCTTTCGATCGTTCTGAGAACAGTATAGCGCGAACGGCCCGCCTGCGCAAGCACCGGTTAAAAAGGAACAATTGACAGCGTTTTCCACCAAATGGTATAATGAAGGCACAAAAAACAGCGTGAAAGCGAAAAAACAGACCGCATTTCACCGCGCAGCTCTGCCAGACCGGCAGGGAGAAAGGAACTGCTATGAGAAAACGAATCCTGAAAACGCTCGCTATGCTGGGGCTTTCTGTCTGCATCCTGGTGGGCGGGGCCGTATCCGGCGTTGCAGAGGAACCGGCCCGGAAGGAGTGCAAGGAGAACGAGCACGAGTGGAAGACCTTCGTGGAGTATCGTGAGGACTGTGTGCCTACCGACTTCACGCTGGATGGAAAGACCTTCACCCTCTGCCCGCACTGCGGCAAGGAGGGCAGAAAAGACCCCGTACAGCGCCTGACCAAGGTGAAGAACACCTTCTCGAACTTCTCCAACCTCGAAATCTATGAGGGTAGCCTGCAGGACGGCCCGAAGATCATGACGGTGGCTTTCTATTACCAGACCTGCATGAACAAGGTCGTCTGCACCAAGTGCGGCAAGGTCAAGAGCAACACGGTCGTCACCGATGCCCGTGTGATGGACTCGGACGTCACGGCGAACATCGAGCTTCCGGCTTCTGCGGTGCAGGGGTACACCCTGCAGCAGGTCCATGCCGATGGAAGCAAGACCCCGGTGCAGGTCAGTTACAGTGAGAACGGCCAGAAGGCGTTCTTCCAGCTGAACATGGCAGGCGGCGCACAGCTGCTGCTGCTCTCCTGATGAACAAAAAACGCTCCGGCATGGTGCCGGAGCGTTTTTTGTTCATTTCTTGGGGCGGGTCTTGAAGCGGGGCAGCGGAAGCCCCAGCACCAGCGCGATGCCGATGGCAAGGGCCACGGCGATCTTGAACGTCGTGATGCCGTTGGCCAGAGCCAGAGCGTTGTTGCCCTGGATGAAGTAGTAGGCGGTGTAGTAGATGCCGGCACCGGGCACCAGCGGGAAGATACCGGCCAGCAGAAAGATGGTGACCGGCGTTTTGAGCACGATGGCGAAGATGCGGGCCAGCAGCGTCAGAGGGATGACGGCCAGCAGCGAGGCGGTAAAGCTCTCCAGCCCGAAGAGGACGGCCAGCTCGTAAATGAACCAGCCCATCGCGCCGACAAGGCCGCAGTAGGGCAGGGTGCGCTTGGGGGAGGCGAAGAGGACGGCAAAGCTCAGGGTGCCCGCCCCGGCGATGAAGAACTGGGCCACCAACTGGCCGATCTGCTCGCTCGTCAACAGAAGTTCTGTCATGCGGCCACCACCCCCGTCCATGCGGCATAGGCCCCCAGCACCAGACCGGTGCCGATGGCGATGCTGGCTGCGATGAGCAGCGCGTCGATCATCCGGATGGTGCCGGAAAGATAATCGCCCTGCACAAAATCCCGGATGCCCATGGTGAACGCGATGCCGGGCGTGAGGATCATCAGGGTGCCGATGATGGCATGGCTGGCCTCGGTGTGGAGCAGGTGGCAGCCCAGAATGCAGAGGATGGTGATGAGCGAAGCGGTGGAGATGGTGCGGAACCCGCCGCCTATGGGGTGCCGCCCGCAGAACAGCAGATAGGCGTTGGCCGCACAGCCCGCCACCGCAGCGACCAGCGCGGCCCGCAGGGTGCCGCCGAAGATGAGCGCGAAGCAGAACGCACCCGAAAGCCCGGCCAGAAGCTGCACCCGGCCCTTCGGGAAGGGAATGCTCTGCGCCTGCACCAGGCGGCTCTCGGCTTCGTCGATGGTGGTCACGCTGCCCTCTGCGATCTGACGGGACAGCTGGTTCACCGCAGCCACCCGGCCCAGATGGGTCGTGCGGGTGGGCACGTTGCGCACCTCGCTGATCTCGGCCGTGCCGGCACTGGCAAAAATGCCGTTGGTCAATACATATACATGAAATTCCCGCAGATGGAAGCTGCGCGCCATGATCTCCATGGTCTGCTCCACGCGGAAGACCTCCGCGCCGTTTTCCAGCAGCGTCTGCCCGGCCGCCATAATGAAATCCATGATGCGGCGGCGCTGTTCTGCGTCGGGATACAATTCCCTGCCGTTCATTGCGTCTCTCCTTACTGTGCCGCAAAGGGCATACGTTCTTGATTTATAAGATAGCATGTCTTGCCCTCTCAGTCAACGCCTTTGGCGTTGCCAGCTCTCCCGCAGGGCGAGCCACTGGCGAACCGGTCTTGGCCGTGCTGACTGCACAGGCCCATGCTGCCGGAAGGCGACGGGCCTTGCTGCTCAGGCAAACGGCTGCTGGCAATGCGGACAGGGCCCGGCCGTTCGGGAGCCGCAGGCGGCAGTGCGCAGGTCTGCCCGGACTGCCAAGGGCTCTCCCTTTGGGAGAGCTGGCCGCAAAGCGGCCTGAGAGGGTATTCCCTACCAAAAAACTTCGTTGAAAGGGTTGACAAATGCCGAAAAGGGGATTAGAATAAAACCAATATCACAAAAATGGCTGTGAAGAGAAGAGTAGGTTTTCGCATTGATCCTTCCAGAGAGCCCGGTCGGTGGAAAAGGGCAGGAAACAGGGAACCGAAAATGGTCTCGGAGCTGCGGGGGCGAAGTGCAAGAGTGCTAAGCCCGCGACGGGAGCGCCCGTTACAGCGTCCGGCTGTAAGCAGTGGGAGGAGAAAGCCGCTGCCGCAGCATCGAGGCCGGGCCCGTGAGGGCGCGGTGAACCAAGGTGGTACCACGGAAGTTTTATGCGCTTTCGTCCTTGTGGGCAGTTGCCCGCCGAGGACGGAGGCGCTTTTTTCGTGCTTCCGGCTGCACAAGGCGCAGAAAAATGTGCTGCGCAGTGCAAAAAATTATGGAACAACAAGAGAGGGGAAACATTATGTCTAAGATTTCGCGTCGTGATTTTCTGAAAGTGACCGGCATCGCTGCCGCTGCAGCTGCCCTGACCGCCTGCGGCGGTTCTTCTTCCACCGCAAGCAGCACCGCTTCTTCCGCGGCCGCCTCTTCCGAGGTGGCCAAGAAGCTGGATAAGATCAGCGTGGCCGTGCCCAACGACACCACCAATGAGGCCCGCGCTCTGGCTCTGCTGGAGAAGAACGGCTTCTTCAAGGTCAAGGCGGATGCCGGCCTGACCGCCACCAAGAACGACATCGAGGAGAACCCGTTCAACGTCAACATCGACGAGGTCGAGGCTGCACAGGTGCCCAGCGTTCTGCAGGATGAGGACTACGCCGTCATCAACTCCAACTACGCCATCTCTGCCGGTTTGAACCCCGTTGAGGATGCACTGGCCATCGAGGACGGCTCTTCTGCTTACGTCAACGTTCTGGTCTGCAAGGACGGCAATCAGGAGTCCCCCAAGATCAAGGCTCTGGCCGCTGCTCTGGAGAGCCAGCAGGTCAAGGACTTCATCGATGAGAAGTATGCAGGCTCCGTCGTCTTCGTCGTGGAGAACCCCACCGACGGCTACGACTCCACCGTGGACTACGATGCACTGAACGGCGAGACCGTCAGCTGCGCCGCAACGCCGGCTCCCCACTGCGAGATCCTGGAGATCTGCAAGGACATCCTGGCCCAGAAGGGCATCACCCTGGACATCCAGGAGTTCGATGACTACATCCAGCCCAACAACGTCGTCGAGGACGGCCAGATCGACACCAACTATTTCCAGCATCAGCCCTACCTGGACGACTTCAACCAGGAGCACGGCACCCATCTGGTCACCGTGGCCGGCATCCACGTCGAGCCCATGGGCATCTACGGCGGCAAGCAGAGCGACCTGTCTCCCATCGAGGGCTAAGCTCTCCGTCTGATTTAAAGGAGCATTTCCGTGATCGAGATCAAACATCTTTCCAAGACCTTCCAGATGAAGGACGGCGCGGTCAACGCGCTGAGCGATATCAACCTGACCATTCCGGATGGTTCCATCTACGGCATCATCGGCATGTCCGGTGCGGGCAAATCCACGCTGGTGCGCTGCATCAACCTGCTGGAACGCCCCACCGAGGGCAGCGTCGTCATCGACGGCACCGCGATGGAGACCCTGTCCCCCGCAGCCCTGCGTGAGCGCCGCCGCGACATCACCATGATCTTCCAGCAGTTCAATCTGCTGATGCAGCGCAGCTGCCTGAAGAACATCTGCTTCCCCATGGAGCTGGCCGGGGTGAAGAAGGCCGACGCCGAAAAACGCGCCCGCGAACTGCTGGAGATGGTGGGCTTGCCCGACAAGGCCAACGCCTACCCGGCCCAGCTGTCCGGCGGCCAGAAGCAGCGCATCGCCATTGCCCGTGCACTGGCGACGAATCCCAAGGTCCTGCTCTGCGACGAGGCCACCAGTGCGCTGGACCCCAACACCACCCACTCCATCCTGACCCTTATCAAGGATATCAACCGGAAGCTGGGCATCACGGTTGTGGTCATCACCCACCAGATGAGCGTTGTGGAAGAGATCTGCGATCACGTTGCCATTCTGGACGGCGGCGTTGTGGTGGAGGAAGGCTCCGTGCAGGAGATCTTCTCGAACCCCAAAACGCCCGCAGCAAAGCGTCTGGTGGCACCCAACGGCGGCAGCGCCGCACGGGATCTGTCCAGCTTTGCACCGGACGACCATGTGGTGCGCGTCACCTTCAACGGTTCGTCCACGGCAAAGCCGCTGGTGGCAAGCCTTGCCGCAGAAAAAGGCATTCTGGTGTCGGTACTCAGTGCCGATACCCGCGACCTGAGCGGCCAGTGCTACGGCTCCATGCTGCTCAAGCTGCCCACTGATGTGGAGCAGGCAAAGCAGGCTGCGGCCTATATGCGCGCCCAGCCCGGCATTACGGTAGAGGAGGTGACCGGCGAATGAGTATTGCAGATTACGGTTTTGCTATCTGGGAGACCTTTTATGTGACGGTCCTTTCCACCGCGTTTGCGCTGGTGCTGGGCCTGCCGCTGGGTGTGCTGCTGGTGGCCGGTGATAAGGACGGCATTCTGCCGCTGCCCGGCTGGCTGATGCACATTCTCAACATCGTTATCAACATCCTGCGCAGTGTTCCGTTCCTGATCCTGATGATCTGTGTATTCCCGCTTACCCGTGCCATCGTGGGCACCACGGTGGGTACCAAAGCCACCATCGTTCCGCTGGTGGTGGCAGCCTTCCCGTTCGTGGCGCGTCTGGTGGAGACCAGCCTGCGCGAGCTGGACGAGGGCGTGGTGGAAGCCGCCCAGAGCATGGGCGCAACGCCGTTCCAGATCATTACCAAGGTGATGATCCCGGAATGCCTGCCCGGCCTGATCTCCAGCATGACCACCGCACTGACCACCATTCTGGGCTACTCGGCCATGTCCGGTGTCATTGGCGGCGGCGGTCTGGGCAAGATCGCTTTGTCCTACGGCTATTACCGCTACCAGACCGATATCATGATCGTGTGTGTCATTTTGCTGGTGCTGATGGTTCAGGTGTTCCAGACGTTGGGCACTGCTTGGGCCACCAGAAGCGATAAGCGGCTGCGGAAGTAACTCCTTCAGTCGCACTTCGTGCGCCAGCTCCCCCGGAGAGGGAGCTTCTGGCGAAGAGGAAAACTTTCCGGTATTGCCAAAGCCGAAAGGCTTTGACGGAAGGAGTCCTCTCCTCATTTTGCCCCCGAACGGGAACTAAAATTTAACGTTTCAATTCCCCGCCGGAGGCTGCAGCACTCCTGCGGGGAATTGTGCTATATGGACAAACCCAGTAAAGGAGTATGTAGTATGAATCGCGATACCATCTGTGTGCAGGGCGGTTACACCCCCGGCAACGGCGAACCCCGCCAGATCCCCATTATCCAGTCCACCACCTTCAAGTATGCCACCAGCGAGGATATGGGCAAGCTGTTCGATCTGGAAGCTGACGGCTACTTCTATTCCCGTCTGCAGAACCCCACCTGCGACCTTGTGGCTAAGAAGATCTGCGAGCTGGAAGGCGGCACGGCCGCAATGCTGACCAGCAGCGGTCAGGCTGCAAACTTCTTTGCCCTGTTCAATCTCTGCGAAGCAGGCGACCACATCGTGGCATCCAGTACCATCTACGGCGGCACCTTCAACCTGATCTCCGTCACCATGAAGAAGATGGGAATCGATGCCACCTTCGTGGACCCGCTGTGCACCGAGGAAGAGCTGAACGCCGCGTTCCGCCCCAACACCAAGGTCGTATTCGGCGGAGACGGAGAGGTCGAAAAGAATAAATCTCTTGCGGCAGAGCTCGGTATTGCCGACCGCTGCGAGTTCCACGGCTGGGTCGCGGGCGCAGAACGTGAGGAGCTCTTTGAGCGTGCCGCGGTGTACTGCCTCCCCTCCAAAAACGAGGGGCTCCCCATGAGCGTTCTTGAAGCCATGGCCAGAGGAATTCCAACTGTTGCCACTCCCGTTGGCGGAATTCCTCAAGTAATTAATGATGGTGTTAATGGCGTTCTGATTCCGGTAGATAACTATCAAGCCCTGGCCGTTGCATTGAATCATCTTCTCGAATCAAGCGAGCTTAGAAAAGAAATGGGAACTTTGGCCCGAAAAAAGATACTCAGTTCATTTGATATCAACTTGCTCTTGAGCGAAATACTCGGTATCTATTGCAATGCTGTCAGCGGTAATTAGAGGATGAAATTGAATTCAAAGAAGTTAACAAATGAAGCTGGGCATATTGTTTTTGTTCACCCTTCCCTTATGGGTGGCGGGGCCGAGCGTGTCTCGCTTGCGCTCGCGTCGTACTTCGTTGCTCATGGCTTTAAGTTTACGTACCTGCTAACAAAGAGCCCACTCATTGATTACGACATTCCAAAAGGAGTCGAGGTAATTTCACGATTTGCTAGTCCCTCGGTCAAGCCCCTGCAGCAGATTCGTTACATACGTTGCGCCATGAAGGCCAACCCTAAGGCGACCTTCATCTCTTTTCTGCCGCATCAGAACATGTACACGCTCATGGCATCCACAGGCTTGCCCAATAAAGTCGTCGTATCAGTCCGTAACGACCCGCGTTTCGACTTCCCGGGTAACGCTGCACTTCCCGGCGTTCGTGATGTGCTCTATCACAAGGCAGCGGCTATCGTTTTCCAGACGCAGTCCCAGAAGGATTTGTTCCCACGATCCCTACAGGAAAAGGGCACGGTCATCCTGAACCCCATATCCGGCTCTGTCCCCGAGCCCTTCGAGGGGCCCAGGCGCAAGGCCATCGTGACCTCAGGGCGCTTGGAGGAGCAGAAGAACCACGGCATGACAATCAGAGCGTTCGCGGAGTTCCATAAGTCCCATCCTGACTTCACGCTTGAGGTTTTCGGCAAGGGAAGCTTGTAAGCCGAACTCAAGCAGCTCGCGAACGATCTCGGCGTCGCAGAATCCGTAGTCTTTGAGGGCTTCAGTCCAGACGCCCTCGAGCACGTGCGAACTGCGTCGGCCTTCGTCATGTCCTCGCGATTCGAAGGACTGTCGAACTCCATGCTCGAGGCGCTTGCTATGGGCGTACCCACGGTCTGCACCCGCTGTCTCGGCGGCGGAGCCGAGACGGTCATCGAAGACGGTGTAAACGGCTTGCTCGTCGACGTCGACGATCTTGCTGCCGAGGCGCGCTCATTTGACCGGATTGTTGATGACCTCGAGTTTGCGCAAACCATTTCGGCTCGGGCCCGAATGCTCCGCGACGAGCTCTCGCTCGAAAACATCGGAAACTCCTGGCGGAGGCTGATCTCATAGCCATTATGAACAATAAATTCTTCAATGTCCCGGCAGCGTCTCCTGTCAAGGAAGGTGGCCGCAAGCGGGCGGTTATTCAGTACTTGCTCTGCTACTGCGTGCTACTCACGGGCAACTCCTATCTCATGTCATACTTCATCGAGCCCTACGTCAACTACCTCGCTGTATTCGTCATAGCAATCGCGCTTCTCGTCCCCAAGTACTGGCACTTCCGCGATGTGGCGTTTGTAACGAGCGTCCTCGTGATGTCCATGTTGGTAAGGATCACGGCTGGCGGTGCGGGCATCTCAGTATTCACCCGATATACACTGACCATTGGCCTCATCGTCTTCGCCATCAAGGTATCGCCGGCGAACTTCCTCAAGCGCATGCTCCGGATCATGTGCTTCTTAACGGCGGTGAGTCTGGTACTCTACTTCGCCCGTCTCGCAGTCCCCGGCCTGTACTACAGGCTGCCCTTCTATGAGTTCGAGTCGCAAGGCACCTATTACAGCATGGCGGCGGCAGATTCCGTGAACTTCCACACCAAGGGCCTTTTCCTGTGCTGCGTTCGCGAAGGCGAAGCACGCAACATTGGCATCTTCACCGAGCCTGGCGTCTTCCAAGGGGTCCTCACGGCAGCCCTCTTCTGTGTCGTGTTCATGTACGAGCGGATGAGCGTCAGCCCCAAGGAGCGTGCCGTCTCTGCCCTGGTCTTCCTCCTCGGCATCGTTACCTGCGGTTCTACGACCGGATTTATTTCATTGCTTGCCATGCTTGCGTTCTATTTCATCCTCCCCTCCGGGGACCTGCGCAGACGAAAAGTCTCAGCGAAGGGTGGTTTCAAGCAATATCTGGTTCTTTTGGTGTCGTTGGGTCTTATGGCGTTGGTGTGCGACTACTACGTGCGCGGCGACGCATCCATCCTCGTTGAGTCGGTATTCAGCAAGCTCTTCAGCTCCGAGGGTTCTTTCAGCGTAAACCAGGGCAACGGTGCAGTGAGAATCGACTCGGTCGTGGCGTCCCTAGAGCTGTTGTCGCAGCACCCCTTTGGAGTCGGATTCGACGAGGTCCAGGCATACAAGGGCGCGCTGTCGGTAGGCGCCGGGTTGTTTACCACCACGGCCGCATTGGGCTTCCCGTTCGCCCTCGCGTACCTCTACTGGCTTTTGGCTCCCGTATTTAGCTCGCGTATTGGCGCCGCCGCCGTCTGCAGTTATCTGTTCCTGTACTTCAACTTCGCGGTTTCACAGTCGCTCGTACTGACGCCGCTGCTCGTGTCCATCTCTGTCTATCTCGCCCTGTGCAACGAGAAGGGGGTGACTGCCGATGAGGATAGCGTGGCTGTGCAACGCGCCGGTGCGTGTGATAAGCGAGGCGCTTGGGCGTAGCGGATCGGTAAATAGTGGGTGGCTCGACGGCGCCTTCGCCGACGTGATGTCTGTCGGTGAGCATGAGCTCATCATCTTCTATCCTCAGAAAGCCGAGCCAAGGGTGGAACGGTCCTCAGGTACCGGTTTCGAGGCCCACGGCTTTTTCTGGTCAAAGGGAGACCTCCGCGAACGCGATGCCGCAAAAGGCCTGTTCACCGAAGTCCTTGCATCGACCAAGCCCGACGTCGTACACATCTTCGGCTCGGAGAACGAGTTCGGCGAGCTCATGGCCCAAGCCGCCGGGGACTGCGGGCTGCTAGACAGGACGGTTGTCTCGATCCAGGGCCTCGTGTCAGTAATTAGCCGCCAATTCATGCCTGGTTTCCCGGACGCCTGGCTTAAGTGCATGACGCTTTCCGAGCTCAAGAACCACTATTCTCTCTACCAGCAGCGTGAGGGCTACCGGAGGCGGGGCCAAAGCGAGGAACGACTTATCGGCTTGGTTCACCATATTATAGGGCGCACGAGGTGGGACGAGGGCTGTTGTCGGCTTGTGAACCCCGATATCGAGTACCACCACGTCGGGGAAAGCCTTCGGCCCGAGTTCTATGAAGCCTCTCCGACGAGGGACGCGTCATCGCATAGGCTCTACTTCAGTCAGGGCTCCAAGCCCATCAAAGCCATGTACCGCCTCGTCGAGGCCCTGCCCGCCGTCGCGCGGCGGGTGCCCGACGTGCAAGTCGTCGTCGCAGGCTCTTTTGGCCTTCGCACAGACCCCTTGAGAGGTTCCTCCTACGATCGGTATCTGGCGAGGAAGATGGATGAACTTGGCGTTCGCGACCGTTTCGAGTTCGTGGGTTCGCTCGGCCCCGCCGAGGTCATCGCCCAGATGGCGCTCTGCTCTGCCTTTGTGTCCACCTCTGCGATAGAGAACTCCCCTAACTCCATGGGTGAGGCCATGATGATGGGGTTGCCCTGCGTCGCTACATTCGTGGGCGGTGTGCCCGACATCGCGGAGCACGGCAAGGAGGCCCTGCTCGTGCCCTTCAACGAGACCGAGCTTATATCGGACGCCCTCATCCGTGTCCTCACGGACGAATCACTCGCTCGCGAGCTCGGTGATGCGGGCAGGGAAAGGGCCAACATAAACCACTCAAGAACTGCAAACCGGAAAGCGTTGCTCGGGGCATATACCCGCATCGCGGCCCATAGCGTCTGGAACTAGCTGTATGGCGGATTATTCCGAGAAGAACCTCAAGAAGAATAGTATGTTGCTCGCCTTCTACAAGGCTGCGAGCATGGTGCTGAGTATGTTGTACGTGCCTGTCATCTTGGGCTACTTGGGCACCGGCCTCTATGGCATCTGGGCAACGGTTCTGAATGTAATCTCCTGGGTAAACTATTTCGATATCGGCATCGGCAACGGTCTGCGCAACAAACTCAGCGCCGCCCTGGCCAAGGATGCCGATGATTCCGAGGTCAAGTCCCTCATATCAAGCGCCTACGTGCTGCTGAGTATCGTCGTCCTGGGCGTAATGACTGTGGCGCTCATCGTTTTCCAGTTCATCGACTGGAACGCGTTACTCAACATTCCTGAGCCGCTCTACGGCAACGCCGAACCCGTTATAGCAGTCAGCTTCGCTCTCATGTGTATCGGCTTCGTGTTCTCCATCTGCAAAAGCCTCTTCTTTGCGGTGCAAGAGGCGCACTTCGTTAGCCTGCTCGGCGTGGCCCAGCAGGCGTGCATGCTCATGAGCGTCCTCATGCTCGGCTTTTTTGACTCCGACAGGCTCATGTCGGTTGCCATTGCCTACGGCATCTCTGCACTCGTTATCGAGCTTGCGTTCACGTTTGCCTTCTTCAGGAAGCGTCGCCCCTGGGTGCCGACCCCGATGGCGTACGACAAGAGCATGGCTAGGGATGTCACCGGGCTCGGTGTCCAGTTCTTCATCATCCAGATGGCATCACTGGTCCTCTCGAGCACTGATAATGTCATAGTCTCCAACATCTTCGGGCCCGAGGCGGTCACGCCGTACGCCACTGCCTTCAAACTGTTTACCGTCCCCGTCAGCCTGTACGCTACCATGGTTTCGCCGTACTGGTCCTCCATAACGGCGCGCTATGCGCGGGGTGACGTTTCGGGCATCAAAGGCAACGTTCGGCACATGGAGAAGTTGCTCGCCTTGCCCGCGGCCTGCTGCCTCGTGCTCGCCCTTGCCTACACGCCCATCACGGACATTTGGCTAGGGCAACACCTCGATACCTCGACTGACCTTGTCTGGCTCATGTTCGCATATTGCCTGGTGTACAGCTGGAACGCCATCTGGTCGCAGGTGTCAAACGGTATGGCGTGCATGAAGATGATGATGGCGCTGGCCGTGGGACAGGCGATTGCGAACATTCCGCTTTCGTACCTGTTTGCAAACATGCTCGGGTCGAGCTCAGGCGTCCTGCTTGGCACCATCGTTACTATGCTCAGCTCCTCGGTCGTATACCCGGTCTACCTCAACAGAAAGCTAGCGAAGGAGTCGGCCATTGAGCAGTAGCAACCGCATCCTCTACGTTGTCCAAGGCATTCCTGGCAGCAATGCACCTACCAAGCATGCCTTCGCCATCGCCGATCTTCTCTCCATGTGCGGCTACGAACCCCATTTCATGGTTGCAGGCATAGCTGACCCGAAGCTGCCTGCCCTCGTCGAGGAATTCGACTACCCAGTCGAGTTTCCCAAGGGTCTGACCCTCAGCGGTCGCCAGCTGGCCGCGAAGTACGCCGAGCGTCTTGTATCGCGTGTGAGCATCCCCGCCTTCAACGAGGCCATGGCCCGCGTAAATCCCGCTGTCGTCATCTACTACGCAATCCAGAACCGCCTCGCCAAGGCCATTGAGCGTGTGTGCCGCAGCGCGGGCGTACCGGTCCTCGTCGACGAGACTGACTGGTTCGAGACTCACTTCGACGGCGACCTCGCCAAATGGATCGTAGCCAAGTCGCGGGAGAGACGCGTCACCGACGCCGACGAATCGGTCGATGGGGTGCTAGCTATATCTCCCTTCTTCAAGGAGCACTTCGAGGAACTCAAAAAGGCCCAGGGCGCCCCACGCGTTATGTTTCTCCCGCCGCTCAACCGCTCGGGCGACGCATTAGACGAAGTTCCGCCGCTCGAGTTCGCCAAGAGAAAGTCAACCCGCTTCTTTTACGCAGGGTCTCCCGCAGGCAAGGACTACATCGACTGCTTCGTTGAGGCCATGGCCTCCTGCGCAGGGTCCTTTGAGACTGAGCCCGAGCTCGACGTTGTGGGCGTGAGCCAGAGGGAGGGCGAGATCCTACTGCACGGCCGTGGAGCGGGCGCTGCAGTCAGGTTCCACGGCAGGCTCCCGCATGCTGCCGTCATTGAGATGCTCCGAAGGGCGGACTTCGGCATCTTGTTCCGGCAGCCCGCGCTCTACGCCCGCGCTGGCTTCTCCACCAAATTCGCGGAATGCATGTCCAACGGAGTGCCCATGCTTTGTAATGCCGTAGGCGGCGCCGATCTCGTGCTCTCGCCCGGCGTCGACGGCATCGTCGTTCCCGACCTCAAACTAGCCTCGCTCGCCGAGGGCGTCAGGAGCGCCTGCTGCATGTCAGACGACGAATTGATCGATATGAAGCGCGCCACGCTTGCTAAATCCAAGGAGCTCTTCCAGCCCGAAAATTACGTGGTGCAGATGACTGAGTTCTTGGGGTCTTTGCGGGGGGCGTGCAGCCGATGACGGTACTCGAGTTCAGTATCCAGCGCCTCCGCGAGAGGCGGACTTTGGTTATGGGCATAGCGGCCCTCATGATCTATTTTGCCCACGTGTACTCCTACGCCGACCTGGGCACCTTCGGTGCGTTTTTCACCTACGCAAACTGGGGCGTTGACGTCTTCCTGCTCGTGAGCGGCTTCGGCATATGCCACTCCATGGCTAAGTGCCCCATCGCCCGCGAATTTTATTGGAAGAGGCTCGTCAAGGTGGGCGTTCCTTACCTCGTACTCGCCGTCCCGTTCTATTTTGCCTCTGACATCCTCGTTGCCAAGCAGGGCGACTGGGGGTTGTTCGTGCTCGACGTCTCTACGCTGTCGTATTGGCTGTTCCACCGGGGGGCTTGGTATGTGGCCATGCTCGTGCCGCTTTACCTCTTGGTCCCACTGGTGGATGGCTTCTGCCGCCGCCTTGGCGCGCCTGTCGTCTGCACCGTGGCGACCGTTCTGAGTGCCGCCGTCGCGCTATTCCTGAAGGCCGCCTTTACGGATGCCGGCCTCGCGCTCAACGTCGCGAATGTCTTCCAGCGGATCCCGTCCTTCTTCCCGGGCT
>OLGH01002240.1_pt1 | contig 15664 bp, 10 predicted proteins | sample 1604851 | NCBI WGS metagenome assembly OLGH01 (sample SAMEA3888894, study PRJEB22519) | human gut metagenome | biome: human gut; feature: human-associated habitat; material: faeces | place: Denmark | collected 2010 | reverse complement strand
TACAACTGGACAGGTTGTCTTGGCTGGAGAAGTTAAATCAAGTGCGTATGTGGATGTGCAGGAAGTGGCACGTGGCGTGATCGAGAAGATTGGTTACACGAAAAGCGAGTACCAGTTTGAAGCGAAGTCATGTGGTGTGTTCTCTTCTATCCATGAGCAGAGTGGCGACATCAACCGTGGCGTAGAGCGTCCGGATCCCTATGAGCAGGGTGCCGGCGACCAAGGTATGATGTTCGGTTATGCTACTAATGAGACTGAGAATTACATGCCTTTGGCGTTGGACTTATCTCATAGTTTATTATGGGAATTGGCGAAGATCCGTAAGGAAGAACCGGATTTGATGCCTTATTTACGTCCGGACGCTAAGAGTCAGGTTACGATTGAATACGATGATAACGGTAAGCCATTGCGTATCGATACGATTGTGGTATCCACGCAGCATGATGAGTTTATCGGTCCGAAAGGTATTTCACAGAAGGAAGCGGATGAGGCTATGCAAAAGAGGATCGCCTTAGACGTGAAGAAGATATTGATACCTCGTGTGAAGGCTCAATATCCGGCTCATGTACAGGCTTTGTTTAATGATAATATCATTTATCATGTGAACCCGACCGGTAAGTTCGTGATCGGTGGTCCTCACGGTGATACCGGTTTGACCGGCCGTAAGATCATCGTGGATACATACGGTGGCAAAGGTGCTCATGGCGGTGGTGCTTTCTCTGGAAAGGACCCTTCTAAGGTAGACCGTTCGGCTGCTTATGCCGCTCGTCATATCGCTAAGAATATGGTTGCCGCCGGTGTGGCGGATGAGATGCTGGTACAGGTGTCTTATGCGATCGGTGTGGCTAAACCGATGAATATTTTCGTGAATACTTTTGGCCGTGCGAAGGTGAATATGACAGACGGAGAGATCGCCGCTAAGATCTGGGATATCTTCGATATGCGTCCGAAAGCGATCGAGGAGCGTTTGAAATTGCGTAACCCGATTTATTTCGAGACCGCTTCTTATGGTCATATGGGACGCAAACCCCAGACGGTGACGAAGACATTCTCTTCCCGTTATTTGCAGAAGCCGGTTACTTGTGATGTGGAGTTATTCACATGGGAGAAATTGGATTATGCAGATAAGATCAAGGACGTGTTTGGTCTATAAAAAATAAGTGGAAAAAGTAAGCTGGCTTAAATGGCGAAGTATGTTAAGATACTTTGCCATTTAAGTTAAGATACTTAGCCGATGAAGTTAAGATACTTTGCCAAGTATGTTAACTTACCCTTCCTCTTGGAGCATTTCTACTTCTTTTACTTTCCTGAACAGGTCGGACGCAAAGATGAAATCGTTCAACGCTTGGTTATTAGAGGTGATTACCTGCTCTTTTGTTCCTTGCCATTCCTTCACGCCTTCCTTAATAAAGACGATATTATCACCAATATTCATCACGGAGTTCATGTCGTGGGTATTGATAACGGTCGTCATATTGTACTCCACCGTAATGTCGTGAATCAAATCATCGATCAATAGAGAAGTCTTGGGGTCTAGTCCGGAGTTCGGCTCATCGCAGAACAGGTATTTAGGATTTAGGGAGATCGCTCTTGCGATGGCGGCACGTTTCATCATACCTCCACTGATCTCGGAAGGATATAGATGTCCGGCCTCGGACAGGTTTACACGTTCCAAACAGAATTCCGCACGTTTCCTGCGCTCTTTCGTTGAGTCTTTAGAGAACATATCTAAAGGAAACATTACGTTTTCCATTACCGTCATGCTGTCGAATAAAGCGGAACCTTGGAACAACATCCCCATTGCCCGACGCAGCATATTTAACTCATGCTTGTTCATCGTGATCAAGTCTCTGCCGTCGTATAATATCTGTCCGGTATCAGGTTTCATTAACCCGATGATATTCTTGATCATTACCGTTTTACCCGAACCGCTTCGTCCGATGATCAGATTCGTCTTACCATCCTCGAACGTCGTACTTATATCTTTCAAGACGACACGTCCATCGAAAGACTTCGTTATATTCTTAACTTCGATCATTTTTAAGTAAGCATTAAATGGGTTAATATTACGTCGGCAAGTAAAATCATGATACTGCTCATGACCACGGCATTCGTACTTGCCTTACCTACCTCTAGGGCGCCTCCCTTTACGTTATAGCCAAAATAGGCGGCGATGGATGAGATGATGAACGCATATACTACGGATTTGATAATAGAATACCAAATGTAAAACTCGTTGAAGTAGAATTGCAAACCGTACTCGAACGAGGAAGGAGTCATTCCCGTACTCGTTGAGTAACTGGCGAATATGCCGCCCATGATACCGGTGAACATACTGAAGATAACCAATACCGGAATAAAGATCATCAAACCGAGCATTTTCGGAAGGATCAGGAAATTGGCGGAATTAACACCCATGATTTCCATGGCGTCTATCTGCTCGGTGACTCGCATGGTTCCGATCTCGGAGGCGATATTACTGCCTACTTTACCCGCTAGGATTAGTGCCATGATAGAGGAAGAGAATTCCAGCAAGATAATCTCACGGGTGGTATAGCCGATCGTAAACTTAGGAATCAAGGGGGAACTGATATTCAAGGAGATCTGGATGGCGATAACCGTACCGATAAAGACCGAGATGATTATGACAATCCAAAGAGAATCCACGCCTAGCTTGTATATCTCTTTGATCAATTGCTTAAAGAACATACTCCACCGGTCTGGAAGTGTTATACTCTTCATCATCAGTAGGGTATACTCACCCATTCTGTGTAATGCTTTATTCATTTTTATCTTGATAAATTTCTGATTTCAATTTGCAAAGATAGCGTAAAATCCACTAATAACCATATAACATCTTAGAAACAAGATTGGTTTTATTTGTAAATCCTATGATATTAAAGTTTGCCACATCCCTCTTTTTTAACTATATTTGCTTTCTTAAATACTAAAAAATACTTTTATGAAGCGAATTCTTTTAGGAGTGATCGGCTTGCTGTGTTTATGTGTGGCTTGCCAGCGGAAGGATCTTTCTTTTAAGCCGGGGGAAGTTTGGCCGGATGATAAAGGGGTACATATAAACGCTCATGGTGGCGGTATTCTACGGGTCGGGGATACTTATTATTGGTTTGGTGAGCATAAAACGGAGGGCTCGGCTGGAAATCTGGCTCAAGTAGGCGTTCATTGCTATTCGTCGAAAGATTTATATAATTGGAAAGACGAGGGAATCGCCTTATCGGTCGTGCCGGATGATACGACGAGCCATATTGCTAAGGGATGCGTGTTGGAGCGTCCGAAAGTGATTTATAATAAAAAGAATGATCAATATGTAATGTGGTTTCATTTAGAGCCGAGAGGTGCTGGCTATTCGGGAGCATTGAGTGGAGTGGCTGTCAGTAAAAACGTGGCGGGGCCTTACTCGTTCGTAAACGCTTTCCGTCCGAATGCCGGTTTTTGGCCGGTTAATGTACAGGAACTACATAAGCAACCTTGTACGCTTTCCGCAGATCTACGTTTTAGCGGTGGAGAGTTACCAGCCCATCCGGATAGCTTGAATTTATTGGGGCGTGACCAGATCTCCGGACAAATGGCTAGGGATATGAACCTTTTCGTGGATGACGATGGCATCGCTTATCATATTTATTCCTCGGAAGAGAATAGTACCTTGCATATATCGCAGCTGACCGATGATTATACGAGTTATTCCGGTAAGTACGCCCGTTTCTTCCCGGGGCGTTTCATGGAAGCTCCAGCCTTGTTCAAACAGAAGGGGAAATATTATTTGATTATGTCCGGCTGTACGGGCTGGGCTCCGAATGCGGGACGATCGGCGGTCGCTACCTCGATTTGGGGACCTTGGAAGGAATTGGAAAATCCGTTTAGGGGAGAGAACTCGGAGGTGTCGTTTTATTCTCAGAGCACGTACGTATTGCCTGTACCCGGCCATGCGGATCGCTTTATTTATATGGGAGATCGTTGGACTCCGGAGAACGCTATAGACGGACGTTATATCTGGCTTCCTATCCGATTCGAGGGGGAGCAACCCGTGATCGAGTGGCAATCTGAGTGGAGTTATTAAATTCTCTTATCGCTTTTTTGCGAATGTATGTGATGTAGATCTGCGGATTATCACGTACATTCGCGTTAAATTTTTAAGTAGCTTATGTCAGACGAACAACGAATGGTGCTCCGTACGGAGGACTTGGTAAAGAAATATAGGACTCGTACGGTCGTGAATCATGTATCGATTAACGTGAAACAAGGGGAGATCGTTGGTTTGCTTGGTCCGAACGGAGCGGGAAAGACGACCACCTTTTATATGACAGTAGGTTTGGTCACTCCTAACGAGGGTAAGATCTTCTTGAATGACATGGAGATTACGAAATTCCCGGTCTATAAGCGGGCTCGCAACGGCATTGGCTATCTGGCGCAAGAGGCTTCGATTTTCCGGAAAATGACGGTGGAAGATAATATCCGCTCGGTCTTGGAGATGACGGGACGTAGCGTTGAGTACCAAAAAGAGAAACTGGAAAGTTTGATTTCAGAGTTCGGTTTGAATAAGGTTCGTAAAAACTTGGGAGACCAGCTTTCGGGTGGAGAGCGGCGTCGTGCGGAAATTGCCCGCTGTCTGGCGATCGATCCGAAGTTCATTATGTTGGATGAGCCTTTCGCCGGTGTAGACCCGATCGCCGTACAAGATATCCAGACAATCGTGGCTCGCTTGAAACATAAGAATATCGGAATCTTGATTACCGACCACAATGTATACGAGACATTGAGTATTTGTGACCGGGCCTATCTTTTGTTCGAGGGAAAAGTCCTTTTCCAAGGAACCGCCGAACAACTAGCCGAGAACGAGATCGTGCGCGAGAAATATTTGGGAAAAGACTTCGTGCTGCGTAAGAAAGACTTATAGCAGCCGTTTCAATCGCCTGTTTACCAGTATGAACAGCAGGAAAGATAAGGCGGCGATAAGACAAAAGTCCAAAAGATGCTCGGCGGGAATATTGCCTGTGATAAACTCGTTATCCTTGAGACGACTGTCCGACATCCCTATTACGGCGAAAGCATTATTGACAAAGTGGGCGAACACCGGTATCCAGATGCTTTTGCTCCAATAGAGTAGATAGCCGAAATAGGCTCCGAGTATCATCCGGGGCAAGAATCCGTAAAATTGTAAATGGAAGGCGCTAAATAGTATGGCGGCGACCCATATGATCGTATGAGGGTTGGAGGTCCATTTCCCGATCACTCGTTGCAAGGCTCCTCTGAACAGGAACTCCTCGGTTATCCCGGCCGTAACGGCGATAACGATAAGGTTGGCCAGGATTACCCAAACGCTATCGCTGGATAACAGGATCGTCGTCAGTTGTTCGGCGAGGGTTTCTTGCGCCCGCATCCATTCCTCGATAGGAGCCATAAACGCGGGTAACTCCATCTGCTTGTTGAGCAATCCTAGCAAATTGATAACCGGAGAAAATAAGAACATGCAAACTAAGGTGAGAATCCAGATCCTGCCGTCTGTGATTTTCTTGACTGATAGATAATGGCGGGGATTGTCACTACATGTCCAAGCCATGGCGATAGATGGTAGCAAAAAGGTACAGATCGCCGAGATGAACTGAATGAGCCTCATTAAATTAGCGTCTTGGGTTATATCAGCCTGTAAACCGTGGGTCGCGAGTAATAAGCCCGTGGATATAATAGATGATAAAACGGCTCCAGCCAATAAGAATAGCAGGAGGATCAAAAGTTGGATTACCGCCGGACGGGTAGCATATATTCCTTTTATTCTCATAATGATTCATTCAAAGGGTAAATAATTGCCGCCAAATATAAACAAAAGAATAAAAACAGATCAAAATTTGCACGATTAAAAGAATAAGTCTAATTTTGCGACCTAAAATTCGATACGACTATTAATTAAATAAATCATTCAGAATGAACGTTTCGCTTAAAAACAATGATGCCGTAAGCGGTATCGTGAAATTAGAAATAGTGAAAGCTGACTATGCTGATCAGGTAGACAAGAGCCTGCGTAGCCTTCGTCAGAAAGCCAATGTACCGGGTTTCCGTAAGGGCATGGTTCCTATGGGCATGGTTAAAAAAATGTACGGAAAGCACGTGCTGGTAGAGGAGATAAACAAATTAGTTTCTGAGAATCTGTTCAAGTATATCCGTGAGAACGATTTGCATATCTTAGGCGAGCCGATGCCTAACGAGACAGAGCAAAAGCCGTTGGATTTCGATAAGGAAGAGGATTTCGAATTCTGTTTTGACGTGGCTTTGGCTCCGGAGATCAATATCGAGTTGAGCAAGAACGATAAACTTCCGTTCTATCAAGTCGCTATCGATGAAGAAATGCTAAATAACCAAGTAAACGCTTATCGCTCAAACTTCGGTTCTTACGACAAGGTAGACGAGGTTGAGGAAAAAGATATGGTAAAAGGTACGGTAGCCGAGCTTGAGAATGGTGCCCCGAAAGAAGGTGGTATCGTTGTGGAGGACGCTGTCTTGATGCCTATGTATATCAAGGATGAGGAAGAAAAAGCTAAGTTTATCGGTGCTAAAGTAAATGCCGTAGTGGTATTCAACCCGAATAAGGCTTATGAGGGTGCTGAGGCAGAGATCGCTTCTTTCTTGAAGATCGATAAGGAGAAAGTGGCTGAGACTACAGGCGACTTCAGCTTCGAGATCAAGGAGATCACCCGTCATAAAGATGCTGAGATGAACCAAGAGTTGTTCGACAAGGTATTTGGCGAGAACGTGGTTACTAGCGAGGAAGAGTTCAAGAACAAGATCAAGGAAGCTTTGGCTGAGCAATTCGCTCCTCAGAGTGACTTCAAGTTCTTGACAGACACTCGTGATATGTTGGTTGAGAGAGCTGGCGAGTTGAATTTCGCTGACGATTTATTGAAACGCTGGTTGCTTGCCGCTAACGAGAAGAATACGAAAGAGAAGATCGACGAGGACTTCCCTCAGATCCTTCAGGATTTGAAATATCAGTTGATCAAGGAGAACTTGGTTAAGAAGAACGGCTTGAAGGTTGAGGACGCTGACATCGAGAACTTCGCTAAACGTGTGGCTAAGGCTCAGTTCGCTCAATACGGCATGTTGTCTGTACCGGAAGATGTACTTGACAACTACGCTAAAGACATGTTGAAAAATAAGCAAACACTTCAGAACATCATCGACCGTGCGGTTGAGGAGAAATTGGCTGCTTGGTTGAAAGAGCAAGTGGAACTTGATGTTAAGGAGGTAACCGCTGACGAGTTCAACAAACTTTTTGAATAAAAAGATCTTTACTCGGCCTCTTAGGAGGTTGTTTTATATCAAAAAAGGGATTTCTCTCTAAAAATATCTTAGCGGATAGCGAAATAAATTGTTTCTTTCAGAAATTTATTTATAACTTTGTTTTTCCGTTAAGTCACAGAGGGAAATCCCTTTTTACGTCTTCTCGGTAAATAAAAGATAGGAGAAAATATGGAAGATTTTAGAAAGTATGCTACAAAGCATTTAGGTATGAGTGGTACGGCTCTGGATCGTTATATGAACATCTCCAGTAGCTATATCTCCCCGACAATTATAGAGGAACGACAGCTGAATGTCGCTCAAATGGATGTCTTCTCTCGGTTGATGATGGACCGTATTATTTTCTTGGGCACGCAAGTGGATGATTATACCGCTAACGTGATTCAAGCGCAGTTGTTGTATCTGGATTCCAGTGATCCCGGAAAGGATATCTCTATTTATATCAATTCGCCGGGTGGCTCTGTATATGCGGGCTACGGCATTTACGACACGATGCAGTTTATCTCCAGCGACGTATCTACGATTTGTACGGGTATGGCCGCCTCTATGGCGTCTGTCTTATTGGTGGCGGGAACTAAGGGAAAACGTTTCGGCTTGAAGCACTCCCGTGTAATGATCCATCAACCGCTTGGCGGCGTACAAGGACAGGCTTCAGACATCGAGATTACCGCTCGCGAGATCTTGAAGGTTAAGAAAGAACTGTACACCATAATCTCGGATCATTCAGGTAGACCCTATGAGGAGATCGAGCGCGATGGCGACCGTGATTTCTGGATGACCGCGGAGGAAGCGAAAAAGTATGGCATGATCGACGATGTTTTAACACGTAAATAACAAAAACAACAATAAGAAACTATGGCCAAAACAACAGGCGATACATGTACGTTTTGCGGCAGGAGTAGCCGTGATGTTAATTTGCTTATCAATGGGATCTCTGGTTGTATTTGCGATGATTGTGCCCGGCAGGCGTATGAGATCGTAAAGGAGCAGACAGGAGGTAAGAAAACTTCTTTTGGTTTGAAGCAGAAAGATCTGCCTAAACCGGAAGATATCAAGACTTTCTTGGATCAGTACGTGATCGGACAAGATGACGCTAAACGTTATCTGTCGGTATCTGTGTACAATCATTACAAGCGTTTACTTCAAAAGGTTACCGCCGACGATGTGGAGATAGAGAAATCTAATATTATCATGGTGGGTGCTACCGGTACGGGCAAGACTTTGTTAGCCCGTACGATCGCTAAGTTACTACATGTCCCGTTCGCTATCGTGGACGCTACGGTACTTACCGAGGCAGGTTACGTGGGAGAGGATATCGAGAGTATCTTGACCCGATTATTGCAAGCGGCGGATTATGATGTGGAGGCGGCCCAACGGGGTATCGTCTTCATCGATGAGATCGATAAGATCGCACGTAAGAGCGATAACCCGTCTATCACTCGGGATGTCAGCGGTGAAGGTGTACAGCAAGGTTTGCTGAAGCTTTTGGAAGGATCGATCGTGAATGTGCCTCCTCAGGGTGGACGTAAGCATCCGGAGCAAAAGATGATTGCGGTGGATACGAAGAATATCCTGTTCGTTTGCGGTGGTGCTTTCGATGGAATCGAAAAGAAGATCGCTCAACGCTTAAATACCCGTGTGGTCGGTTATTCGGCTAGTTTGGGTACGGCTACCGTAGACCGGAATAATTTACTGAAATACATCACCCCGACTGATTTGAAGTCGTTTGGCTTGATCCCGGAGATTATCGGTCGTTTACCTATCCTCACGTATCTGAATCCGCTGGATCGTGATACGCTTCGTAACATCTTGACCGAGCCGAAGAACTCCATTATCAAGCAATATGTCAAATTGTTCGAGATGGATGGCATTAAGCTGACGTTCGATGAGAAAGTCTATGAGTTTATCGTGGATAAGGCGCTTGAGTTTAAGCTGGGTGCCCGTGGGTTACGTTCAATCGTAGAAGCCGTGATGATGGACGCTATGTACAGTATGCCATCTCAAAAAGTAAAGGAACTCCATGTAACGTTGGAGTATGCGAAAGAGAAATTTGAAAAATCGGACGTGAACCGTTTACAGGTCGCGTAAACGTAGGCGGTTTACTATAAATAATACGAAGTATGGCAAAGAAGGATCATTTAACAGAAGAGCTAAATCGGCACTTTGGCTTCGGTACCTTTAAGGGGAACCAGAAGGCTATTATTGAGAACGTGCTGGCCGGGAAGGATACTTTTGTATTAATGCCGACGGGGGGAGGTAAATCTCTTTGTTATCAATTACCATCCATACTAATGGAAGGAACCGCAATCGTGATATCTCCGTTGATCGCTTTGATGAAGAATCAGGTGGACGCGATGCGGAATTTCAGTGAGGAAGATGGGGTCGCCCATTTTATCAATTCCTCTTTGAATAAGTCGGCTATCGACCAGGTGAAATCGGATATATTATCAGGACGTACCAAGTTGCTGTATGTAGCACCGGAGTCCTTGACCAAGGAAGAGAACGTGGATTTTCTGCGTCAGGTAAAGATCTCTTTCTATGCGGTGGACGAGGCGCATTGTATCTCGGAATGGGGACATGATTTCCGTCCGGAATATCGAAGAATCCGTCCGATTATCAATGAGATCGGTAAACGTCCGTTAATCGCTCTGACCGCTACCGCCACACCTAAGGTGCAGCATGATATCCAGAAGAATCTGGGTATGATAGACGCTACAGTCTTTAAATCATCCTTCAACCGCTCTAATTTGTATTATGAGGTTCGTCCGAAAGGAACGAATATAGACCGCGAGATCATTAAGTATATTAAAGCCAACGAGGGTAAATCGGGTATCGTATATTGTTTGAGCCGTAAAAAGGTGGAGGAATTTGCCGACATCTTGAAAGCCAACGGGATAAAGGCGTTGCCTTACCATGCGGGAATGGATTCGCAAGTACGTTCCGCCAATCAGGATGCCTTCTTGATGGAACAGGCGGATGTGATCGTGGCTACGATCGCTTTCGGTATGGGTATCGACAAGCCGGATGTCCGTTATGTGATTCATTACGATATCCCGAAGAGCCTAGAAGGTTATTACCAGGAAACCGGTCGTGCCGGTAGGGATGGCGGAGAAGGCCAATGTATCGCTTTCTATGCTTATAAGGACTTGCAAAAATTGGAGAAATTCATGCAAGGAAAGCCCGTGGCCGAACAGGAAATCGGCAAACAGTTGCTTTTAGAGACTGCGGCCTATGCCGAGACTTCCGTCTGCCGGAGAAAAGTGCTATTGCATTATTTCGGTGAGGAATACCTGGAAGATAATTGTGGTAATTGTGATAATTGTTTGAACCCAAAGAAGCAGGTGGAAGCGAAGGAATTGTTAAGTGCGGTACTGGAGGTTATCAGTACGTTGAAAGAAAAGTTTAAGGCAGATTATATCGTAAATATTTTGGTAGGTAACGAAACCTCCGAAATCCAAAATTACAAGCACAATGAATTAGAGGTCTTCGGTTCCGGACAGGACGAGGATGATAAAACTTGGAACGCCGTTATTCGCCAGGCTTTAATCGCTGGCTATTTAGCGAAGGATATTGAGAATTATGGTTTGCTGAAAATCACGGAAAAAGGTAAGGAGTTCATGAAGAAGCCGGTATCGTTCAAGATTACCGAGGACAATGAATTCGAGGAAGAGGAAGAGGAAGTTCCGGTTCGTGGGGGCGCCTCTTGCGCGGTAGACCCGGTTCTTTATTCCATGATGAAGGATTTGCGTAAGAAATTATCCAAGCGGTTGGAAGTTCCGCCTTTCGTGATTTTCCAAGATCCCTCTTTGGAGGCTATGGCTACTACTTATCCGATCACGTTGGACGAGTTGCAGAATATCCCGGGAGTGGGCGCTGGCAAGGCGAAACGTTATGGCAAGGAGTTCATTGAGTTGATCAAGAAACATGTAGAGGAGAACGAGATTGAGCGTCCGGAGGATTTGCGCGTACGTACGGTCGCTAATAAGTCCAAGTTGAAGGTCTCAATCATTCAGCGGATCGACCGTAAGGTGGCGCTGGACGAGATCGCGTTGACTAACGGACTTGAGTTCACCGAGCTTTTGGATGAGATCGAGGCGATCGTATATTCCGGTACACGTATCAATATCGATTATTTCTTGAATGATGTGATGGATGAGGATCATATCGAGGATATTTACGAGTATTTCAAGGATTCGGAGACCGACGGTCTGGAAGACGCCATCGAGGAATTAGGCGGTGACTATACGGAAGAGGAGATTCGCTTGGTCCGTATCAAGTTCTTGTCTGAAATGGCAAACTAATGGAAGGGTGGCCCGGTTCCACTCTAAAGAAAAAACAAATAAAGAAGCTTATTGTTCCTTCCGAAAGAGATTTATTTTTCCTTCGGAAGGAATTTTGTTTTCGTTCGGATGAAAGTTTATTTCCTTCCGAATCGAATTTTTAATTTCTCCCGTATCGATTTATTGCGTGAAAAGTCGTATATTTGCGCGCAATAATTTTTAAAGCATAAGTTCTATGTCATTTATTGCAGACAGGGTAGTTATGGATGGGTTAACGTTTGACGATGTATTGTTAATCCCAGCTTATTCGGAAGTTCTTCCTCGTAATGTCGATCTCACGACAAAGTTTTCACGTAATATCACATTGAATATACCGATGGTGTCGGCCGCTATGGATACGGTTACCGAGGCCAAGTTGGCTATCGCTATCGCCCGTGAGGGAGGTATTGGTGTGATTCATAAAAACATGACGATCGCCGAGCAGGCAAAGCAGGTCCAGACCGTTAAACGTGCGGAGAATGGAATGATCTATGATCCGGTGACTATCACGAAGGGCAAACGTGTGGCGGATGCCTTGGCAATGATGGCTGAATATAAGATTGGCGGTATTCCCGTGGTGGATGAAGGCGGGTATTTGGTTGGTATCGTGACGAACCGTGACTTGCGTTTCGAAAAGGATATGAACCGCTCTATCGATGAGGTGATGACGAAAGAGAATTTGGTCGTAACCGGACAATCTACGGATATGGAGGCCGCCGCTCAGATCCTTCAGGAACATAAGATCGAGAAGTTACCGGTGGTCGATAGCCATAATAAGTTGATCGGCTTGATTACCTATAAAGATATAACGAAAGCGAAAGATAAACCGAAGGCTTGCAAGGATTCGAAAGGTCGTTTGCGTGTAGCTGCCGGTGTAGGTGTGACTGCCGATACGCTGGATCGTATGCAAGCATTGGTAGATGCCGGTGCGGATGCAATTGTAATTGATACGGCTCACGGACACTCTATGTTTGTGATTGAAAAACTGAAAGAAGCTAAGAAACGCTTCCCGAACATTGATATCGTAGTGGGTAATATTGCTACCGGAGAAGCTGCAAAAGCGTTGGTAGAAGCAGGAGCGGATGCTGTGAAAGTAGGTATCGGTCCGGGTTCTATCTGTACCACTCGTGTGGTTGCCGGTGTAGGTGTTCCACAGTTGTCTGCTGTCTATGATGTAGCAAAAGCCTTGAAGGGTACAGGTATTCCTTTGATTGCCGATGGTGGTTTGCGCTATTCGGGCGATGTCGTGAAAGCGTTGGCTGCCGGTGGATATTGCGTAATGATCGGATCATTAGTTGCCGGAACAGAGGAATCTCCGGGTGACACTATTATCTTCAATGGTCGTAAATTCAAATCCTATCGTGGTATGGGATCGTTGGAAGCGATGGAGAACGGTTCGAAAGACCGCTACTTCCAGAGTGGAACTGCTGATGTGAAGAAGCTTGTTCCGGAAGGAATTGCTGCCCGTGTTCCTTATAAAGGTACACTTTTCGAAGTTGTCTATCAGTTGTCAGGTGGTTTGCGTGCAGGTATGGGATACTGCGGTGCTGCCAATATTGAGAAACTTCATGACGCTAAATTTACCCGCATTACCAATGCAGGTGTAATGGAAAGTCATCCGCACGACGTGACGATTACTAGTGAATCGCCTAACTATAGCCGTCCGGAATAATAGATAGATACGGTGAACTATTAACGGTGAACGGTGAACAGGCTGTATTGTCAGCAAGGTGTTCACTGCTCACCGTTTGTTGTTTATCTGTTATTGCCTCTGTGATGCTTGTTGTTTATTGTTTGGAAAATAAAAAAAATGATGATGAAAAGAAGCCTGTTGTTGGGATGTATTTCTCTCTTTGTTGTCGCGGTCTTTGCGCAAGAAGATCCGGTATTGATGCGTGTTAACGGAAGAGAGGTACTCCGTTCGGAATTTGAAAATGCATACCGCCGTTATGCGGAACGCTCAAATGCCCAGCTTTCACCAAAAGAGTATGCGGCACTTTTCGTTCAATCAAAGTTGAAGGTGGAAGCGGCCAGGGCTGCCGGACTTGATACGACTACAGTTTTCCGTAAACAACACGAGAAGCGTCGGACAGAATTGGTAGAATCTTATCTGATTGACAAACAAGTGATGGATAGTTGTGCCCGTGTCTTGTATCAGAAGATGGGATTGAAAGCACGTAACGGCCGGGTGCAAGTCATGCAAATTTTTAAACGTTTACCGCAGACGGTTACTTCCCGTCATTTGGAAGAAGAAAAAGCCCGGATGGATTCTATATACCGGGTGATACAGAATCAGCCGGATTTGAATTTTAACCGTTTGGTGGAAATCTATTCGGATGATAAGCAGAGTAGATGGATAGAAGCTCTAGAGACAACGAGTGAATTTGAGGATGTCGCTTTCTCTTTGGCGAAAGGTGCGGTATCACAGCCATTCTTCACTCCTGAAGGGATTCATATCTTGAAAGTGATTGACCGGGAGGAAGCATTTGCTTATGAAAATGTCAGTGGCAGGTTGATAGAGCGGTTACGGCGTAAGGAAATTTTAGACAAAAGCACGGCAGCGATGCTCGACCGATTAAAAAAGTCATGGCAGTATACCCCGAATCAGGCAGCAATGGAAGAGCTGTTGACGAAAGGCCGGACAGAACAAAATCTCTTTACGATTGATGGACAGGCATATACCGGAGCTATGTTCACGCGTTTTGCCTCTTCTCATCCTCAATCTGTCAAACGCCAGTTGGAAGGGTTTATTGCTAAATCATTATTGGATTATGAAAGCCGGAATATAGATAAAAAGCATCCGGAAATTCGTGTTGCCTTGCGGGAATCTGACGAAAACTATTTGGTAAAAGAGATCACACGGCAGAAAATAGAGTTGCCTGCCATTAATGACCGGGCCGGATTGGCTACCTATTTCAAATTTCATTCGTCGGATTATCGGTGGGAGAGTCCCCGGTATAGAGGAGTCGTGCTTCATTGCGTTGATAAAAAGACGGCAAAGCAAGCTAAAAAAATGCTGAAAAAAGTGCCGGAAAAAGAGTGGGTGGACCAGCTTCGGCAAACTTTTAATACATCCGGGACGGAAAAGATACAGGTTGAACAAGGTATTTTTGCCGACGGAGACAATAAATATATAGATAAACTGGTTTTTAAGAAGGGTGGTTTCGAACCCGTGATGTCTTATCCTTTTACCATTGTGGTAGGCGAAAAAATGAAAGGACCGGATGATTATCGGGAAGTAATTGAACAGGTGCGAAAGGATTATCGAAGCTATCTTGACACGTGCTGGATGCGGGAATTGAGTGAGTCCGGTAAGGTTGAAATAAACCAAGAGGTTTTAAAAACAGTTAATAATAACTGATGTAACCGATTATTCACTATCTTCGTACCTTAAATAAGTAGATTTTAGTTGCCAATGCGAATATTAGTCCTCTTACTGATTACCCTTCTTGGTTGTGGAGCGTGCAAGGAACAGCGCGACCACAAAGGAAAGACTCCTTTGGTAGAGGTGGACGGTAACTTTTTATATAAAGAAGATTTGATGTCCGTGCTTCCGGTCGGATTGTCAAAAGATGATAGTATTCTCTTCACCGAACATTATATTCGTAGTTGGGCGGAAGAGATTTTATTATATGAGAAAGCTGCGAACAATATTCCCGATAATGTGGATGTAGACAAACTGGTGGAGAATTATCGGAAAGCGTTGATTATGCATACTTATCAGCAGGAGTTGATAAACCAGAAGCTGTCGAATGATATTTCCGAACAAGAGATCGCAGAATATTACGGAAAAAACAAAGAACTGTTTAAGCTGGAAACCCCGTTGATTAAGGGATTGTTTATCAAAGTGCCGTTGACGGCTCCCCAGCTGAACAATGTGCGCAGGTGGTATAAGTCGGAAAAACAGGATGCTATTGAGAGTCTGGAAAAATATAGTTTGCAGAATGCGGTGAAATATGAATATTTCTATGATAAATGGGTGTCTGTGACCGATGTCCTGGACATGATTCCGTTGAAAGTAGAGGCACCGGAAG
>OLGH01002221.1_pt1 | contig 15762 bp, 15 predicted proteins | sample 1604851 | NCBI WGS metagenome assembly OLGH01 (sample SAMEA3888894, study PRJEB22519) | human gut metagenome | biome: human gut; feature: human-associated habitat; material: faeces | place: Denmark | collected 2010 | reverse complement strand
TCTGGTTGGAGTCGCGGATAACCAATAAATTCAGAACGTAATCCAATACATCCGGGGTGATTTGCTGGGAAGCATCGCTCCAAGCGCAATCCGGGTTACAATGAGACTCTACGATCAAGCCGTCGAAACTCAAGTCCATCGCTTGCTGGCAAAGTGGGGCTACCAACTCACGCTTACCACCAATGTGACTAGGATCACAGAAAATAGGCAGGTCCGGCATACGGCGGCGAAGCTCGATAGGAATATGCCACAACGGAAGGTTACGGTAGATCTTCTTGTCGTATGAGCTGAAACCTCTATGGATAGCACCCAAACGATGAATGCCCGCTCCGTACAAACGCTCGAACGCTCCGATCCACAACTCCAAGTCCGGGTTAACCGGGTTCTTGATCAATACAGGTACATCAACCCCTTTTAACGCGTCGGCGATCTCTTGGACAGCGAATGGGTTTACCGTCGTACGTGCTCCGATCCAAAGGATATCGATACCGGCTTTCAATGCCTCGAATACATGATCTTTAGTCGCTACCTCGGTAGATACCAGCATGCCGGTCTCTTTTTTCACTTTCTTCAACCAAGCCAATCCCTCGGCTCCGATGCCCTCGAATCCACCCGGTTTCGTACGAGGCTTCCAAATACCCGCGCGGAATATCTTAACGCCTCTGGAGGCTAATCCTTGGGCTGTTTCTAACACTTGCTCTTCTGTCTCGGCGCTACAAGGGCCTGCGATTACGATAGGACGTTGTGTGTCAACTCCCGGTAATGCTAACGGTTCAATCTTCATTTCCATCTTTGTGATCTATATTTTAATTTTCAATTTTCAGTTATAAATTCTCAATTCTCTTCAAGGCTTCTTCTAAAGTCTCGTTCTTGCAGCAAAGGGAGATACGGATATAACGCTCGCCACGGCTACCGAAGATAAATCCCGGCGTAAGGAATACGTTTGCCTCGTATAGCACCTTGTTGGCGATTGCCTCGCCGCTCTCGGCGGAGTCGGGGATACGTCCCCAAAGGAACATACCTACTTGGTTCTCGTCGTACTCGCATCCCAAAGTACGCATGATTTGTCCGGCAAGGTCCCGGCGGCTACGGTAGACACGATTCATGTTATCGTACCATTCTTTCTTTGCGCTCAGGGCTTCTACCGCCGCATATTGCATCGGCTTGAACTGCCCGGAGTCGATATTGCTTTTTACCTTCAGTATCCATTGGACGAATTGGGCGTTGGAAGCCAGCATCGCCATACGCCAACCCGGCATATTATGAGCCTTACTCATGGAGTTCATCTCGATGCAGATCTCTTTGGCTCCCGGTATGCTTAAGATACTTAGCGGATGCTCATTCAAGATGAAGCTATAGGGGTTATCATTACATATAATAATACCGTGCTTCCGGCCGAAGGCCACTAGCTTCTCGTATAGCTCTACGCTAGCGTTCGCCCCTGTGGGCATATTCGGGTAATTGGTCCACATCAGCTTTACGTTGGAGAGATCCATTTTCTCCAGTTCCTCGAAATCCGGTTGCCATCCCAGTTCCTCTTTCAACTCGTAAGGGATCAAACGAGCCTCTACCAGCTTGCTGACGGAACTATATGTCGGATATCCCGGGTTCGGAACCAGTACGCCATCCCCCGGATTCAAGAATGCCAGCGAGATATGCAAGATACCTTCTTTGGAGCCGATGAGCGGTTGGATCTCTGTTTTCGGGTCCAAGTCTACGTCGTACCACGTCTTGTACCAGTCGGCGAATCCCTTACGCAGTTCCGGTATGCCTACGTACGGCTGATAACCGTGCTCGTTCGCTCTGCGGGCATGTTCACACAACGTCTCGATGGTCTGTTCCGAAGGTGGAAGGTCGGGGCTGCCTACGCCAAGGTTAATGACGTTCTTGCCTGCGGCGTTCATCTCGGCTACTTCCTTCAGTTTCTTGGAGAAGTAGTATTCCTGTACGCTACCTACACGGTTAGCGGGTGTAATATTACACACTTTGTCTTCCTTCTGCATATTCGCCTAATATTTTTAAGTCTTTTGTTAACGGTCTGATAGCGTCCAACGCTTGTTTGTAACGGGTAAAATCCGTGAAAGTAAGATCGATGTAGAACAAGTATTCCCATTCACGCCCGATAATAGGCAAGGACTGTATTTTAGAAAGATTCATGTCGTAAAAAGAGAGAACGGAGAGGACTTTGGAAAGGCTGCCGGAGGTGTGGGGAAGAGCGAATACGAGAGAGGATTTGTTTTTATCGGTTCCTCGAAGCATCTCATCCGCCGTCCAGCGGTCCGCTATAGCGAGGAAGCGGGTGAAATTCCGTTTGTTAGTCTCGATCCCCTCGGCAAGGACTTCCATCTTGTAGATCTGGGCAGCCAGTTTCCCGCATATCGCCGCATGTCCTTTCAGTTGGTTTTCCGAGATCCACCGGGCACTCATGGCGGTATCCTCTTTCTCTACCACCTTGGCGTTGGGCAGAGTATCGAGGAAATCGGTACATTGCATCAACGCTATCGGATGGGAGTTGACCTCTGTTACCTCGTGTATCGAGGTTCCCGGAAGCGCTACCAAGGAATGGGAGATACGTAGTTTGTACTCACCTGTCACGCTCAGTCCACTTTCACGGATCAACTCATGATTTTGCAAAAGACTTCCCGCTATCGTGTTTTCGATAGCCATCATACCGAGGATCGCCGGATCTTTCTTGATTGTCGTGATTACATCTCGAAAAGTATTACAAGGAATAATCTCTATTTCCTCACCTTCATGATAATTACGGGCGGCGATGTCGTGATACGAACCGGCTATTCCCTGTATTGCTACTTTCTTTTTCATCTTGTTTCTCTATTTTTACTCTAAACTGTTACAAACAAAAAAAGTCCCACCGGAACCGGCAGGACTTTATATTTTATTGATATTTATATTCAATCATCAACGCTTTACATACAAACTCCTGCCTTCACTCTGCTAAAGTAAAAGTAATAAAAGTAATATGTAAAGCTAAATCGATTCATTGTCTGTTTGTTTTTAAATACGCAGCAAAAGTAACGCTTTTTTGGAAACTACAAGCAAAAAGTGATATTTTTTTTCTGTTACATTTAAATTTTATCTTAACTGTTTCTGAACTTCTGTGGAGATACGCCTACGTACCGTTTAAAGTACTTACCGAAAAAGGATACATTCGGGAAGTTCAAGGAGTAAGATATCTCTTGGATAGTCAAGTCCGTAGCCATCAATTGCGATTTTGCGTCCATGATTATCATATCGGCTATGATATCGGATACGGAACGTCCGGTCTTTTGCTTGATGATCATGCAGAGGTGCTGGGGAGAAATACTTAGTTGGCTGGCATAAAAAGCCGTTTGCCGCTTTGAGGTATAATTCTTCATCACCAGTTGGATGAATTTCTTGTGGATCTCGTCGCTACGGGTCGTTATCTTGTTAGGCCATGATTTCCCTTGATACAAATCGCTGATCCCATGGATCATGGTAAGCAGGATATGTTTCACCATCTCCCTGTTTATGGATTTCTCTTTCGCTTGTACCCGCTCTAGCAAATGGAAATAATCGTTAATGAAGTCCGCCCGGTCCTCACTCAGTGATATGATCGGATTCTCGTAGATAGTAGGTAAGGCGCTCATCGTAGACTTTATCATGTTCACGCAGTCCATGAACTCGGATGAGAATCCTATAAAGGAAAGGCGGAAACTCTCTTTCTGCTCACAGAACTGAATAATGCTTCCCGGCATCAAGGTGATGAAATCATTCGGTTTCAAAGTGTACTCTGTCAAGTTGATGGATGCCCTTAAATTTCCTTCAACGCATAAAGCGAAAATACCTGCTTTTAACCGGCAAGTCTGCTTGTAAAAGTTTAAGATTGCCTCGGTAATGTCGTTTCCTACGACATAATCCCGGGGCAAATCTAATTGTGGTAAGTTTGCGTTCATCCGTTATTTTATTAATGATCGAACACAAAAGTAGTAAAAGTGCTGTTGATTCACTTCTTAATTTAAAAATAGACCAATTAATCCTTGAATCAGACTTATTCCGCTTGTGCTTCCTTATTCCGTTTATGCAAGCTTTTCAGTTCGAAGGATAGCATGACACGGAATATACCTATTATTAATAAGGCGTAAGCGATCATGTAAACCAACGTGAAGGCCCCTAGGGCGGGTTGCCAGATAACACCGATGGAGCAAAGGATAGCCAAGATACCGAAGACCATGTACCAACCCCAGTTCCGTGTACCGTATCGTTTCAGGTCCATCGAGTAACCGGTTGCCGAGAAGCCTCTGAACATAAGCCAGAATGCCAAGACAAACGGAAGCACCTCCATGCTAAGTCCCGGGCTTGCCATCAAGAATATACCTAAGATCAAGTCGATAATACCTCCGGCCAAATACCATCCCCAACTGCTGATACCCTTTTTGTTCGCCAAGGCGAAAGCGATCTCGAACAAGCCGCTTACGAACATAGAGACGCTGAATAAGATACTAAGCGCTACGTAGCTCGCCAATGGCGCGAACATTAAATAAATAGCGACGATGATGTAAAGCAGTCCGACCAATAGTGACAACCACCAATTCTTGACCGCATAATCCATTTTATCAATAAATGTTTTCATATTGGATAATATTTGTATTGTAATTATCCAATTAACAAAGGGAAGGAAGAAAAAGTTCTGGGTATTTGTGGCTAGGATATCCTTAAAAACTTTGTCCTTTGGAAATTAATTCTTTTCTTTGACGTTTCAAATCAATATAGGTATATAAGTACGAGGATTATGATGAAAAATTTGATAGCGATAACTTGTTTTGTCGTGGCGTTGGTGTCTTGTAATAAGGTGGAACATAAGCTGGAAGGGAAATGGCAATTGAAAACCGTAGAGGCGAATGGGGTGGTCCAGACGGTGGATACGGTTTGGTATAACTTCCAGACCTCTTTGTTCGAGTACCAATTATATGACCCGGCAAAGGACGTATATCGTACGAATTTCGGTTATAAGACGTTGGAGGGAGATACGAGACTGGATCTGGAGTTGGTCAATTATGGAGGTACGCCTTTGGAACAATTCATGTGTTATACGGATTGGACCTCACCTAAACAAACTTTCACGATCGAGCAGTCATCTGTGACGAATCTGGTAATGAGCTGCGAAGGAAGAACGTATACGTTTAAGAAATTCTAAGATATCATGTGCTGTTTGATCTCAGTCCCTCATAAGGAGTACTCCAGTACTCCCTAAGAAGTACTGCGATACTCTTTGCGAAGTACTGGAGTACTTCTTACGAAGTACTCTCAGCGATGTTAGATCATGCGATCAAATCCGCTTCTATAGCTTGTGCCACCTTGATTAAATCGGCGGGGGCTATCTGTATCTGCAAGCCTCGTTGTCCGGCGCTTACATAGATCTTATCGAAGCCGGATGCCGTAGGATGGATATATGTAGGGAAATGCTTTTTCATGCCGATAGGCGAGCATCCTCCCCGGATATAACCGGTAAGCGGTAACAACTCTTTCACGGGGATCATCTCACATTTCTTGTTCCCGGATACCTTGGCCGCCTTTTTCAAGTCCACCTCGTCCGCTCCGGGGATCACGCATACGAAATAACCGCTCTTATCGCCATGTAAGATCAAGGTCTTGAATACTTGGGCGATATCTTCCCCTAGCTGCTCCGCTACATGCGTAGCGCTCAGGTCATTCTCATCTACTTCATAAGGCACGAGCTGGTAGGCGATCTTAGCCTTGTCCAGCAGGCGCGCCACGTTTGTCTTATTAATCTTCTCTTTCATCGTTTAGATCCCTTTCATGGATAATTGAACACGTTTTCTGGATAGGTCTACGCTTAGAACCTTCACCTTGACATGCTGATGGATGGAGACCACTTGGGTAGGATCGCTTACGAAACGATCCGCCAGCTCGGAGATATGGACAAGCCCGTTTTCCTTGATCCCTACATCGACGAAACAACCGAAGTTGGTGATGTTGGTCACGATACCGGGCAATACTTGCCCTTCTTTCAAATCCTCGATCGTTTTCACCGTAGGATCGAACGCGAATACTTGGATCGTTTGGCGGGGATCACGGCCCGGTTTATCCAGTTCCTCCATGATATCAAGCAGGGTAGGCATCCCGACCTTATCCGTAAGGTAGTCCGTTAGTTTTAGTTTCTTTTTAAGTGCTTTGTCGGTGATCAGGTCGGCTACCGAGCATTTTAGGTCCTTGGCCATCCGTTCGACAATCGGGTAGCTCTCGGGGTGTACGGCCGAGTTGTCCAACGGGTTCTTTCCGTCGGGTATCCGTAGGAATCCGGCGCTTTGTTCGAAAGCCTTCTCTCCCATACGGGGGACTTTCATCAGTTCTTTCCGGGAAGTGAAGGGTCCGTGCTCCGCCCGGTAATTCACGATGTTTTGCGCTAGCGTAGGGCCTAATCCCGAGATGTAAGTCAACAAATGCTTGCTCGCCGTATTCACGTTTACACCTACTAAATTCACGCAACTCTCCACGGTTTGATCCAGACTCTTTTTCAAGGCGTTTTGCTCTACGTCATGCTGGTATTGGCCGACACCGATACTCTTCGGATCGATCTTGACCAACTCGGCCAAAGGGTCCATCAGCCGGCGACCGATGCTGACAGCTCCGCGTACCGTGACATCGTATTCGGGAAACTCCTCCCTTGCGATCTTGGACGCGGAGTAGATAGAGGCTCCGTTTTCGCTGACTACGAACACTTGTACCTTGCGGTCGTATCGTATATTCGTGATGAACTGCTCGGTCTCACGACTGGCGGTACCATTACCGATGGCAATGGCATCTATGGCGTAAGTGGCTACTAACTGGGCGACCTTAGCGGCGGCTTTGCCCTTCTCGTTCTGGGGCGGATGCGGGAAGATCGCCTCGTTATGCAGTAAATTCCCCTGCGCATCCAGACAGACCAACTTACATCCGGTACGGTAGCCGGGGTCTACGCCTAATACCCGTTTTTGTCCCAAAGGGGGGGCGAGCAGTAATTGTCGGAGGTTCTCGGCAAATACCCGGATCGCCTCCTCATCGGCTTTCGCCTTGCTCTGGTTGGAGAACTCCGTCTCGATAGAGGGTTTCAGCAGGCGTTTGAAAGAATCGTCGACAGCTGTAGCCACTTGCTCGGAAACCTCTCCACGACCTTTTACGAAACGCCGGTTCAAGCGATCCAGACAAGATTCCGCGTCGGGAGAGATACTTACACGAAGGATACCTTCCGCCTCTCCCCGTCGGAGAGCCAATAAGCGATGGGAACTGGCCCGGTTTAAAGGCTCGCTGAAATCAAAGTAATCCCGGTATTTAGCGCCTTCCTCTTCTTTTCCCATGATCACTTTGGATGTGATCATGGCGGTATGAGCGAAAGAGTTACGTACGGTATTACGTGCCGATTCGTTCTCGTTGATCCATTCGGCGATAATGTCCCGTGCCCCTTGCAAGGCTTCTTCGGCGTTTTTCACTTCCCCCTTGATAAAACTCTTGATGCGTGCGGATAGGTTATTCTCGTTTTGCATCATAACGATCTTAGCCAAGGGCTCCAGTCCTTTCCGGCGTGCGATCTCCGCCTTGGTGACCCGTTTCGGTTTGTAAGGGAGATATAAATCCTCGATCTCGGTGCTATCCCAAGACTCCTCGATGCGTTTCCGGAGCTCGGGAGTAAGTTTCTCTTGCTCTTCTATCGTGGCGAGGATCGTTTCCTTTCGTTTGCTCAGTTCCGTCAGTTTATCCAGTTGATCTTTGATGGCACCGATTTGCACCTCGTCTAATCCTCCGGTCACCTCTTTCCGGTAACGACTTATAAAAGGTATGGTAGCGCCTTCGTTCAAGAGCCCGATTGTCCGTTCCACTTGTCCTTCCGGAATTTGTAGAAAACGGGCTATAAGCGTGTGAAATACGTTTGTCATATCTAGTTTTCTTAGAATTGGAGTACAAATATACGGTTTTGCTTATATTTTCGGTCGGGATGCTCACTTCTTGGGCTTATTATTTGTATCTTTCATTAATTTTCAAGAATTTTACGGCCGGAATATTCAAGCCTTTGATTAAAAAAATCAACATGGAAGTTAATACTACGGAGAACAAAACTTTGGAACAGGATTATAGGGATTTAGCAGGATTGTTATCTAATATCGTGGACTCGTTGCCCATCTACTTTTTCGTGAAGGATACGGGTGATAATTTCAGGTACGTGTACTCCAGCCCTTTGATGAACCAACTTTACGGACGATATCATAATGATGTGGTCGGGAAAACAGATTTTGACCTATTTCTAGATCCGGTCGTCGCCCAATCTTTCAGGGATATGGACGAGGAGGTGGTGAAAACGGGTAAGATGCAGCGTTTCGTGGAGCAAATGATCGATCCGAAAGGTATCTTGCGTACTATGGATACGATGAAACTGCTAGCGCCCCGTGAGGATAAGCCTCCTTATTTAGTAGGGATTTCATGGGATATTACAAAGCAAAGGCAGGTCGAGGAGGAGTTGCATAGCTATAATAAGCGCTTGGCGCTCGCATGTCAAGCGGGTAAGATCTACCCGTGGCTTTGGGATCTGGTAAACGGTACGGCGGAGCTTTCCTTGGAAGAAAACGGCCAGATCAAGCATGTGCAGATCACCCACGCTAGTTTTACGGAGAAGATCCATCCGGATTACCGGAAGGTCTATGAGAATATTACAACCGCTTTCATGCGGGGCGAGATCGATTCCATGCGATTCAGTTTCCCTTGTCGTTATTTCTCGGATGAGTATGTATGGCTGGAGAAGATCGGTGAGGTCTATGAGGCCGATCCGGACGGCAAACCGATCCGCTCGATCGGAATCCTTCGGGATATGACCGTCGATAAACGGCACGAGGCGGATGTGCAGGCCAAGCGTTTGGCGGAAGAGAGCGACCGGATGAAGTCCGCTTTTATCGCTAACATGAGCCATGAGATACGTACCCCTTTAAATGCCATCGTCGGCTTTTCTACCTTATTGGCGGAGAGTGACGATGAGGAGGAAAAAAAGGAATATCTGAGGATCATAGAGAGTAGCAATGAGTTTTTGTTGCAGTTGATCGGTGATATCTTGGATATCTCGAAGATCAAGTCCGGAAAGATGGAGTTTATTTATACGACCCTGCGTTTGAGTGAGATATTCGCTCCCCAGCAGCAAGCTTTCGCCTTGAGAGTGGCCCCGGGTGTAAAGGTTATCTTTGAGTCGGACGGTAATGACTATTGTATTGTGTCGGAGAAGACCCGTTTGACTCAGGTTTTGACCAATTTCCTTTCCAACGCCGTGAAGTTCACCAGCTCGGGTTCTATACGGTTTGGTTATCGTTTGACCGATGATGGTATCTATGTCTACGTAACGGATACGGGTATGGGAATCAGTAAGGAGTCTCAAGCGAGCATATTCAATCGTTTCGTGAAATTGAACAGCTTTAAGCAAGGAACAGGATTAGGGCTTTCTATCTGCAAGACGATTATTGAGAAGTTGAAAGGTAAAATCGGGGTTGAGTCGGAGGAGGGAAAGGGCTCTACATTCTGGTTTACGATACCTTGCCAACCGATGAAAGTGAAATAAGACATTCAAGTTTGGTTGGAATTTATAGGTAAATCACCTCATCCGCCAACAACCGAATCTCATCCGGATTATGTGACGTGAAAAGAATGATCCGTTCTTCTTTCATTTGCTTTTCTCGTATTCGTTCTATAATACGATGGCTTAAGGCTTCATCCAAGCCTTTGAACGGCTCGTCCATCAAAAGGAGAGGAGAAGGGTATGCCAATGCCCTCGCTATAGCGATACGTTGTTGCTGTCCGTAACTAAGCTCTTTAGGATATCGGTTCCCGAAGGGCTCCATTTCCATTTCCTGTAAGTGTTTTTGGGCAATTCGCCGGGCTTTTTCCTCCGTGAGAAAAGAGGAGAGGGGGAGGATGATATTTTCTTCTGCGGTTAGATGGGGCAGGAGTTGCGGTTGTTGGAATATGGTGGCGATTCCAAAGTGTCTTGTGGGATGTATCTCTCCTTCCGTAGGCAATAAGATACCTCCGATTAGGTTTAATAACGTTGTTTTTCCTTTGCCTGAAGGTGCGCTAATTCCATAAATAATCCCTTTTTGAAAGGAATGGGAAAAGTGCTGTATGCCATATTGGTAACTTATATCTTTCGTGTCTAAAACTGATAATGTAGGGGTGGGGATGGTCTGATCCTCATTCGCGAAAGATATTTTAGGGGTGATATCAGCGACTTTGCTAATTCCTTTGTCAAAAAAGAAACTGATGAATACCGCCACGATTGTCCAAGCGAGCAGCTCAGGGACAGAGATAAAGTTTTGCGCCCTTTTCATCTCGCTTCCGATTCCGAATGCGCATTGCGACAGGACTTCTCCCATAATGATCGCACGCCAGCCGAATCCGGCGGCGGAGGCAAGCCCGCTATATAAGAATGGCTTTAGCTGCGGATAGATGATCTGGAATAAGACATTGGAATGTTTGATATGGAACTGACGTGCCATAATGGATAAACCCGGACGTAGATCGAGGATTCCCCGTGTCAGATTCTCTGTTAGTAGCGGGAACATGGTGAGAAAGGCGATCATCAAAGGGATACTTTCCGGATTTAGGAATATAAGCGCCAAAAGTATGAAGGATATGACCGGGATCGAGCGCATGATGGCAAGCAGAGGTCTGAATAATTCATACACCCACTCAAAACGGGCGAATAACCCGGCCATCCCTATCGCACAAACGAATGAGATCGACATGCCTAAGACTCCCCGGAGTATAGTAGCTCCGACCGACTGATAGAAACTACCGGAGACGAGCCATTCGCAAAGTGTCCGTACGAGCCGGGGAAGTGAAGGTATCAGCTCCGGTTGGTTGGCTATAACGGCGAATAGTTGCCATCCCGCCAAGAGGATAGCGGTAGCGACTATCGTAGTGATTGTTTTTCGCAATCTCATTGTTTTTCGGGGATAAATCCGGCATCGGGAAGCCTCCCGCCGACGGCCTTGGGTTCATACTGTTCGATGAGACGTAGGAAACCCATGACGGCGTCTTTCGCCTCGATAGCTGATAAATAATGGATTTTACACCGCTCGATACTCTTAGGAGTTAAGGCCCCTTGGGCGAAGATTCCATGTTCTTCCAAAGAATGGATGGTCTCTTTCGGATATCGTACGGCTTTTTGGCAGGAGGTTCGTAAGGCATCCTCAAAAGCGATACGATATTTCTCCATCGTCGGGGTGTATACGACCGCTGTTTGGGCGAATCCGAGGGTATCGTTGTCTGTAAAATGATTCAAGTCCGCAGTTATTCGTAAGCTGCTGTCTTTCCGTAAAGCGATGCTTAGAAACGGTTCCCCGAGCACGGCACGATTTACTTTTCCGGCTAAGATGCCTTGGGTGATTTCCCCGGCGGTATTGAAGGCGTAATTCAAAGGATAATCTAATCGTTGGCGGCCGAGATAGTACCGGGTAAGGATATCGGGAGTCGTACCGTTGCCGAATACATACAATGCCGGTTCTTTCAAGGGAGTTTTCTCAACGAGGTAAAGGGTTCCCCAGATCGGGCACCCCGCTAGTTTGATCTTGATCCCTTTATTGTACAAGTTCGCCGCATTGATCATGGGGAGTACGGCTATGTCGGTCTCCTGCTTGATCAGTAAGGCTTGCGCCAGATCAGGCGAGTCTACCACTTTTACTTCTACTTTTTTGTTATCTATAATTGGAGGATTCTCAAGCCAATCGGCGAATGCGATAACGGATGGACCACGAAGTACCGAAACCTTGATTACGGTATCTTCCGTTTGTGCGTGCCGGCAACCGGAGCAACAAAGTATGAATAGTAGAAAAATGTATTTAATCATATCTAGACCTCTATAAAACAATTAAGGATTGCCTCCCGACAACCCCTAACCAACTTTGTTAACCTTAAATCTAATACTATTATGAAAAAACCACAGTGCAAATGTACTGTTTTCTATATATCTGTCAATAGAATAAATGCTAATTAGTGTTTTGAGGTTCATAAGAAAAGCTAAAAAGCCTTCTTTTGAGTCGCTAGGCTAACCAAAACAATCGTTATCGCCGATAATGGCAAAGCAAATAAGATCGGATCTATCGCATGCCACGGATATACATCGATCAAGACGTCTTGTCCGAATAAAGCCTTGCAAAGTCCTACCGGAGCCGCTTCCGCCTTATGAAGGAACAACATGGCGAATAAACTGGCCAAGCCTCCTACCCATAAGCTGGCCAAGACCCCTTGCCGGGTAGCCCCTTTCCAATATAGCGAGCAGAAATAGGTAGGTAGGAATGTAGCCGCGCAAATACCCATGAACAAGGCGGTGCCTCGTGCGATAATACTCGCACTTAGCGTATAGCAGATAACGTAGCTGACCAAGATAGAGCATAGCACGCCGATACGTACACCTAATGTAGAGTTCGGATTTTTGCTACGTCCTAGTTTGGGGAATGCGTCTGCCCCGAAAGCCGCTCCCATGGTATGAAATTGTGCGCTAAGGGTAGACATACTGGCAGAGAGAATACAAAGCATGAAAACCGCCCCGAACCACTCCGGCATCGCTTTATTGATAAATAGGGGGATGATCTTGTCCATATCTTTTACCGCCTCGGAGGCGACTACACCTTCCGTCTTGAGGAAAAACAAATTAGACAAGGCTCCCACGTGATAAATCGCCCCTACCGTGACAATCAAGAATACGCAGCCGATCAATACGCCCCTGTTGAGTTGCTTGGTACTTTCCACCATCATGAAGCGTACGACTAGTTGTGGCTGCGCTAAGCAACCGATTCCTACGCCAAGGATCAATGAGGTAACCAATGTATACCATTGTGGAGAGCCTGAGATGGGCATAGCTGTCCATCCTTGATGTCCCAAGGCCTTGAAGCGTTCGGGCACCATGGGGGCGATATCCGTCAACTTCTGGTTTGCCTCGATAAAGCCCATGTCCATGATATGATAAAACCAAAATAGCAGGAATAGCATACAAGCGAACATGATAACCGCTTGCAACGCATCCGTATAAAGTACTCCCTTGATTCCGCCCGTAATCACGTAGGCCGCTACGATCAAGGTGAAGATCAACAAGGCCAGATGAAGGTCGATGTGAAACATCTGTTCGATGAAGACGGCTCCTCCCTTCATCACCACGGCGGCGTAGAGGGGCATGCCGATGAAAATGATCGAGGCGATAAAGATCTGTATAGACCGGGACTTATAGTGTAATCCCAATAATTGCGGGAAAGTCCGTGCGTTATGTGCCTCGCCTAACTTCCGGGTCCTTCGTCCGAAAAAGATAAAGGCTACCACTACGCCCATGAACATGTTCAATAAGCAAAGCCATTGAATACCCATGCCGAACGTAGCGGCTACGCCACCGAAACCAACGATCGCCGATGCCGAGATAAAGGTCGCCCCGTAAGACAGAGCCATGATAATGGGGTTTACTTTTCGTCCGCCTAATAAATAATCACTGGCGTTTTTCGTCTGCCTGTATCCGAGATACCCTAACCAAGCGATTACAAACATGTAAATGATGACAATAATGCCTAATGTTAGCGTACTCATTTTCGTGATTCTTTAGTAGGGTTTGTTTTTTCGTCGTCTTCTTTATTCCAAGTGGTTATCCCGAACCAAATAGAAAATAGGAGGCAGGCGAACGCTAGAAGGTAAGCCAGCCAAATACCGGGGTCGCTGATTCCGAACATATATCCGTGCCTATTAAAGTTTTATTAGATCACTTTCACAGATATACTCGAGATTCTGACGGCGGATTACCTCACGGGCGCTTTCCCGGTTGTTCGTACGCAAGATCAAGATCGCTTTTTCCCGGATGGAGAAACAATACATATATTCTATGCTGATGCCCGCTTTCGTGAAATAAGATAATGTATTGGCAAAACTTCCGGCGCATGAGCTGGTTACGATCGCTAATACGTCGGTCAGGTTTGCGCTGACGTTGTTTTCTTTTAATATCTTGTATGCCTTCTGGGGATCGCTTACGATGATACGAAGGATTCCATACTCGGAGGTGTCGGCTACGGTGGCCGCGATGATGCGGATGCGCTCTTCTGCCAATAACGCTAATATCTCGCTTAATTTCCCGTACTTGTTTTCTAGGAAAATAGAAATTTGATTGACTGTCATAAGGTGTTATTTTAATTGTTTATTTAACAAAGCTTGCGATGATCTTTCACTCGTACCGCCTTACCATCTGTGGTTGGCAAAGATCCCTTGGCTACCAGCTTGATACGCGGCGTAAGTAATAATTCGTCCTTCAACTGACGGGTGATACCTTTCGTCAAGCGCTGTAAGGCTGAATAATCATCGGTGAATAGGTCGCTCAACTCTACCTCGATCAACATCTCGTCGCTGTTGCCGATCGTTTCGAGGGTGATCAAGTAATTGCTGCCCAATTCCTTGAATTGCATCAATATCTTTTCGATTTGGATGGGGAACAGGTTCACGCCCTTCAAGATTATCATATCGTCGCTACGTCCTTTGAAACGGGCAAGGCGTTTATGGGTACGTCCGCAAGGGCAATCACCCGGTAAGATGCAAGTAAGGTCACGGGTACGATAACGGAGTAAAGGCATCGCCTCCCGGTTGATGGTGGTTAATACCAATTCTCCGACCTCTCCCTCGGGCACCGGTTGCAAGGTAACCGGGTCTACGATCTCTACGATCCCGTTGTCTTCCCAGATATGCAAGCCGTTCTGCTCCGTACATTCGAAGGCTACACCCGGCCCGTTCATCTCCGACATACCGAAACAGTTGTAAGCCTTGACACCCAGAAGCTGCTCGATGCGTTTACGTTGTTCTTCCGAGTGTGGCTCGGCACCGATACATACGGTGTGTAGTTTGGTATCCTTTCTGGGGTCTATTCCCTCCTCATACATAACCTCGGCCAAACGGGTGGCGTAGCTCGGTATGATATGTAAGCAGGTCGTGCCGAAATCGGTGATGAACTTAATCTGTCGTTTGGTATTACCGGCCGCCGCAGGCACTGTCAACGCACCTAGTTTTTCTGCTCCATACTGGAAACCGAGGCCACCGGTAAACATGCCGTAGCCGGATGTATTCTGAAATACGTCCGTATCCCTTAGCCCTACCATATACATGCAGCGGGCTACTTGGTTAGCCCATTGGTCCAAATCCTTGGCGGAATGTAAGACAACGGTGGGATTACCTGTCGTTCCACTGGAAGAGTGGATACGTACGCATTTCTGTAACGGGATGGCTGCCAATCCGAACGGATAGTTATTTCTAAGATCATCTTTCGTTGTAAACGGAAGTTTTTGTAAATCTTCCAAGGACTGAAAACTGTCCGGGGTAATTCCTTTCTCTTTGAATATCTTATGGTAAAAAGGGGAGTTGCCCGCTAGTTCTATGGTTTGTTTCAGTCGTTCCAGTTGGAATTTTACCAGATCTTTACGATCCATGGTTTCTATTTCTTTCTGCCAATACATCATCGTTTTTTCAATTAGAGTGTGTTTAATTCATGAAATTAGATTGCAAATGTATCTTTTATTTTGGATAATGCCATGCTTTTGTGTCAAAATATTAGTAATGACCTTTTGAAAATAAGAATTATTAGGCGGTAAGCCGTTGTAAATAAAAAAATAATAGTTATTTTTGTCCACCAAATATTATTTTTATGACCACAAAAAATGCCGCTACAGGTTTATCACCCGTAACGGCATTTTCCTTTATTTTATTCCGCTTTTTCTTCATTACCGGATTTTA